>Ga0209923_1000157_pt1 | contig 15424 bp, 12 predicted proteins | sample SalPon1_A_H2O_MG_FD_185696 | JGI IMG/M metagenome (GOLD analysis project Ga0209923, IMG submission 185696) | Salt pond water microbial communities from South San Francisco under conditions of wetland restoration - Salt Pond MetaG R1_A_H2O_MG... | ecosystem: Environmental > Aquatic > Non-marine... | reverse complement strand
ATGTTCATATAAACGCCGATGGTTCAGCAATGGTCAGCGATGACGGTCGAGGTATCCCAATTGATAACGAGACGAAGTCTGGCCTGAGTGGGGTTGAGTTGATCTTCACGAAACTTCACGCCGGTGGGAAGTTTGGTGGAGGAAGCTATGGCGCAAGTGGTGGCCTGCACGGTGTGGGGGCCAGCGTTGTAAATGCTCTTAGCGAGAGGCTGGACGCAAGGGTTTATCGCGATGGTCACCGATGGGATATGAGTTTCCACAGAGGGGAACCAGGTGATTTTGAAGCCGAGGGTAAAGACCAAAAATTCACACCCTTCATAAACGCAAGTGAGCTTAGAAAAGCCGAAAAGGTTGCAAAAAAGAAGACTGGTACCGAGGTTAGGTTCTGGCCCGATGCACAGATTTTTACCAGCACTGAATTTGATCGAGACGCTCTGGTTTCACGACTCCGTCAGACCGCTTTTTTGGTTCCCGGCTTAGCTTTGAACCTTCATTGGCTTGATGACGAGCCGGACGCTTTTGTTTTTGAGGGTGGATTGGATGATTTTGTTGAATTTTTAGCTCCTGACACCGCTCTAACACCGACATATTTCATTGACAACCACGGAAACTATAAAGAAACCGTTCCAGTTTTGGACGAGGCATCCGGCAACATGGTGTCCACCGAGGTGGATAGGGACTGTCAGGTTCGAATCTCACTTAGGTGGGGGCAGGGCTATGACACCCATGTCAAAAGTTTTGTGAACATCATTTCGACACCAAAGGGCGGAACACACCTGGCCGGCTTTGAGCAAGGCCTAGTTAAGGCTATAAAAAGCTATATTGAATCGAACTCTCGGAAGTTCAAGCTTGGCGGTTTGAAGATAGAGAAAGACGATGTTTTAGCTGGTCTAAGTGCCGTGGTTACAGTTAGCATTTCCGAGCCCCAGTTCGAAGGTCAAACCAAAGAGGTTTTAGGAACGCCTCCGATCAAGCAAATTGTTTCACAGGCCACTGTTGACTGGTTCAAGAATCTAACCAAATCAACAAAGCGAGAAGACAAGACCGCTGTTGTAGCTCTTGCTGAGAAGATCGTTAGCGAGGGCAAGGCTCGAATCAGCGCCAGGCAAATCAAGGAAAACCAGAGAAGAAAAAATGCTCTGGAGTCCTCTTCGTTGCCTGCGAAGTTGGTGGATTGTCGTTCGAGTTCCGGCACCGGTAGTGAATTGTTCATTGTTGAGGGAGATAGTGCACTGGGAACTGCCAAACTAGCTCGGGACAGTGAGTTTCAAGCCCTGCTGCCAATCCGCGGAAAGATATTAAACGTTCAAAAAAGCTCAATTGCGGACATGCTTGCAAACGCAGAGTGTGCATCAATTACCCAGGTCATTGGTGGCGGTAGTGGCCGCAGTTTTGACCTCTCCAGCGTTCGCTACGAAAAAATAATTTTGATGAGTGATGCCGATGTTGATGGAGCACACATCAGAACTCTGCTGCTAACCCTGTTCTTCCGATACATGAGACCACTTGTTGAAGCTGGTCGGATCTATGCAGCCGTCCCACCTCTTCACCGGGTTGTGATTATCAATCCAGGGAGCAAGGCAAACGAAACCGTTTATACATACAGCCAGCAGCAGCTGGATAAATTGCTTGCAGATTTGGACAAGAAGGGGCTGAAGTATCAGCAGCCAATTCAGCGATACAAAGGCTTGGGTGAAATGGACGCCGATCAATTGGCGGAAACCACGATGCAACCAGACATGCGCTCGCTAAGAAGAATCACAACCGCTGACGCCCAGGTTTCTGATGAAATGTTTGAGTTGTTGATGGGAAGTGAGGTTCAGCCACGGAGGGATTTCATAATTTCATCGGCTGATGGTTTCGAAAGACAAAATATCGACGCCTAGTGAGCGCCGATTGCTCTTGAATCTAAGTTCGCACCAACTGTGTCTCGCTTAGTTGGTTCCAAAATCTGCCTTGAATCTACAAAGCAAAATTCTCCAAGGCTTGAAACTTGAGCAAAATAAAGCTGTTTGTCCTGTTTTCCAAAGCGCTGCAGTTTCACGCCCTGTGTGGCTCTTCCTTTTTTGGGAATATCACTAACGGGAGTCGATTTGCCTTTCCCAAACTCAGCTCCAAGGAGTCCATCTCCCGCTTCACTGGCGGTGAGCAACAACTCATCGACATCACAACTTGAAAAACCAATTAGCTGGTCATCTTCAGCCAATTTGATGCCCTGCATTCCCGCAGCTTGCAACCCCTGAGCACGAACCGTAGAGGATTCAATTTTTAGCCCCTGACCCTGCTTTGTTACAAACATTAGGAACTCTTTGCTTTCGCTGGCTGCAATAAGTTTGTCTGCATCCGAGAGCGAAATAATCTTCACGGCATCCTTTTCCGGAAGTTCGGAAATACGCTTTACGACTCCCTGGCTGGTTGCCATAGCGATTGGTTGACCGGTGTAGCCGATAACAGAGGCAACAGCGTCGTCTGAAAGCTCTAGGAACTCATCAATTGTTGGTATTGAGCCCAGTTGCTCGGCAGACTCGACGGGAGGTATGTCGATGGCATTTATTTTGTGCAGCATACCGTTTCTGGTAATGGCAACAACCTCACCAGTAATAGTCCTGGTTGAGCAACCCTTGGCGATGGACTGCTGCGCAGGCATCCGAACTAATTTTCCATCACAACTAAGTGCTGTCATTAGCTCTTGGGTCTCATCTACGGCGGTTCTAATTTGGGTTCTTCGTGCAGTGGCAAGCTCTTTGCTGATTTGTTCGAGCTCTGTTTTCACTAACTGAGTCAGTTGCTCGGGGTGGTTCAAGATGTTTTCAAACTCTTCGATCTGAGCACGAAGTGTTTCTGATTCGTTTTGCAATTCAATGACGCTGAACCGCGTCAATCGTCGGAGCCTCAACTCCAAAATGTGTTCGGCTTGAGCCTCAGACAAATCAAAGACCTGCCTTAGCTTCTCATTAGCTTCGGAAACCGTTTCTGCCGATCTAATCAATTCAATTACCTCATCGATGTTCAGAACTGCGATTTCCAAACCCTGCACCAAATGCAATCTGGACTGAGCCTTCTGCAATCTGAATTTGGTCCTCCTGGTGCTAACATCCTTGCGGTGCTCAATGAAGTGCTCCAAAAGCTCCACCACACCCATGGTTTTCGGTCTTCCATCAACTAGGGCAATGTTGTTTATGCTGAAGCTCTCCTCCAAAGGGGTGAGCTTATAGAGCTTTTCTAAAACCTCCTGTGGATCAAAACCATTCTTGATTTCAATTACCAATCTGAGGCCGTGTTTACGATCGGTGTAGTCCTGAACGTCACTGATTCCAACCAGCTTTTTAGAGCCAACGGCATCTTTTATTTTTTCAATTACTCGCTCGGTTCCAACCTGATAGGGCAATTCCGTGACAACAAGGGAAAGCTTTCTTTTTGAGAGCGTTTCAATTGACACTCTCGCTCGCACCTTGAGGCTCCCTTTGCCAGTTTCATAAGCTTGTTCTACTCCATCTACTGCGGTAATAATTCCGCCACCTGGAAAATCTGGCCCGGGTAGCACCTGCATAATTTTTTTCAAAGAGTAATTACCCTGCAAAACCTTGATTGCAGCTTTGGTGACCTCTCCGAGGTTATGAGGAGGCATTGAGGTTGCCATCCCAACGGCGATACCACTTGCTCCATTGACCAATAGATTCGGAAAGGCAGCAGGCAGAACACTTGGTTCGGTTAGCTGTGAGTCGTAATTGGGTATGAAATCGACCGTGTCCTCTTCGATTTCAGCCGTAAGGGCAACTGATCCTTGACTCATTCGGGCTTCGGTGTAACGAGCGGCCGCTGGGCCGTCGTCTAAACTTCCGAAGTTACCGTGTCCATCCACCAGTGGGAGCCTCATGCTGAATGGCTGTGCGAGTCGAACCAGCGCGTCATAGATGGCCTGATCTCCGTGGGGGTGAAGCTTTCCCATCACATCGCCGACCACCCTGGAGGACTTCACATGTCCCCTGCTGGGCAAAAGTCCCATGTCTCTCATTTGATGAATGATTCTTCGTTGAACGGGCTTTAATCCATCGCGAACATCAGGAAGCGCTCGTGCATAGATAACCGAATAGGAATACTCTAAAAACGACTGCTGCATCTCAGCAGTGACGTCGATATCTGTTATTCGTTCGGAGTTAGTCATCAATCCCTTGTGGCAAGATAGTTAGGATGCAGAAAACTCTACCTAAAGCCCCGAAATCATTGGGGAGGACTCGGCACGTTTTGAATTCTGCGGTCTCCGCAATCAAGGGAGAGGCGAATCCGCTCGGCTTTTCCAAGGTTTCCTCGGCAATAGTCATATTGGTTGACGGCCTAGGTTACCGCCAGTTGGAACAGGTTTCAGGGCATGCTCCATCTTTGTGGAAAAACGCTAAGCCAATACTGTCTGCCTTCCCTGCAACCACAAGTAACAACATCAAAAGTTTTGCAACCGGACTCATGCCTTGCGATCACGGCTTTTTGGGCTATCGACTGAGACACAATCAGGGGATTAGCAACCTGCTCAGCGATATGGATAAATACGACATCCAAGAGTTTTCCTCAGCGGTGAATATACCCGAGCAAAATACTGGGGTGGATATATCAACGGTTTCAATGCAGGAGTATGAAAACTCAGGGTTTTCAAAGTTGACAATGGGCGGATCGAAATTTGTTCCAGGGGAAACCATTGAGGAAAGGTTTAAAAAAGCCAGGGAAATTACAAAGAAATCAAACCAGTTGGTTTATTTATATATCCCAGAGCTGGACAAAACCGGTCATAAGCAAGGCTGGGGAAGTGACCTCTGGCTTAGTTATTTGGAGCAGGTGGAATCTGAGATTAGGAAGTTTGATGTTCCAAACGTGGGGATTGTCTTGATAAGCGATCATGGAATGGTCAACACCAATCAGGATCTCCAGGTACATCTGGATGAATACATTGAAGCAACAGACATCGAGGCAATCACTGGAGACACCCGATGCAATTACTTGCATACCAAGTTGAGTCTTGAGGAAGTGACTAAGCGATTAGTGGATGAGCCGGTGGACGTTTATAGTGCTGAGCAGATTGAGCAAGCTGGCTGGTTTGGTGGAGAAGTTAGGTCCGAATTTCGATATCGACTACCAGAGCTTGTGCTCATTGCTCGAGGCGACCATGTGCTACTGCATAAACATTTCAACACCGAACGTGCTTATAAAATGATTGGCCATCACGGAACCTTCGATTCCAGGGAGTTAGAGGTTCCGCTAATGAGAATCGGAATCTAGTCTTCTTCCTCATCTTTTTTGCCATCCCCGGCGCCAAACACGATCTCATCCCAACTCGGAAGAGATGGGCGCTTCGAGCTTGATTCAGGCTTTGGCTCATAGGGCTCAGATTCCTTCTGAGCACGCCTGCGCTGAAGCTCTTCTAAAAGGTCTGTGGCAACACTGCTTGCATCTGTGGTTGGTTCCTCTGGCTCGGGATCACTGTTATCGACAACACTTAGTGACACAGGAGCAGATTGTTCATCAAGTATCTCTCGCGCAGTGTCATTTACAGGTTTTAGCCAGTTGTTTCTTGGATCAAAACTGAACACCGCTTCATTGTCGCCAGTACTTGCAGATAGAAGCCACTGGTCGTCTTGTTTTGAGACTCGATAGTCAACATCTCCCATCCGGTGGGTTAGCAATTTAGAAAGCTCTACTGTTTCATCAAAATCTTGAGCGACCACATAAACTGCCAAAGCGGACGATCTGACGTAATCAAGTTCCGCTAAAACTGGTGCCGCAAATGGTTCCACTTGGTCTGAATCAACTCCAAGTTGCTCGCAAACCTCTTCTAAGGTCTTACCGGATCTAATCAAGGACTGAATTTCTCCGGGGGAGAAGCTCGATGGCTGAGTGGTTTGATTTCTCATTGCCTGACGGAGTTCGGTATTAATTTCTAGGCGAACGGTTTGACCGTGCTCGTCCTCGAGAATCAGAAAATCACCTTCTCTGCGTGAAAACTGTAAATCCTTCATGCACCCTCCTGGTGCTACTTTGGCATCTATTTCTAAAAACAAGCTGATTTCAGTGTGTGATTTTTGATATTCCCTGAAGTTGTCCTGTGAATTTACCGTGGCAAGCTTGATTTAGAGAGCTTAATCAGGCATAGTTTCGCCCTGAAACAGATGGAAGAGGTGTTTCGTGGCAACTGACTACGATGCGCAGAGAAAAGGCGAGGACGATACAGAGAGTATCGAGGTTCTTAAAGAGCGTATGCCCGATAAACCCAGTGGCGTAAGCGATGGCGATGACAGCGAATTAGAACCTTACAGCGCTCCAGATGTTGTTAATGAAGAGCTAGATGTTGTGGTTATGCCCAAGCAGGAAAATGAATTCACGTGCATGGAGTGTTTCTTGCTTAAGCCAGCAACCCAACTTGGCAAGAAGAACCGCCAGGGCTCAATTTGCCTCGATTGCTCCAGCTAGAGCTTCTGCTAGACCCTCGGGGTCTCTGGTGCTCATCAAAATTTTGTCGTATGGATCCTCTGGATCCAAATTATCCAATCTGACCACGGGATCAATTCCACCTATGATCTGAAAAAATGTATCGGGACCCAGTTCTGGTCCTCTAGCCCTAAAAGCGTCATCAACAGACAGAGGTTCTGGGTTTGCGAGCACCGATAGAGGAATAACTGCGCGTCCTAGAACTAGTTCTTTTTCAGTGACAACGATGCTTGGCGCCATTCCGTAGAGCAAAACATTTACCGCGAGTGTTACAGCGATTCCAATGAAGAAAGCTAAGTACCAGTCGAAAGGCCCAAGCATGAGTGTGAAGCCGGGAATGAGAAGAAGTGTTGCCATAGTCAATCCAATTGGCGGATTGAGCTTCTCTGAGTAAATGGTCATCAGTTATAGATTACGCTCTAACCGTGGAAAATTCTGTGCAGGTATTGATTGTTGGCGATAGTGAACTGCTTCCAAGTTACGCCAAGGCTGGTGACGCTGGTGCTGATTTGCGCGCCAGTGAGGCTGGGAAAATTGGCCCGGGTGAAAGACTTTTGGTGCCAACGGGAGTGAAAATTGCCCTGCCTGATGGTTTTGTCGGATTGGTTCACCCCCGAAGTGGGCTTGCTGTAAAACACGGAATCACAGTTTTGAACACACCGGGGACCATCGATAGCGGTTATCGCGGGGAATTGAAGGTGGCTTTATTGAACACCTCAGATGTTGAGTTTGAATTTGAACGCGGAGAGAGAATTGCTCAATTGGTGATTCAAAAATATGAAAAAGCTGAGTTTGTTGAGGTATCTTCATTGCCCGAGACCGAGCGAGGCGAGGGTGGATTTGGTTCATCTGGAAGGAACTGATGAGTGAATTGGAAAGGTCTGAAAAAGGACCATTTGATATTTCTGAGGTTGGGCAGCTAAGGCCCTACATTGACTTTGGCTCAATTCGAGTCTCTCCAAATAAACAAGCCAAGCTTCGGGTGGAGCTGGAGGAAAAATCTAAAAAAGTCGTGGCGATCACAATTCTCTTTGGTGAGACGACCCTTCAGCTGCAGGCATTTGCCGCTCCCAAGAACTCCGGAGTATGGCAAGATGCGCTGCAACCAATTCAAAATTCAATCAAGAAACAAGGCGGTACTGCCGAGGTAGTCAAGGGGATGCTGGGAGAAGAAGTTAGAGCACAAATTCCAGTTGAATCCGAGGGCAAAAAGGGTTTTAGAAGCAGTATTTTCCTTGGCATTGACGGACCGAGATGGATGCTCAGGGGGGTTATTTTCGGCAAAGCCGCGAATGACAGTGATCACTATCAGCAAGCCATTGAGGCTTTCCGATCTACCGTGGTAGACAGGGGAAATGTCCCACTTCCTCCAAATGAATTACTGCCATTGAAGCTTCCAGAGTCGCAGGTGGAGCAAAGTGAGTGACGATAGCGTAAGGAAGCAGGTTGCAAGTCGACTGGGCCTGGAAAGTGACGGAGACCAGGTCAATTTTTCGCCAGCTTCACTGTTGTCCTCCATGGGAGGCCGATTAGGGATTGTTGAGGCAGTCCTTCCAACAATTCTTTTCATATCGGTGTTTAGTTTTACCCAAGAGGGCTTGCCGGCTGTGGTGGCAGCTGCGAGCTCTTCAGTTGTCTTTCTGGTGGTTCGCCTAATAACCAAGGGAATGCTCAGTCAGGTTCTAATCGGTGGCTTAGGAGTGGCAATAGCAGCCTTTTTGGCACTCAGAGAAGGCGGGCAAACAGAGGATTATTTTTTGATTGGTTTCTACACAAACGCCGCTTATGGGTCTGTGTTGTTGATCAGCATCTTGGTGAGACAGCCTCTGATTGGTGTCGCGGTTGGCTTGCTAACCGGGAACAAGGACTGGAAAAAGATTCCCTCAATCAGCTATAGGTTTTATCTGGTTACGACTCTATGGGTCATCTTTTTCAGCCTCAGGCTAATTGTTCAGCTTCCGCTTTACTTCGCTGGCGCGATTGAAGCACTCGCCACGGCAAGGTTGGTCATGGGTGCCCCGATGTATGCATTGCTGCTGGTTGCCAGTTGGCTGATACTAAAAGCGGTCTTTTTACAAAAGCGATAGATTTATAAGTAGGGAAACACATAAGGAGTGACATGGCTAACAGTTTCGACGCCAAGCAAAAATTGACAGTTGCTGGCAAGGATTACACTTTCTACGACATCAACAAGGCGAGCACCAAGAAGTTGCCTTACAGCCTGAACATCTTGCTAGAAAACCTTTTGCGAACAGAAGATGGCAAGAACATCACAAAAGATCACATCAACACCTTGGCAAACTGGGATGCCAAGGCAGAACCAAGCAAGGAGATACAGTTCACTCCGGCTCGTGTGATCATGCAGGATTTCACGGGTGTTCCATGTGTGGTGGACCTGGCGACAATGCGCGAAGCTGTTGCCGAACTGGGTGGTAATCCCCAACAAATTAACCCACTGGCCCCAGCTGAGATGGTGATTGACCACTCCGTGGTGATTGACGTCGCGGGAACCGCAGATGCTGCCGAGCGAAACGTGGAGTTTGAGTACCAGCGCAACGGTGAGCGCTATCAGTTTTTGAGGTGGGGCCAGGGAGCCTTCCAGGATTTCAAGGTGGTTCCTCCTGGAACTGGAATCGTGCACCAGGTAAATATTGAATATTTGGCTAGAACTGTAATGGCTCGTGAGGTCAATGGTGAACTCACCGCCTACCCAGATAGCTGTGTTGGAACCGACTCTCACACCACCATGGTCAACGGCCTTGGAGTTTTGGGCTGGGGAGTTGGAGGCATTGAAGCAGAGGCCGCCATGCTTGGACAGCCAGTTTCAATGTTGATTCCAAGGGTGGTTGGCTTCAAGCTGACCGGAGAAATTCCGATTGGGGCAACTGCAACCGACGTTGTGTTGACCATTACTGAGATGCTTCGTAATCACGGAGTGGTTGGGAAGTTTGTTGAGTTTTATGGAGAAGGTGTTGCATCTGTGCCACTGGCGAACAGGGCAACCATCGGAAACATGTCACCAGAGTTTGGGTCAACCGTTGCCATCTTCCCAATTGACGAGGTGACACTTGATTACCTTCGATTGACAGGTCGCGATGAGCACCAGGTTGAGCTGGTGGAGCATTACAGCAAGACTCAGGGTTTGTGGCATGACCCATCAACCGAGGCCGAATACAGCGAGTATCTTGAGCTTGATCTGTCTACGGTTGTGCCATCCATTGCTGGCCCAAAGAGACCTCAGGACCGAATCTCACTGGACAACGCAAAAACCAGTTTCGAAAAAGACCTTGCAAACTACTCAAAGGTCGAATCCAACCCTGCCCAAGTGAAGGGCGAGGAGTTTGCTGTTGACAATGGCTATGTTTCTATTGCCAGCATCACCTCTTGCACCAACACCTCCAACCCATCGGTGATGATGGCTGCGGGGTTGTTGGCGAAAAAGGCTGTGGAGGTCGGACTAAAGGCTAAGCCCTGGGTGAAAACTTCATTGGCCCCTGGAAGCAAGGTTGTTACCGACTACTACGACAATTCAGGCTTGACCAATTACCTCGACGAGCTGGGTTTCCAGCTGGTTGGTTACGGCTGCACCACCTGTATTGGAAACTCGGGTCCATTGGATCCGGCCATCAGTGAGGCAATCCATGAAAATGACCTGGCCGTTACCAGTGTGCTGAGTGGAAACAGAAACTTTGAAGGTCGCATCAATCCAGATGTGAAGATGAACTACTTGGCTTCACCGCCGCTGGTCATCGCCTACGCTTTGGCTGGAACAATGGACTTTGATTTTGAAAGTGATTCCCTCGGCCAAGACGCTGATGGAAACGAGATTTACCTTCGCGACATCTGGCCAACACCAGATGAAGTTCAAAAGACAATTGATAGCTCTATCAATAGCGACATGTTCACCCATGAGTATGAATCAGTATTTGAGGGTGATGAGCGTTGGAAGTCACTCCCCACCCCAGAGGGCGACACTTTCACTTGGGATGAAAACTCCACTTACGTGAAAAAACCACCCTATTTCGATGGTATGGGTATGCAGCCAAAGCCAGTTACCGATGTATCAAACGCAAGGGTGTTGGCCAAGCTTGGAGACTCAGTCACCACCGACCACATTTCTCCCGCGGGAACAATCAAACTAGACAGCCCGGCTGGAAAGTACTTGTCAGACAAAGGTGTGTCCAGAGTTGATTTCAACAGCTATGGTTCCAGACGAGGTAACCACGAGGTGATGATTCGAGGCACCTTTGCAAACATTCGTTTGCGCAATCAGCTTCTAAATGATGTGGAGGGTGGTTACACCAGAGACTTCACGACAGAATCTGGTGAGCAGAGTTTCATCTTCGACGCTAGTGAGCACTACAAGTCAAACGATATTCCGCTTGTGATTCTGGCAGGCAAGGAGTACGGTTCAGGCTCATCTCGTGACTGGGCAGCAAAGGGCACCAGCCTGCTGGGCGTGAAGGTGGTAATTGCTGAAAGCTTCGAGCGAATTCACCGCTCTAACTTGATTGGCATGGGAGTTCTGCCGTTGCAGTTCCCAGCTGGTGAAACAGCTGAAAGCCTAGGTTTGGATGGAACCGAGAGCTTTGACTTTATTGGTATCGAAAAACTGAATGATGGCATCACCCCAGACACTGTGAGAGTTCGAGTGAACCCGACTTCGCATTCTGGTGACAAGTCAGTTGTTGAGTTTGATGCCAAGGTGAGAATCGACACCCCAGGAGAGGCAGACTACTTCCGCAATGGAGGGATTTTGCAGTACGTACTCAGAAGTCTGGTGGCTTAGGAAATAGCAAACTGCTTAGGTTTGTTTTAACTCTCATGCTGTTGGAAAATATCAAATCACCAGGGGATCTGAAAAAGCTCACAGAGTCTCAGATCAAGTCTCTTGCGGATGAGATTCGCACGAAGCTGATTGAACTGGTAAGCGCCTCTGGTGGACACTTGGGTCCCAACTTGGGCGTGGTCGAAACTACGATTGCGATTCACCGGGTGTTTGATTCACCGAGCGACAGCATAGTTTTTGACACTGGACACCAAAGTTATGTTCACAAAATGCTCACGGGTCGTACGGATCTGAAAAATCTGAGGGAGCGTGACGGGATTGCTGGCTACCCGCAAAGAGGGGAAAGCAGTCACGACATTGTTGAAAACTCTCACGCCTCCACCGCAATCAGCTGGGCCGACGGCATTTCCAGGGCCCAGAGTGCGAAGGGTGAAACCGATAAGCATGTTGTAGCAGTCATTGGTGACGGTGCTTTGACCGGAGGTATGGCTTGGGAGGCTTTGAACAACATCAGCGATGATAACGATCGCTCGCTGGTGATAGTGGTAAACGACAACGGGCGGAGCTACGCGCCAACCATAGGCGGGTTCGCCAAGCATCTAAACAGCATTCGCACCGAGACCTGGTATAAAAAGCTTCACCGTTTTTCAAGACGAACCTTTTTCAGATTCGGCCTGTTCGGCAAACTAGTTTTTTCGGCAGCCGAGGGAGCAGGCAAGGGTTGGATCAATACCTTTGCACCCAAGGGGCTGTTTCCAAACCTTGACATCAAATACATCGGACCAATCGACGGTCATGATGTCTCAGCGATGGAGACCGCTCTTTCACAGGCAAAGCATTACAACGCCCCGGTGATTGTCCATGCCATAACCCAAAAGGGTAAGGGGTACGACCCCGCGATATCTGATGAGGCAGACCAGTTCCACGCGGTTGGACAAATCAATCCAGAGACTGGATTGCCAGTCAAAAAGAGCAATGGCGTTAGCTGGACATCGGTGTTTAGGGATGAAATTACCGAGATTGCGACCGCTCGCGAGGATATTGTTGGCATAACAGCGGCAATGATGATTCCAGTGGGGCTTGATAAGTTTCATGAGAAATTTCCTGACAGGGTATTTGATGTGGGAATCGCGGAACAGCACGCCACCACCAGTGCTGCCGGAATGGCATATGGCGGGCTGCATCCAGTAGTCGCTATTTACTCCACATTTGTAAACCGTGCATTTGATCAGTTGATGATGGATGTTGCCTTGCACAAAGCCGGGGTTACTTTCGTCCTCGATCGCAGCGGTGTTACTGGCCCAGATGGCGCAAGTCATCACGGAATGTGGGATTTGGCGCTGTTGCAAGTTGTCCCTAACATCGCAATTGCCGCCCCAAGGGATGCGGAATCCCTAAGGGAACAGCTCCGAGAAGCAGTTGAGGTAAGTGATGGGCCAACAGTAATTCGTTTTCCCAAAGGGTCGGCAATTGAACAAATCCCCAGCCTCGAAAGAACTGAAGATGGTGTAGACATCCTTGCTCGGTCTGCATCTATGGATGTTCTGATTGTGGCAACTGGAACAATGGCCACCGTTGCCATGGAGGTTCACTCGCTTCTTTCTGCGCAGGGCATAGGTTCAACCGTCATTGACCCAAGATGGGTGATTCCGGTTAAGCAGAGCATTGTTGATTTCAGCCGCCAGCACAGATTGGTTGTGAGCATCGAGGATGGAATTCGAGTTGGTGGAATTGGTACGCGTATCCGTCAGCAAATGCGTGCTGCAGGGATTGAGACAGGCTTGCAAGAAATCGGTCTTCCTGACGAATTTTTAGAGCACGCCTCCAGAGACGAAATCATGGAGAGGGTTGGCCTAACTCCCAAGGCAATTGCTCGCGATATAACCGCACAGGTGCTTGGAGCTAAGGTTCCAAAGGCTAGACCCTTGGATTCTGATTCAGTCCAAAGTTCTGAACAAAGGGAGTACGAGGCCTGATTGCCAAGGCCTAGCTCCCTTTTGGGCAAAGAAGGCCTCAATCTTTTCCTGGTCAACCTCATTCCAAATTGCTTCTCTAAGAATGCTGGGGGAGATAATCACCTCGACTGGAATCTGCACCTCTTCTGACAGCTCAGCTAAAAGGACTTTTAGTTTTTTATATCGCGCATCTGCTGCAGGTTTTAGTTTCTGCCAATTCTTGTGATGGGGGATCACTTGTTCTGAAGGTTCCCTAAGAGGGGGAGGCTCCGAATTGGAAGCGTCGCTATAAGCCTGATACAGAGCGCTATAGAGCTTCCCGATAAGTCTTCCGTGGAGTTGCTTATCCTGCTTCATTTGGCCAATAGAGGTGTATTCCGTGGCCGCTGCATGAGTCAGTGAGCGGTCACTGACAATCTTTCCTGGTGCGATGTCATTGGCTTGGGCATATGCATCTCTCACCATCCACATCTCTCGCAACCTTGCCAGCTGTATTGGTTTGGTTAGTGCATGCAAACCAGAGGTTTTGCGCCAGGGGTTTGCAAGTGGGGGTTTTGGCTTGAAGCTGAGTAGAAATTCAAACTCCTGTTCAGCGAATTCCATCTTTTCCGCTTCTCTCAATTCGTCGAGCAGTTTTTTGCGAATCTCGTGGAGGAAATAAACATCTTGGGCTGCATATTCCAGCATTTCTTCGGTGAGTGGTCTTTGTGACCAATCGGCTGCCGAGTGCTCTTTTTTGAGCTCTATTTCCTCATAGCGGAGAACTAATGCTGCCAAGCCAATTTTTTCAAAGCCCAACAATTTGGCAGCGACCTCAGTGTCAAATATTTTTGCTGGATATAAACCAAGTTCATTTAGGCACGGCAGATCTTGAGTTGCGCTGTGCAAAATCCACTCAGTTTTGTTGATTGCATCCGCTAAACGCTGCATGCTCGCCTCAGAAAGCGCTGTTGGGTCAATCAGGAACGCTATTTCGTTAGCAAGTATTTGAATCAGGTAAGCATTCTGCCCATATTTGAAACCACTTGCTCGTTCGGCATCAATTGCTAGCACCTCAGTAGTCTGGATTTCAGTTATTGCATCTTCGAGGGCTTGATCGCTTCGAACTAAGACATAAGAATTCAAAGCGCCACCACGGTGCCATCCGCTGGGTCAAGCCCACTGATCAGAGCCAGTAGTCTCTGAAATGAATCGAGGTGTTTCGAAAAATCTTCATCCTCCGGTGCCCAGCTGGCTCTTATTTCAATTTCAGCATGCTGCGGTTGAGCTGATAATGATCCGTGTCCAGTGGAGAGAATTCTGGTGGTGGTTCCAGCTTCACTGTGAAAATTAGCCGATTTCACCTCCAGTGAATCCATCAACCAATTCCAAGGCAGTTCATCTACCACGTCGTCTTTTCCCATGTCGAGGTCAACAGGGGATTTCGCATAAAGAATGATTCTGTAATCGCTGTTCCAGCCTGCTGGGTAACTGCTATCTCTGCAGATTACCAATCTGCCAACACCTCGATCCGCTTCCGAATGTTCTGCATGAATCACTTCGGCCGATACGGCTACCGCTTCTTCGGCGATCCCCTTCGGGGCTGGAATTTGAGTGAGTTGGATTTCACTGCGCTCGGGCAGTGTGCCTATCGGCGCTAGGCGAGTGGCGAATTCAACGCTGATTTCTTCTGGCAATTCAAGCTTCACTCGACAAACCTAGTTTTTATGCCCAGGCTCTAACCTCTGCCACGCCGCTGAAAAAGTGAAATATAGCGATCGTGGTATTGCTCGGTCGAGATTAGATCGAGCTCCATTTGCATTTGCTGTTCTGGGTCGAAATCAGGCTGGTCATGGTGGATCACGGCTTGGTCTATCAATCCTTGTTCCAAAAGGTGCCTGGAAGATTCCAAACCCGTTTCAAAAAGAGTGGACTTGCCATGGATGATTTGTTTAAATTCATCAGCTGACCAGTCAAGCCTTTTTGCATCCAGCCAATCTGCTCCGCTTTGGTTTCGAGTCAACAGCAACAGGGGTTTTTTGGGTTGGATGTAGGACTCTGCTTCAGCGGTTTTTACTGTGGTTACAATTACCTCTGCCCAATTTCGCAATGAAACGATTAGCTCTCTATCGTGAGGACCACCAAGTCCAACTGATTTTCCATTTATGGAAAACCCATGTTTTTGTTCATAAACCATTAGCAGAACTCTGCCATCCAGATTGGAAAG
>Ga0209923_1000156_pt1 | contig 15497 bp, 13 predicted proteins | sample SalPon1_A_H2O_MG_FD_185696 | JGI IMG/M metagenome (GOLD analysis project Ga0209923, IMG submission 185696) | Salt pond water microbial communities from South San Francisco under conditions of wetland restoration - Salt Pond MetaG R1_A_H2O_MG... | ecosystem: Environmental > Aquatic > Non-marine... | reverse complement strand
GCCCGATCGTGATGCGCTCGGGTGTGCACACCGCATCCAGCGCCGTGGGGTCGCCATCGGCGAGGATGAACCGCGTCTCCACACCCTTGCGGCCGACGCGGTACTCCCCGATGCCCGCCGCCTGCAGCAGCTTCATGAGGACGTTCACTTGGCGAGAGGACAATCGCTCGCCCGTCACCAGCGCGCCGACCTCCTGGAAGGTCGTCTGGGTGACGACGGGGTCGTGGCGCACGTACTCGATGCGCTCCTGTTCGCGGATGCGCTCGATGATCGACCGGTACGGTGCGGTCCCCCGCAGCGTCTCGAGGAACCCCTCGGTGCGCATCGCGCCGTCGTCGGCCTCGTAGCCGATGAGCACCCCCTCGGGGGCGATGCGGATGAGCTCGTCATCGGTGACGTGAATCGCGCCGATGAACCGGCCGATGCGGCGGGCGCTTCGCTCCTTGTGTGGTTTGAATCCGGCGTGGTCGACGATCTCGGTGGTCGTCGCCGCGGAGTTGAACAGCAGATAGCGGCAGTACGGGATGAGGTCCGCGGGGTCGCCGCGGCCGGGCAACTCGCTCATGGACAGAGGGACTGTGCTGGAGCGTGTAAATCTAGTGGACTGTCACGTTCGGCAGACAGTACGCTCGCATGTCCTTCCTGAGTTACACTTATTCGGTGCCTGGGTGATGTTAGCCCATGTGCAGATTTGACCGCTTCGGGTCCCCGGTGGAGGCACCGCAGCGATGACCGCGTCGTTCCTCGCTTATCCTGACGGGCGGCCCTAAGTTTAATAGAGGCTGGAATAATGAGCTTTCGGTATTTAATGTAGATTGCAGGTATGTTGAATATTCTCCGAAGCATATTATTATTAATTCCCACCGTTGAATTTGATAAAGAACATGACTCTCCAGCAAATCACGGCGACCGACATCACAGGCTGGAATTCGCTACAAGATATCGCGCGATCGTTTGAGAAACGGGGGCTCAAACCGCGTCCACACCTCGGAGAGGATTATGAACTGGTTCTTCAGCTTACAGACGACGAATTCGTCGTACTCGTAAACGCCGGACCTGGCGAACCAGCGACTGATTTCAAGCCAGATAACCGATCACGACACACGAACCTCGTCGCCACGAACGACTTCGAGAAGTTCACGTTCCTTACGCGGATGCGTGGCTGGGAAGGCCAGCAGCACGGTCGCATCAAACACCAGAAGATTTCATTCAGCAAAGACCAGTTCACGAGCGACAGCGGAGAGAAAAACACCGTTCTGAAGAAGCTCAACTCCATCGAGTACGGCTCTTCTGCTGCGATCTACGACACGCTGTACGACACCCAGCAGGTCGTCAAGGAGTTCTACGAAGAGTTCGAAGTGCTTCGGACGAACCTCGTTCAGGAGGTCTCCGGCATTCCGGTTGACCGTGGTGATGCGAAGCAGCGGTACGTTCAGGTCATCCTCGATCGGATGATCTTCCTCTATTTCATTCAAGAGAAGCGTCTACTGGACCGGAATCCGAAGTACCTGCACGAACACCCTGGCAGGATCGTGGATGAACGTGAAGACCGGTACGAGAACTTCTACCGGCCACTGTTCTTCGACTACCTCGCAGAAGACAAGCAGAATCCCGACTTCGGCAGCCTCCCGTATCTGAATGGTGGGCTTTTCGCCAAGAATCCTGTTGAGGAGGACTTCCCGGATGCGAAGCTTGGTGCGTCTACTGAGAAGACGAACGAGCTCTTCGACGACATTCTGAATTTCCTGTCGGGGTGGAACTGGAATGTGGACGAACGGCTCGATATCGTCGACCCGAAGAACCTCTCGCCCGCGATTCTCGGCCACATCTTCGAGCAGACGGTCAACCAGAAAGAGATGGGCGCGTACTACACGCCCGAAGAGATCACCGGCTTCATGTCCCGCCGGACAATCCACCCGTATCTCCTTGACCAACTCAACGACGCTGTTGATGCTGAATATGACGAAATTGACGACGTGTTCGGATTCTCTGGTGTAGAAGCCAGTAGTGGTGAAGAGGCGGTCGCGGATAGCGGAACGATGACCCGCCAGGTTCCCACTGAGAATGTGGAGACAGAACACGTCGAAACACTGTACCACGATATTCTAAAGGAGGCGCACATTCTTGATCCGGCGGTCGGCAGTGGTGCGTTCCTTTTGGCTGCGCAAGATGTGCTGGTGGACATCTACATCCAGTGCATCGAGTACTTCCAGCAAGTCGAACAGGAAGGCAAAAGCTGGGAGTTGAAGTCTCGCACCCGTGACGAGCTGGGGGAGATTAATGAAGGACAGGGTGGGGCATCGCTGTACACCAAGCGCTCAGTGATCCTGAACAACCTGTATGGAGTAGACATCGATGAGGGAGCGGTCGAAATATGTAAGCTCCGCCTCTGGTTGTCAATGGTTGCAGATCTCGAAGATGAACCCAACGAAGTTGAGCCTCTTCCAAATATCGACTTCAATATTCGGCAGGGGAACTCACTTATCGGTTTTACTGAGATAACCGAAGTGAACACAGGGGGTGACAAACCACTCACAAATTGGGGAGGAGGCGCAGGTGCTAGTGTTGAAGAATTGTTTGAGGATGTGATTGAGGCGATAACTCGGTATCAGACTGTCAAAAGTGGACAAAAAGCTACAGAGGCACGGAGAACCGCCGAGGAACTTATAGACACCCACAGCAAAGAATTAGACGAGAAAATTAGGACTCAATTTGAGGAAGCGGGGGTAGACGACTTCTCTAAAGAAGATTTGGCGGATTATAGCCCATTCCATTGGGTGTTGGAATTTGCCTCTGTCTATCAGAAGGGCGGCTTCGATGTGATCATCGGAAATCCCCCTTATATTCGTATACAAGAATTGAAAAAGAGCCAACCAGAGATGGTGACTCTCTTGAAGAACTCCGCCAATTTTGAGACACCGTACTACAATTACGATATTGCAATTCCATTTGTTGAGAGGTGTGAGGGTCTTCTAGGTGACTTTGGAAGGCTTTCATTCATTATGACAAATAAATGGATTCAAGCACGGTACGGAGCCAAATTGCGAGGACGTCTTGCGCAGAAAAGATCAATTGAAAAGCTTGTGGACTTCACTGACCAGCAGGTGTTTGAGGGTATCTCGACTTACGTCCTTACGTTGTTCCTCACCGCGGATGAAAATGAGTCAATTGAGTATTCTGAAATAAATGAGATTGGAGATTCGTTAGCTGAAACTGTTAATTTGATTGGAGCTGAATCACAGACAGAACGGGTACAGAATTTTGAAGCGGCATATGAGCCTCTTGGTGAAAAACCGTGGACGTTTCTTCCAAAACGTGAGGGTGAGTTGCTGGATGAAATTAACGTTCATCCAATATTAGGGGATATCACTGAGCGAATTTTTGTGGGTATACAAACAAGCAAGGATGACGTGTATATCCTTGACATTGAGGAAGAACATCAGAGTCACTACCTCTGTTATTCAGAGGTATTGGAAGCTACTGTGGAAATTGAAAAAGCTATTACTAAGCCCCTTCTCAAAGGGAATCAATTCGACAAATGGTATACTAGCGAACATAATAAAGTAGTCATTTTCCCGTATAGAATAAATAAAAAAGGTGGGAAAAAGAAGGCAGAACTTCTTCAAGAGTCATATATTGAGTCAGAATGTCCTAACGCACATACGTATTTGACTAAAAATAAATCTGTATTAGAGCAACGCGGTAACGGTGACTGGGAAGACTCTGATAGTTGGTATGAATTTGGCCGAAGGCAAAATATCGAGCAGTTCGGTGATGAAAAAATAATGACATCCGTGTTGAACAAAGGATCTAAATTCTCGTTGGATAAAAATCATAATTATGTGTTTGTAGGTGGGGGGAACGCCGGGGGGTATGGACTACGTCTCCCTGATAATACAGATCTCAGTCATAAATATCTGCTAGCTATTCTAAATTCACGGTTGCTTGAATGGATTGTACAAAAAACAAGTAGCCAATTCAGAGGTGGATACCACTCGTACGGTAAGAAGTACATTGAGGGACTTCCAGTAGCCCACACAAATCATATAGAAGTGCTTGAAAGGCTTGTTGAGGATCTTCGCTCCGTAGTTAATGTAAACTGTGACGATGATTTAGTCACCCATCTTGAAAACGTGATTGATGTTCTGGTTTATGCTCTCTACCTTGACAAGAACCAATTTGAGGATCTCATTGGCCGAATAGAAACGTTGTATACCGATTCAGACAAAGATGAAGAATATGTCGAGAGTCGTATTAAGAATCTTCGTGATGATAATAAAATCGCTATTTTAGCACAAGAAGTCCACAGGGACGAACGAGTCAAAATTATTGATGAGGGGAAATCACGCGATCCGACCTTCGAGTAACTCTGTTAACAGTCAAAACGATCTAGCTTTCAGCTTCCGATAACACCCCAGCAGATTAAGCGGGCCTGCACATCACTCTCTCCAACTAACTTAGCTTGGTACTCCGTAGACTCTTTTACATTATCTTCTAGGAAAGCTTCTAACTCTTCTAAAAATTCCATGGGCGGCCAGTCTGGGAACGAATCGTATTGATCGCTATACCGGAAGGTCTCCCGGAGGATACGATCTTCATCAGTGTTTGCTAACTTCACGTCCTGTAGGCGCTCTCGGAGGTCTCCGGCCCATTCATCGAGTGTTTCGTGTTCGTCTACAGGAGCAGCCATGTCACCGTGGTTCGGTTGTACGTAGTGTGCGATAAAGTCAAGAATCGTCTCCTGTTCCTTCGAGAAGGAGTCTCCCTGCTTGAATGCACCCTCCACTTGGCCCTCTCGGATCGCTTCAAGGCGGTCGTCAAGTACCTCTTGGATTGCCTGCCGGTCGGAGAGCACGTTGTCGGCATTCCCCGTGATCGGTTCTCCGCTCACCTCTGGGTCGATTTTGAGGGTGCCGACCGGACGTTCCTTGACTTCGTCGCTGAACGGCTTGTAGTAGAAGGCCCGCCGAACACGGCCTAGTGGTGACTCGTGGTCGTCGTCATCGAACCAGAGGTGTGCAAGCCCGAACACACCTGGACGCGGGCCGGAATCATGGTCGGTGATATTCGTGTATAGGCGTTCGCGTTCCTCGGGAGATTCCTCAAAGTAGTCAGCGGCGTACTCGAAGTCGTCTTCTGAGAGCCCGAACTCCTCGTTCAACTCCTTCTTGAGCAGGAACCTTTCGTACGCGGCATGCTCGTTACTCCCCGCATTTCGAAGGAGTGGGTTCTTACTCGTGTCATCGAGTTCGTTCACGTCTTCGATCTCTCGTGATTTCTGTAGTGAGTCTTCGATCTCGTCCACCTGCAACTCCCCAATCGTCTTCTCTGGCTCCACACCGGTTTTCTCCAGTATCTGGTCCTCGTTTGGATCCAAGATGTTGTTCTCTTTCCCGACGATGAGCGCGATGTCGTTGATCTTCGCCTGTAGCCGCTTCAGGAGCTTAATTGCGGCTTCGATATCTCCGTCCGGGTAGAAGTTGTGGACGTACTTCTCCTCGGTACTCCCGATTCGGTCGATACGTCCTACGCGCTGAACGATCCGCATCGGGTTCCATGGCAGGTCGAAGGAGATCTGGACCGAAACGTCCTGGAGATTAACCCCCTCTGAGAGGGTGTCGGTCGCAATGACGTACTGGAGCTCGTCTTCGCCGGACTCGGCGAGCGTCTGCTTGTACCCCGACGCCTTAGGTGCAAATCGCTGAATGACGTCCTGTTTGTTCTCGTCGCCGCCTTTGACGACCGCGCTGTTCGCCTCCGTGAGCGGCGAGTCTGGATCGTCGAGCAGCGCCCTGTGGACGTAGTTTGCAGTGGCACGGTACTGCGTGAATAAAAGCACTTTGTCGTCGTCGTAGCCGTTGAGAATGTCTGTGAGCCGATCGACCTTCGGATCGCGGAACTCTCGAAGCGAGAACACCGCCTCGTAGAATGCGCGTGTCTCTCTGTCGACGTCGCTCAGATCACTTCGCGGGTAGAGGATCGGATTCAGCTCCTCCTCTGGAACGTCGGGAAGAACACCGGCGTTGTGTTCGTGAAGCCACTGCCTCGTTATATCGGTCTGTTCCCTCACGTCGCCAGAGTCCTGTGCGATATCACCGATGAACTGCGAGAGGAAGTACGCGATCAGCGTCAAGTCCTCCCGGATGTACGTCTTCACGTCGCCAATAGTTGCGTCAGCCAGCTCGCCAGGCTTGTTGGTTTCCGTGTCACTGTCTGCTCTAACTGCCGCAGTGTCGAAGCCGAACTCTTCGAGCGTCTGTTCGAGATCTTCGGCGGCGTCGTCTCCTTCCACAAAGTCGTTGAGGGTCTCCGCCTGCTCCTCGTCTTGGGCAGCCCGCAACAGGTCGATCTCCTTGTCTTCGGGGAGTCTATCGAGAAGTCCGAGAAGTCGCCGCTCGCTCTGGTGGAGCGTCTGGATCGACTGAACGAACGCGTAAGTCGACGACTCCAGTCGCTTGAGCAGGTTTAGCTTGTACAGCGCTTTCAGCGTTCCGCCTGCCTTCGGGTTCTTCACCGTAATGTGCGGGAGATGGAGTGCATCCATCACGTCCGGCAGCATCCGATACACCGGCTCGTACGCCGGAGGAAGCGAATACTGCTCCTTGCTGAGCGTCGGCGGCTTGAAGCTCATCTCGAAGTCCTCCTCGTCTTGGACCTGGTCTTTGACGTGCTTCCGCGTCCGCAGTACCATCACCTCGTTCAGAATCTTCGATATCTCCTCGGAATGGCGCTGGAGTTGCTCGGTGATACTCTGTAGCTTTTCATCACTAGCTTCCTCTTTCCCGGCAGCAATCTTCTTGCGCGTCTCGGAGAGGTCGATGTACTCTTCGAAGGCGGTGAAATCCAGCGAAGCCTTGTTTCGCAGTTCTTCAGAGCTGGTAAACAGACTGATGAGGTTCTCTAGATCGGTCGCGGAGTTGTTGATCGGCGTTGCGGTCAACATGATCATCGTCTTTCCGCGAAGCTGTCGGAGGTTCGCATGACGACGAATTCCTTTGTAGTCGTCATCATGCTCCGGGGTCGGTCGCCACTTCCCATGGTTCCGGAACCGATGAGCTTCGTCGACAAGGACAACGTCGAACGCGTCTTTGATATCTTGGACCTCCTCGAACGTGAAGTTCTGGAACTTGCTGATGCTCATCACATCAAGATGCGTTCCGTCGACCTCAAGCCCGAAGTAGGGGTTCCCGTCTTCGTCCGTGTCGTCTTGGAGGAGATCTTCCCACTGCTCTGTGAGATTCGCCGGCACGATCAGTAGACAGCGGTCCCCACGTTGGCGGTAGTCGCGGAGGAGTTCGCCACCGATGAAGGACTTCCCGAGACCGACCGAGTCGGAGATGATACAGCCGTTGAATTGGGAGAGCTTCTCTTTCGCACTTTCGTATCCGAGCGTTTGGAAGTAATACAACGGACTGTCGCGAATACTGACATTCCCGCTGAGTTCGTCGTATGCGAGAAGTTTGTACAGCTCGAACGGTTCGATGTAGGTCCCCTGGTCATCGGGTGTCTCTTGGTCATGAGACTCGTCATCTTGCTGCTTCTGCCACTCCTGGTACCGGTCGCTGTTGTCGATGATTTTGACAATCTCTTCGCTGAAGTCCTCTGCGTTCGCCCACTGGTTATCGTACCAATCCTCGAATGCCTCTGCTTCAGGGCGGTTCTGGCTTGTGAGGTTCAGCTCGATGTTGCTCCGGTGTCCGCTGGCAGTGAAGTTGGAGGATCCAACGATAGTCACACAGGGCCGCGTGTCGGTGTCATCGTCAGATGGCCAGTCGCCATCATCGTGTGGTGCCCGGAACGAAGCTCCTTTGGCGTGGAAGTAGCCGTTTTCTGGATTACGCACACGGACGCTCACCTTGCTTTCGGCGATGAAGTCTCGGAGCCGATCTAACCGTCCGAGCTGTGCATTATTTAATTCCTTAATGCTCTTTTTCACCTCGGCCCGGAGCTCCTCACGCAAATTTTGCCCTACTCCTATTTCATCTGCGGTGTCCCGATTCGTTTGCCGGCCCATCAAGATACGGAGGGGAGCATACCCGAGTTTCTCTGGATCAGCGAGTTCTGCAAGATCACTGCGATACAAATCGAAGCCAGACAAATAGAAATACCCCGTGGCGATCCGGGCTTCCTCGATCTGCGGCATAATTTTCTTGTAGACATCTTCCACCGTCCAGCCTGCATTATCGACGATGGGCGGGAGAGAAAGCATTGAACACGTACATTCAGAATATTATCATATTTAGCGTTTAGCACAGCAGCAACTCAGCGGTTCAGGAAGCAACTATCCATGTGATTAACATGAACATTACAAGTCCTGTTGGGCATCTCGTCGAATTTCGAACGGACATATCCCTGATATTGCTAGGCTCCTCACTTACTGGACTAGATGCCGGTGTAATCCAGTTGTCTCTTTGAGCCCAGCGTGAGGGCTAATTTTCGAATATCAATAATATACAAAAAAGAATTCGTACTGTCTAAACCATTAGTTTCCAATGATTGTCTCTCTTAGATAATGGACGTAATATCGGACCCACAGCGATTTGTCATCCCCCGGGCATCGCACAGCATGCACCGCATCACCGCCGACGCCCCACCGGAGCGCCTGAGGCCCACCACGCTCGCGGCTGCGGGCATCACCGAGGCCGACCTCCAGGGGTGGATCATCGCCGACCCCGGCATCATCGACGACGACCTGCTCATCATCACCGCCGAGTACGGCGGCTTCGAGGGGCTGCGCGACCGCCTCGACCTGCTCGCGCTCGACCCCAGCGGCACGGTCGTGCTCATCGAGCTCAAGCGCGACCGCGCGGATGCGACCACCGACCTGCAGGCGCTGAAGTACGCCAGCTACTGTGCGACGCTCGGCCCGCTCCTTCGCGGCCTCCTCCATCCGCTCGGTTGCCCTCCCGCTGTATCTCCAGTAAGCCCTCCCGGCAGCCTTCGCGCCCCTGCCCGCCCTGCGGGCGGCGGCCGCGGTGCCGGCCCTGGCCCTCCGGGCCGCCTCGCCGGTGGTGGCCCGCCTCGCCATCGACGCCGCCACCCTGATGCGGCTGTCCTCCGCCTTGTGCCTGTCGTCCTCGTTCGGGTTGTTGGTGTGCGGCATCAGAGCCACCCCCGGGCTTAGGGCTCGTGCTCCCAGAGGCGGAGCTCCGCGCACCAGTCGCAGTCGTCGCCCGCCTGCCCCGCGTCGATCCGCATGTCGTGGGTCCCGAGCAGGTGGTCGTCCGAGTAGACGGACTCCTCCGGCTCCACCCTCAGCGGGCCCGACCCCGTGCCGCCCGTCGCGGAATCGACCGCGAGCTCCCGGGTGGCGTCGGCGTGGCCGAGGACGAGCCAGTCGACGCCGTCCATGGCGTCGTGGCCCCAGGGGACGTCGGACCCGTCGCCGTCCATGTAGCTGACGGCGATGAGATCGCCGCCGGCGGGGTGGAGGCTCGGGTTGCCCATCACGGCCGCGATGGTCCCGGGGCGCTCCGCCGCGTCCCACGCGTCGCGCGCCCCCGCGGGCGGTGGTGGTAGCCGGGGTCGTCGCCCCTGTACCTCGGCGAGCGCATGGACTCCATCTCCCGCTCCTCCTCCGGCGCGTAGGGACGCGACCGCGGGCCCCAGTCGGGGCCGGTGTCCACGCCGGCCAGGTCGTTGCGGTCGGGGTCCCAGTCCGCGGGGTCGTCGACGACCTCGTCCGCAGTCACCATCTCGTCCATGGCCCGGACCGCCGGGTGCCGGCTCTCGTGGTCGCGCACCGCCTCCGCGTACTCGTCGTCGCGTGCCCGCCGCTCTTCCCGGGCCTTGCAGCGATCCTCGCGGCGGTTCGATTTAATCGGGTGGCCGGCGGACTTGAAGCCGGGCACCAGGCCGCCGATCATGGCACGGTCACCGGCTACCAGTCGCCCTCGTCGTCGAGCCATTCGGGCCAGTCCGAGTCCCGCGGCTCCCAAGGGTCGATTATGCCAATATGGACGCTGTGCAGCTACTAGTTTCCTGCCGCCGGGGTCAGCAAGAAACACACACATGCCGGTGTGCGAAGCCCCCGGCGCGGCCCGCCGCTACCCGCTTGGGACTCCCGTTGTGTAGTCGGTTGGCTTGCGACCCTGTCCTGCAACCACACCACACCAAATAGCGGCGATATACGGTTTCTGCACGCGTATTTCGGAGGTTTAAGCCGAGCCGAAAACCTGTCGGAACACTTTAGTGAACAGCCGGACAAGGGGTAACAATGTTGTCAAGCAATCGACTGACCCCAGGGCGTGAGACTGATGTCGAGTGAGCAGTTCTCGCTCGAGGATCTGCTGGTCGACGAGAGAGAACTGAACGAGGAGATGCTGGCCGAGACACTCTCCGACATCATCCAGATCGGCAAGGACAGTGGCGGCCTGTATCCACGTGCCGCGTTCGCCGACCTCAACTCCTACCGAAAGACGGCGGTGATCCTACTGGCCCAGCACGCCAGGGAGGCGCTCGCCCTCGCGGACACGGAGTGGCTGTCGCCCAGCGAGATCGCCGAAGCGGCGGGGATGAAGAAGGGCACGGTGTTTCCCGCGGTCAGGAAGCTGGAGGAGAAGGGCCTGGCCGAGAGCGACGACGGCTCGTACCGCATCCCGGCGCCGAACCTCTCCGACGTCCAGCGGTACATCGAGGAGGCGGACGACGAATGAGCTTCGAGGAGCGGTTCCGGGAGGAGTTCAAGTCCGACGCCGAGACCATCCTGGAGGAGAACCTCGACCGCGCCAGGGGGCTCTTCAAGTACCACGAGGACGGCTCGATACAACTCGCCGACGAGGTCCACGAGGCCGGCGGCGAGATCCAGGTGCTGGTCTACCTCATCGCAAGGCGAATGATGCACGAGGCGAACGTCACCGACTCCCCGAGCCTCACGAACGAGTACTTCTACAACAAGCTCAACGTCGCCAACAGCTCGGTGCGGAACTACATCATGCGCCTCCGCGACGACGGCATCATCATTTCGAGCGACGGGGAGCACCAAGTCGTCGTAGAGAACCTGCCGAGGGCGTTCGACAAGATCGAGGGGGTGATCGAATGAATATCGACCACCGAGGCTTCGAGCTCGATGCCGTCGATCCGCACGATGTCCGCGTCGGCCGCCACATGGATATTGGGATCCATGCCCCGGCTGTGGCGGTCTGGTATATGAACGATAACCCGTCATAGGGTACAGCTGTAGACAGTTTTGTACCGTTATTCACTTTCAGGGCGCTTGGAAAGTGCATATATGCATTGCAATCCGTTTATCGAAGTAATGTCAAATCCTCTACGAATAATTCAGGCCTTTATGTCAATCACAATTTTCGGTGTGATTGTAAATATGATTAGCTCAGTATCAGTAATGAGCGGATTAGCTGTAAATATATTAAATTCAATGTCATATGTGCATCTCACTGCCAAGATAGGACTGCTATTGATTACTGCTATTAGTATAACGAAATTCGTGAATCAATTGTAGGTTAATCAAATTGTTCCATTATTGAAAATATAATATGTACACGATTTACTTAATTTCGCCTGCCAAATACCACACTTGAGCCAATAAGCACCGAAATATATCTCTTCAAATTTTTGAATCATTTGTATTAATAACTTTCAGATTTGTTAAAAATTGGTCTCCTTACGGCATTGATGGGACAAATGTTCCATCGCACGCGGCGATCACGGGTTGACCATCGCCTCGAGCGTCGTCGATGCGTTGGTCGCCCAGATGTGCATGTACGGCGCATCGGCGAGTGGCACCCTGAAGCTTCGCCCGGTCGCAGGCGGACACATCACCGAGCTGGGTGCTCACCACGCCGTCCGCACCTCGTTCGAGACCGCAGCCCCCTACCCGTGCTCGGCGAGGTACGCCGTGGCGGTCTCCACGACGGCGAGGCGGTCGTAGTCGTCGGGCATCTCGTACTGCGCCTCCCGCAGCTGCCGGTCGGTGTACACATCGGGCAGGTCGTGGTCGGCCTGCCACGTCTGGAAGTCCTCGGCGCCGTCGCGGATCGACAGCATGTACAGCCCCAGACACAGTGCGTGCGTCTCCTCCTCCTCCTCGGCGCTCATCGGATCGCCACCGTCCGCGGCGGTGCGGCGGTCGTGATGCTCCCCGGTGGTGCCCGCCCTGCCTGCGTCGGGTCGGTGATGCGCTGGTGCATCCGATACCTCGTTACCGGGGGAGTGTCACTCTTGTGCTCGCCGCTGCGGCGGGCGGTCACCGCCCCCTTACCCGTCTGTGCCCCATCGACTGCGTATGGCGAACCACTCCCACCGCATGCTGGCACACCGCCCCCCGGAGCCCCCCACATGAGCGCGCCAGAGCCCGTCCGCGTCGTCGACACCCGCATCGAGACGGTCGAACGCATCCAGCCCAACCAGGCGAACAACAACGGCAACACCCACGGTGGGGAGGTGCTGCGCCTCATGGACGAGCTCGCCGCCGTCGCGGCGATGGCCGTCGCCGGCGAGACCTGCGTCACCGCGCACATCGGCTCGGTCGACTTCACCTCGCCGCTGCCGGTCGGCCACGTCGCCGAGCTGTCGGCGTACGTCTACGAGACGGGCACGAGCAGCCTCAAGATCCGCGTCGACGTCGCCGGCGGTGACCCCCGCGAGCGCGAGCGCACCCCCACGACCGCCGCCTGCTTCACCATGGTCGCGATCGACGCGGCGGGCACGCCCGTCGCGGTGCCCCCCGTCGTCGCCGCGACCGACCGCGGCGAGCGGCTCGTCGCCGACGCGCCCTGCTGAGGGCTTATGTCCAAAGTATCTCGTTGGATTCCAAAGTTTGCTCTTACAATGTTAATTACTCATTGATTTCAGCTATCATGCCGGAAATACCCGTGAGTGATCAACTGTAGCTGTATCCGTGACATGGGCTGGTCAATGTGTGATAGACCAAACAGGTCGCAGCTAGGATTGACGTACCAGGTTCCGTATCTCATCAGCGAATGTGGATGACTCTTCGATGTTACGGATGACCAATCTCACAGATCCCCCACCGCCGCCGCTCGCCAGTCGCACATTGCCCAGACCCACTAGGGTTTCTGCTACAGACTTGTTCTCTTCAATGCCTCTGATTTTCGACATGGGAATTTCTTTGCGCTTCAAACTCAGAAATCGGTAGTTGCTAATAACACGTTCATCGGTGACAAAGAAGCGGGTTAGCGTGTTCGACCAGTACGTTTTGATTCCTTTTGTAAAATAATATAATCCGACAAGGAAGACTCCTGTCGGATAGATGTACGGGTAGAGGGTGCGGAATAGCAGAAATCCAGCTGCTATGAGGAATGGGATACTGGATGCCATCATCCCTGCAGCGACTCGATGTGACGGATGTCTGGTAGTGATGAGTGCCTCATCATCATACAAAACAGGTTCCTGGGGTGTGATCAGCTGTACATACACCCCCATCACGATCACAAAGCTCCCAAAAACTGCCACAGGGACATGGTACAATTCATCTGGGAGTCGGAGATACAACCACACTCCCGTACCCAAGATGGGCATCGCGATTATTGTACTCCAAATAACTGGATAGCCACGAGCCATCTACCCACCTCGCTCAAGATCGACGAGAATACTCAGAAGAGAAAGTGCAATACCGATGGTGGTGATGCTCAGAGAATCGATGAAGGTAATTGAGGCATCTGAACCGTTTGTGAAGAATCCACGCCGAAGCTGTGGCTCATCAGCGATTTCTTCACCAGCTTCACCTGTGGTTGCTGCAGTTGTCGAACTATCATTCAGGTGCTGTTCAGTGACAGCCTTCGGCTCATCATTAGATGACTCAATCTCGTTTGTCTCGACCTCCTTTTCATCGGATGGATTGTTTTCATCTGTATCTACCGGGTCTATGTCATCGCGATTGTTGGAATCATTATCCGCGATGTCATCGATTGAATCGGGTTTCTCTGTGGGTGCTGTACTCTCAGTGCGATCATCATTTTGGCTAGAACCCCCTGAAAAGGCCGAGTCTGAACCTGACGGTTTCGACTGATCAGGCACAGGGGTTGGTCCCGCTGACTCTGGTTCGGGGATGGGCGTCGGAGGTATTTCAGTCGGTGGCGGCTCATCCCACTCCACCTCAAATGCCATTGTCGCATCAGGCTCTCCATTGGCAGTTTCACCTGATTCTACAAACACTTGGAACTCATACGTCCCTGGTTTGATACCATCGGTGCTAATCTGACCGACCGCCTGTCCATTATCAATCTCCAAATCTGAATACAATGTCGACAACTGATTGTAGGAAGTCCCGATGGATTCCACATCACCAACATCCCGGAAAACATCACCCTCAAATCCCTCCTCCAAGATATCGGGGTCTATATGAATCGAGACTGTCGCCCCCTCGGCAGCCCCACTAATTGCGTAGGTCAGGTGCTCACCTTGGACCACTGATCCGTCATCCGAGGTGATACTGGGTTGGAAGTTTTGTATTGCAAGAGTCGTGGATTGTGTTGCTTCGCCGAAATCGAGGTCATCCTCTCCCTCGACGGTAACTGTGAAAGGACTTAATTCTGGATCGATATCGCTTGTGTCGATTATGAATTTATACTGGTCATTTTCGGGGTCTAATTCTGTAACTAGTTGCTGTGTCACATCCAATCCCCGCCTTGTTGTCACTCTAACCTCGATTGACTCACTTACACCAAAATTATACTCTACGACCCCCTCTACGACAGCGCCAGGTCTTACAACACCTCCACTGTTATCTTCGCCATATTTGTTTAGCAGTTCAAAATCCGTTACTTTCGCTTCTACGACTGCAAGCCGAAATTCTTGATCAGACGACTGATAAATTCCCATTGGTTGGGCCACGGAAACTGGCAATTCGAGAGGATAACCCTCGATATTAATTAGCTCTTCAGGAGTGTAATTCCCCTCAAGACTGATTTCAGATTCCCCTTGGAACACCAAATCTCCCGAGCCAACGTTGCGTTCCGATGCGGCCGCACTTCCCATTATAATCCACGGCGCAATCAGACTCACACCTATCAAGATTGTAATAATTCCTGCAATATATTTTCGAGACATTTTATATGTCACAATAGTTGGAATTTTATTTGAAGCTATTTGTTCAACACCGACTAGAATCTGTCAACAAACGTCATGTTTGCAAAACCTTGCAGGTGAAACGACAGACTCCAGCGGACTGGCGATACGGGGCGCGATCCGCGGAAATGATACAGTTTATTTTGAAATAGTTCATGTACGCTATTTTGATGCGTGATCTATGATTTCAATATCATATTCGCGATTAAGCAAGCGTCGTCGACCATGACAGCGCCACATCGCCCCCAGCGCGACCGACCCTCGCATCGGCCCGGAGCCCGTCGGTCGCACCACCACCGTGGCCCCAACAGCCTGATGCTGCAGCCGCCGTCATCGGTGGTATGGACACCCCAGAGACGCGCGCGGGCCTCGCCGACCACACCCTCCGCGGCACCGCCGTCGTCACCGGCTCGACGCGCGGGGTCGGCCGCGAGACCGCCCTCGCCCTC
>Ga0209923_1000154_pt1 | contig 15535 bp, 13 predicted proteins | sample SalPon1_A_H2O_MG_FD_185696 | JGI IMG/M metagenome (GOLD analysis project Ga0209923, IMG submission 185696) | Salt pond water microbial communities from South San Francisco under conditions of wetland restoration - Salt Pond MetaG R1_A_H2O_MG... | ecosystem: Environmental > Aquatic > Non-marine... | reverse complement strand
TGATTACATGTTCGTCCTTCCAATCTGTTAGAAATTGTAAATATGTAGGTCTATTTATTTGTATCATACTACAAATATATCGATAAAATTATACGTTTTTGGAATTGAATCCAATTTTATTTATTTAGTTGTTCGGTACTCGCCTGAACGCTGTAGACGGGCAGGTTCGTGTATTCGTGTATTCGAGTATTCGTTTATTCTGGTGTTTAGTGTGCGGCATTCCCCAAGCCCTAAAGGGTGTGGCGCATATCATACCCTTACATTTTATCTTACTACTTTAAAGTTTTTATCATTCTCCAAGAACCATTGATAGGTGTCTTTAATTTCATCTACAAAGACCTACGTTTTTCCAGATTGATCTGCATTCCTTAGCACATGATCGTTAAGTTCCGTTGCGGTTTTTATAAAAGCAAGATCTTCTGTGTAAATGCAGATGATCGAGGCTTTTTGATCTTGTTCTACAATTGATGTATAATTTGATAAAGCAAATAACTTTTTCCAAAACGACGCTGCCCTGTTAGAACTTTAAAAAAGCCTGCCCAACAAAAGGCTTAATCCTTTCTAGGTAAGATGAGCGTTTACGAATATTGGACGGTATATTCAAATTATTTGTTTTCACTATAACTAAAAGTTTATGTAAAAGTAGAGAAAGTTAAAAATATAATTAAAACTTTTGCCATACGCATATACCATTCCACAAACCTTGCCACGCCTTCCTTAACACTGGTCTGCGGCCGAAAACCCACGTAGTTCTCTAACGCCGTAGCATCGGCATGCGTAGCCGGGACGTCGCCGGGTTGGATATCCATAAAGTTCTTTTTCGCCGTTTTACCCAGGGCCTTTTCCAGAGCTTCTATGTAGGCCATCAGTTCTACCGGATTGTTGTTGCCGATATTAAAGATTTGATAAGGGGCCGAGGAACTGGGAATATGGGGTTGGTCGCCCTTCCACTTTGGATTGGGCGAAGCCGGCTTTAGCACCAAACGGGTGATGCTTTCCACAATATCATCTACGTACGTAAAATCCCGGATCATCTTGCCGTGGTTAAACACCTTGATGGGCTCATCTTTGAGCATCGCATCCGCAAAGAGAAACAAGGCCATATCCGGGCGGCCCCAAGGTCCATACACCGTGAAAAAGCGCAGACCGGTGGTCGGTATATCATAAAGATGGCTGTAGCTGTGGGCCATCATCTCGTTGGCTTTCTTAGTAGCGGCGTACAGCGCCATGGGATGTTCCGTGGGCTGTTCCTCCGAGAGCGGCATACTGGTGTTTAATCCATACACGCTGCTGGTGCTGGCGTACACGAGGTGCTTCACATCACTGTAGCGGCAACCTTCCAGAATACTCAAAAAGCCATCGATGTTCGCATGGGTATAAGCGCGGGGATTTTCCAGGCTATAGCGCACACCCGCCTGTGCGGCAAGGTTCACCACGTAATCAAAGCGTTCCTCATTCATGAAATCCACCACAAAATCGTGGTCGGCCAGGTCGGCTTTAAGGAAGCGGTAATTCGCGTGGACGCTACTCTGCACCACTTCTCGTTCTTTCATCTCCCGGGCATCAACCCCGTGCTGGTCGAGGCGCTGGTACTTGAGGTTTACGTCGTAGTAGTCGTTGATGACGTCCAGGCCTACTACTTCGTAGCCGTCCCGGAGTAAGCGCCCGGCGAGGTGGAAGCCGATGAAACCGGCGGTACCGGTGATGAGTATTTTTTTATTCGCTTCGCTCATTGTTGTTGATATCGCAGGGGGTTTTATTTACTCGCTCCGCTCGTGCGTTTCTTTCGCAGAGAACCGCGAAGAAGGCGCAGAGAACCGCAGAGCAGTTTTATGATGATAAAGCCATTCTTTTAATACCATCGGCTAGTTTTTTCACTTTGAAATTCAATAACAGGCCTTTTGAGAAATTACCGAATTTCATGTAGGTAAGAATCTGTGCTTCATGCACTTCAGTAAATGCTTCTACGGTTTTAGTTTCTACGACTAGTTCATCATTAATCAGAAGATCTATTCGATAACCGTATTCCAGTTCTAGATCTTTGAACCGCACAGGAAGAGCAACCTCCCGACGAACATCTAAACCTCTTTGCTTTAGTTCGTATTCCATGCATTTCTGATAAGCTGATTCCAGCAACCCTGGTCCAAGTGCTTTGTGAACTTCGATAGCGGCTCCAATAACATTTCCAGTAAGGGGATCTTTACTCAAACCTTTTGTTATTCTGTTTCGCAGTGATTGCTTTTACTCGCTTTGCTCGTGCGTTTCTGTCGCAGAAAACCATGTAGGAGGCGAAGAGAATAAACTAGGAAAAATACCTAATCTGCACATCACCTCTCTTTGATACTAGGCGGCGTAGCCGCCCTTCTCTTCTCTCTGTGGTACTCTGTGACTCCTCTGCGGTACTCTGTGAAATAACCCCAGTGAGCACCAGCGAATGTCACAGCCGTCCATCCACTTCCTCCCTCGGCAATATACTCTTCACATCATACACCACGCCTCCATTCCTTGTCAAACGCCGCACGTCCATCTTTAAAAACTTCTCGTGCGCCACGGCTAGAATCACCGCGTCATAATCACTACTGGGTTCTTCCACCAGATCAATACCATATTCCTGCTTCACCTCGCCAGTATTCGCCCAGGGATCGTAGATCTGCGTGTCGATGTCGTAGCTCTGCAGCTCGTGGTAAATATCGATCGCCCGCGTATTGCGGATATCGGGGCAGTTTTCCTTAAAGGTAATGCCCAGCATGAGCACCCGGGCATTGAGCACCTTATGCTCTTTCTTGATCATGCACTTCACTACCTCTTGCGCCACGTAGTTGCCCATGCCATCGTTGAGCCGTCGGCCCGAGAGGATGATCTCGGGATGGTACCCCACTTCCTGGGCTTTCTGGGCGAGATAATACGGATCCACGCCGATGCAGTGGCCACCTACAAGGCCGGGCTTGAAAGGCAAAAAGTTCCACTTGGTTCCCGCCGCTTCTAATACGGCTTGAGTGTCAATCTCTAATCGATTGAAAATTTTTGCCAACTCGTTTACAAAAGCAATGTTGATGTCTCGTTGGGAGTTTTCGATCACCTTGGCTGCCTCGGCTACTTTTATGCTGGGAGCCAGGTGGGTTCCTGCTGTAATAACAGATTGATAAAGTTCATCCACAAATTTCCCCGCCTCGGGCGTGGATGCAGAAGTTACCTTTAAAATTTTGGTAACCGTGTGTTGTTTATCGCCGGGATTGATCCGCTCCGGGGAGTAGCCCACGAAAAAGTCTTGGTTGAATGAAAGACCGGATAGCCGCGCCAGTATGGGAACACAGGTATCTTCCGTCACTCCCGGATAAACCGTGGATTCGTAAATTACCACATCCCCTTTTTTAAGCACTTTACCGACTGTTTCGCTAGCTTTCTCTAAAGGCACCAGCACGGGTCGGTTATGATTATCAGTGGGCGTAGGAACGGTGATAATATACACATTACAATCTTGTATATCCGTACCGGCCGTGGTACAATACAAACCCTTTTCTTGCTGCACCGCCACCGGACTGTCCTTCAGTACGCTCTGCAAATTCGCATCCTCAACTTCCAGGGTATTATCGTGACCTTCATTCAGTACCTTAACCCTTGTACCACTAATATCAAAACCAATGGTAGGATACTTTTTAGCAAATTCCACAGCGAGTGGCAAGCCGACGTAGCCGAGGCCTATTACGGCGATTTTGGGATGATCTGTCATTTCATTTTTTTTAGATAGTTGGCCGAGCTATAGCTCAGCAGTAGCGGAGCGATCGCTTAGCAGTCACATAAGGTTTATTTACGTCATTTTCCTGCAAAACATCAATAACTTGTTCAGCCTAAACATATTTTCCTTTAGCCACTTTATTTTATCTACTTTTTTTTTACCCTTTAAGCTTGTTTACTTTAACCTTTTTTTCAACTTTCAAACCCCAGTCTATAAATCACCATCAATCCCCCACGATACACACCTACTTCGCCGGAGCCGTTAAATGATCTTTTAGCGTCAGTATTGTCTAAGTCGGTACGTTCATCATCAGCATTAAAGCCTTTGTATTGGGATTGGGTAAGTCCGAGTCCGATAAATGCTTCCAGTCCCCAATTCTCATTAAGTGACCAACTATACCCAAAGCTACTTCCGTAAAAAGCCACCCGGCCGGATTTATAACTTCCTTTATCTGGTTTAAAGTTATCATATCTTCCTTTGATGAGCAAAGAATTCGGGCGTTGCGAGGTAAACGTACCAAAACCGATATGCGGCCCTATAAACCAACCCTGACGTTCCGCTTTCTGATACCATCTGTATTCTAGAAAAGCTAGCGTTAAATGAAGCGGAGCATCCTCAAAAAACGGAAACTCATCCCAGAAGGATCCCAACACACTTAACTCCACAGCCTGCTTTTCTTTAGTCTCTATTTCCATCCCCACATTGGGTATCAACAAAGGCGCCGTAGCCAGATTTAATTTTACATCCACCTGGGCGTTGATGTTTGATGAGAATAGTAGTAATAAGAGAAGGAGGATTATTTTTTTTTTGTACAAGCCTTTTAAGTTACAAATCGTTAGGTTAATGATGAAAGTTTATTTAAGTAACAAATTACAAGTCTTTAAGGTTAAATTTTTTTAAAATCTTATATCTAAAATCTTATATCTAAAATCTCATATCTAAAATCTCATATCTAAAATCTCATATCTAAAATCTCATATCTAAAATCTCATATCTAAAATCTCATATCTAAAATCTCATATCTTAATCGGACACGAATACTTCTTAATACTTAGCGCCTATTGATGTTGCAGATTTCACCACCTGATAGTTGATAACGCTGTATTCTTTGGTGCGAGGCAAAGCTCGAGTAACTTTGATTACTTCCACCGCAAAATTAAAAAGCCTTTCCGCAATCGCATAAGGTTTATTTACGTCATTTTCCCGCAAAACATCTATAACTTCTTCAGTACAAAAGTATTCTCTCTTAACCACTCTAACCTTATTTACTTTAACCTTTGAAAACTTAGATCTTACCGAGCCACAGCTCCGCCACTGCGAGTCCCATAAATTTCGCTAACCTATTGATAATAAATAAAATAAAGTAAGCCTTACCTGCTCACTTTTATCACATAACCAAGGCTTTCTAAATGGATCCAGCATTGGTTGTTGCTTAGTTTTTTAACGATGCCTTCTTGGCCTTTAAAACCAAATTCATCAAGACTTAGCCTGTTGCCCACTTCGATACGTTCTACTTCCAGTTTATCATACTCTCCAGAAAGATATTCCCGCATAGCTTCCACTTCCGCTTCCCGAACCACGGCTGGTTGCCGCTCAAAGAAAAGATAACGCTGAACTGTGTGAACGCTAAACACCTGAGTACGATTTTTATCTTTAATGTAGACGAGTAACATAGAAGGCAAGACCGGTTTTTCGATCTTCTTCTTTCTGTCGCTCCATTGTCTAATCTGGGTTTGCGTAGGGCAATACACATCAAAACCTTGTTCTCTCAACTTTTGGGTTGTGCTTATTTCTGTATTGGGTTTACAATACAACACAAACCATTGCTTTGTCTGGTCAACACTTCTTTTTTTATTTTCAACTTTTGCTTTCAGCATCAACGCAACAATAATTTCATTTTAAATTTAATATTTACCTCCACAATTCAATGATCTAATGGTTGAAATTCTAATTTCAATTTCCTTAAAACCTTATCCTTCACCATCTCCCCAATACTCAGCGACGCCGTAGCCGCAGGTGATGGTGCATTGCAAACGTTTAACACTCGATGGCTTTCTCTAATGAGAAAATCATCGATCAGATTGCCCTTCTTATCACAAGCCATCGCGCGAACGCCGGCATTGCCTTTTACCAGATCATCTTCCTGTATTTCCGGTACAAGTCGTTGCAATTCTCTAGTAAACAGTCTCTTGGAATAAGAACGTTTGAGTTCATGCCAGCCTTTCTTATAATACTTTCTGGCGATCTTCTGGAAACCGCTGAACTGTAACGTTTCCAGCAATTCAGATGAATGAACCGTTTTGTTATCATAACCTTCACGAGCAAAAGCTAGTACCGCATTGGGTCCGGCTTCGATGCCGCCTTTTATCATTCGGGTGAAATGAACACCCAGAAACGGAAAATCAGGATCTGGCACCGGATAGATCAGGTTGTTGACTAAATATTCTTTTTCCGGTTTAAAATCATAATATTCACCTCGGAATGGTAAGATCATAAAATCCAATTGCTGATCGGTCATTTTAGCTACCTTATCGGCGTAGAGTCCGGCGCAATTGATGACCAGTTCTGTTTCATAGGTTGAATCAGCCGTTTCTACATGAGCTGCATCATCAGCTATATGGATGTTTTCTACTTTTTGGTGATGAAAAACTTCGCCTCCTTGCGCTTGGAAAAGCTCCTGATATTTTACAGCGACTGCTTTATAATCGATAATTCCGGTTTGGGGAACAAAAATACCTTTAACGCCACTGCAATGTGGTTCTCGCTCTCGAATTTCTTCTTTGCCGATCTTTTGAATGCCGTCTAATCCATTTTCGATACCTCGCTTGTAGATCATGTCTAACTGCGGTATTTCAGACTCATCCGCAGCAACGATCACTTTACCGCAAATATCATGTTGGATATCATTTTCCTGACAAAATTGAAGCAATTGATGGTAGCCTTTTCGGCAATTCAAGGCTTTAAGACTGCCTGGCTTATAATAGATTCCCGAATGAATAACTCCGCTATTGTGACCGGTTTGATGAGAAGCGGATGAACTTTCTTTCTCTAATACACAAACTTTAAGGTCAGGCTGTTGTTTTTTTAGTTGATAAGCGATTGAAGATCCTACAATTCCAGCACCTATTATCACAATGTCGTGTGGCATACACCTAAAAGCTTTTCCCTTTTTTTTAATAGATTGATATAGTTTTACAAATAAAAGTTTTTTTTTTGATAGAACAAACAAAATGTCATTCTTTATGCAGGATATTGATCTTGCAGCATCTCACAGAAAAAAAATTCAATAAATCTTCTTATTCCCTAATAACTGATGGACAGCTCCGAGAATCTAAAATAAGTCTTCTGATTATGATCAACTTAATGAGATGTAATATTCCTGAACTAATGCTTGAGTAGATATATTAAGCTTATTATGTAATTATCTTACCATATTTAGGCTTAGCTTACCTTTATGGTTTAGGATCTCACTAGTTCGGCTATTATAACCTAATATATTTTTCAGGTCTTTTTGCTTCATGTTCATTTGCTCCATTCTAAGTTTAATAGCTTTTAAAGGGTCTGGCATTTCAATTGGATAATGTTCATTTTCATACTTTTCTATCAATATAGATAGCACTTCAGCTTCATATCTTCCCGGTTTACCTTCTTCAGCATGGAGGTTATCATCTGATCTATTTAATGCTTTACGATGATCTTGTTCTGTTTTGATTGCTTTTGTATACATTAAAAATCGTATCTACATCTATTTTATCATATTGTTTGAGCGTTCCTATAGATCTTATAAAAACCCACTTTCTTTTATAGTTTATTTAAGCAACGAGCCTGTATTTATTATCTGAAATATCGAATACAGCACGGTCATTTTTGAGAATACTTGCTTTTGCATATTGTTGTTTTATCTCGTTTGGATTATTCCAATTAGCTTTACTCGCTTCGCGATACCAGGCTAACAACTGCTGTTTACTATCAGGGTTTAACTCCCAGAATTCCCTCAATGTACGTTTTGCAATTATTCTCAATGAAATTACATTTACATAGAAATAATAAATATTATCAATATGGTAAAAAAAATAGCATAAGGCAAGGAGATTTACTACTTCTATAAACTGGTAAATATAGTAAGAACCCAATAGATCAACACCATTCAAAACCTCTCAACCATTCTTCAGCTATAACACTTTACAACTACTAATCAACGATTTAAATATCAATACTTAAAAATCAATACTTAAAAATCAATACTTAAAAATCAATACTTAAAAATCAATACTTAAAAATCAATACTTAAAAATCAATACTTAAAAATCAATACTTAAAAATCAATACTTAAAAATCAATACTTAAAAATCAATACTTAAAACTCATTATTTAAAATTCAACATTCCTAGAGGGAAACTTTAGCATCCTTTTAATAAAACCAAATCTATCTTTTTAACTCGCTTCATCTTATTTCGATAAATTTGCGGTTTCATAAAATGAATAAAGTAGAAGATAAAATACAAGTACTCGGAGCAAGAGCGCATAATCTTAAGGATCTTGATGTTGATATTCCCAGAAACCAACTCGTAGTTATCACCGGTTTATCGGGTTCGGGGAAATCTTCTTTGGCCTTTGATACCTTATATGCAGAAGGTCAGCGACGCTATATAGAAACGTTCTCCGCTTATGCTCGTCAATTCCTTGGCGGATTAGAACGTCCTGATGTCGATAAGATCGAAGGATTGTCGCCCGTAATCGCGATCGAACAGAAAACTACCAGCAAAAGCCCGCGCTCTACCGTAGGTACCATTACAGAGATCTATGATTTTCTAAGATTGCTCTACGCCAGAGCCGGTAAGGCTTACAGTTATAAGACCGGCGAGAAAATGGTAAGTTACACGGACGAAGCTATCCGAAAGGAGATAACAACTTCCTACAAAGAGAAGAACATCAGCATTCTCGCTCCGGTAGTGCGCGGAAGAAAAGGTCATTATAGGGAATTGTTTGAGCAGGTAGCTAAAAAAGGATATCTACGTGTCCGGATAGATGGCGAACTGCAGGAGATAGAGAAGGGAATGAAGCTGGACCGCTATAAGATACACGATATAGAGATCGTTATTGACCGATTAAAGGTCAGTGATAAGAAGTCCGTTCAGCAAAGATTGGCCAATAGCATTTCCACGGCGATAAGGGAAAGCAATGGCACGCTGATGATATTAGAAAAAGATGCCCAGACACCGCGCTTTTTCAGTAAAAACCTGATGTGTCCTACTACAGGAATCTCCTATCCGTTGCCAGAACCTAACCTTTTTTCCTTTAATTCCCCTAAAGGTGCTTGCCCCAAGTGTAAAGGGATCGGCTATATCAAAGAGGTCGATATCGATAAGGTTATCCCGGACGATTCGCTTTCCATACAGCAAGGCGGTATCGAACCACACGGTAAAAAGAAGAACAATTGGTTGTTCCGCCAATTAGAGAACATCGCGAAGCATTATGATTTCTCATTAAAAGATCCTATTTCTAATATTCCAAACGAAGCCCTTAATGTGATCATGCATGGCGGAAAAGCCAGATTCAGGGCGTATAACGAGAACCTAAAAATGAAAAAGGAGTATTCCTACAACCTTGAGGGTGTTGCTACTTTTATCAAGAAAACCGCCGATCAGCAGCAGAGCTCAGCTTCCCTCCGCCGATGGGCGAACAAATATATGTTCCAAAAGACCTGTCCAAAATGTCAGGGCAGCCGATTAAAGCAGGAAGCCTTACATTTCAAGATCAACGAGCAAAGCATAGATGAGCTGGTAGATAAGGATGTAGATGAACTATACGATATTATAGCAGCATTACCCGGGAAGCTCAGCCAGAACGACCTGAAGATTGCAAAAGGGATCATCAAGGAAATAACCGATCGATTAGGCTTTTTAAAAAATGTAGGATTGACCTATTTGAGCATGAACCGAGGTTCTAAGACGCTTTCCGGAGGTGAAGCGCAGCGCATACGCCTGGCAACACAGATAGGTTCGCAATTGGTCGGTGTGCTTTATATTCTAGACGAACCGAGCATAGGATTGCATCAGCGCGATAATCAACGCCTGATCGATTCACTTAAATCCCTACGTGATCTGGGAAACACCGTGATCGTCGTAGAACATGATGAGGATATGATCAATAGCGCAGACCATGTGATCGATATCGGGCCAGGCGCAGGGAAACACGGCGGTAGGATCATCAGTCAGGGAAAGCCGGATAAGATCGATCAAAATTCGCTTACCGGGCAATATATCTGTGGAAAAAGACAAATAGAGGTTCCTGTTAAAAGAAGACCTGTCAGCGGTAAAAAGCTGACCTTGAAAGGGGCAAGCGGCAACAACCTCAAGTCCGTGGACGTCAGTTTTCCGCTAGGGACGCTCATTGGTGTTACTGGCGTTTCCGGCAGCGGAAAATCCACCCTGATCAACAATACGCTTTATCCCATAATGAACGATCATTTTTTTAATGGGGTTAAACCTATCTTACCTTATAAGAAAATCAATGGTCTAAAAAATTTAGATAAAGTTATCGATATCGATCAATCGCCCATCGGCAGAACACCGCGGTCCAATCCGGTTACTTATACTGGTGTATTCAGCGAGATCAGAAACCTTTTCACAAAAACGCCGGAAGCGATGATCCGTGGATATAAACCGGGAAGGTTTAGTTTTAACGTAAAAGGCGGAAGATGTGAAACCTGTAACGGTGGCGGCCTCAAAGTCATCGAGATGAGCTTCCTGCCAGATGTTTATGTAGAATGCGAAACTTGTATGGGCAAAAGGTTTAATCGGGAAACCCTGGAGATCAGATACAAAGGTAAGTCCATTAGCGATGTGCTGGATATGAACATTGATGAAGCAACGGATTTCTTTGAGCCGATCCCTAAGATCTACAGAAAGCTCAAGACCTTACAGAATGTTGGTTTAGGCTATGTTACCTTAGGCCAACAAAGCACAACCTTATCCGGCGGAGAAGCACAGCGCGTTAAATTAGCCACTGAATTGTCCAAACGCGATACCGGACAAACCTTTTACATTTTAGATGAACCAACAACGGGATTACACTTTGAAGATATCCGGATACTGATGGAAGTGTTGAACAAACTCGTGGACCGTGGTAATACAGTACTTATCATTGAGCATAATCTTGATGTGATAAAGCAGGCCGACTATATTATCGACATTGGACCAGAAGGCGGAAAGAACGGTGGAAATGTGGTAGCCTGTGGCAAGCCGGAGAAAATAGTCAAGCAGGGAAACGGCCATACCGCAGAGTACTTAGCGCCTCATTTAAAGTAAGCAATTGATTGTCTGTTCAGAAGGGTAATGTAAGTCATTTAGTTTATTCTGATAAGCAATGGATAGTATCCAACTAAGTCATCAGGTTTTAGACCTTTGACGCCTAAGGCTTATATGAGATTATAGATAAATTTTAGATATCTCATTTTCAATTATGTAAATATTAAAAAAGCAATTTATTAGCGTTCTATCAATCCCTTACTACAGCATAGTATTGTAAAATTAAGATCTCAAATCGCTTATGATAAGGACAAAGCATGATTTTTAGGAATTTTAAATCGGTCAACATCGACAAGCAATATTATTCAACAAATGCTACTACAGGTAACCAAAGATACGCTTCCACACGAACGCATCAAGTAGCAATGCACTCACTGTACAAGCTTTAAAGCTCATACTCCACTTACCTGCTTATTGAAATTGCAATTTCGGTCGATTAATGACGGGCAAAAAAAGATCTACTTTCCCTTCTTCGTTAGATTCTCGTTTCTCGAACCACTACATTCAAAATTTAAAACTCAAAAATTTAAAGTCCAATAAACGCTGATAGAATAGTAACCTAAGGTATGAGCCCAGCATAACGAAAGGTCGAATATAGGTTATTAACGAGTGATGCAATTGTCTTGCAAAGTATACTGTTATTCTTATAAATTGTTGTTCAATGTTTTACATAAGCTCATGCTAAGTTTTATTTATACGTTTAAATACGTTTCTATACGATTTTATATGTATATATTTGATAATCAGTTGTTTATATAATTTTTCTATTCTATGTTTGTAATGTCTTTCATAGGAAAGGCGGCTTTATCAAGTCATGTTTAATCTATTAAATAATTTATTATGAGTTCATTACGAAATCAAGTACAATTAATCGGAAACCTGGGTAAAGACCCGGAAGTTAAGGATCTGGATTCCGGTAAGAAGGTAGCTAATTTTACTTTAGCTACTAATGAAACCTACCGCAGTAAGAACGGAGAGAAAAAAGTAGAAACCCAGTGGCATAACATCGTGGCCTGGGATAAAACTGCAGAGATCATTGAGAAATATGTAACAAAAGGGCGCGAGATCATCCTGCGCGGTAAATTGACTACGGAAAGTTATGAGACCAGGGAAGGCGATAAGCGATACGTCACAAAAGTGGTCTGTGATGAGGTCGTTCTTGTGGGGAACAAATAAGTTCTCTATATAAGAATTAGGAGCATGATCCCGATGATCTTTTCCCATTGATCGTCGGGATCTTCTTATATCTGTTCTAAATTATAAATGATGCTTTAAAAAAAAGATCTAGTTGTGGATTTTTTTTCATAGTTTTATTACATTTAATTACTAATTGATCTGATACCATTTGTCATTGATAATAAAGAGATTGTTAGTGTTTTTTCTTCTTCTTAATGTTGCCTGTGTAGATGATAGGGACGTTTCCTTGGATGATGTAGTGGTGAATCCGGAATATCGTCTCAATTTTGTCAATTTTGAACTTACCGCAAATACACTGAACCAGGGTAATCTATCAGAGCCTGACCAGATCACTGATTTTGCTGAAGTAGACTTTCTTAGAGAAGATATCAATGTAGATTACCTCGAGACCGTATCATTTGAAGTAGCCACGCAGAACGGTTTAGACCAACCCGTGAACATCAATTTCCAGTTCGCTGATATAGAGGAGAACCTGGTCTATGAATTCAATCGTACCATCGCTGCAAGGTCAAATGATGCTCCTACGTACGAAACCCTTACTATAGACCTGAACGCCCAGGAAGTAAATGCGATAACCGATGCGTTTGACCTACAAGTTACCTTTACTCAACCTGATGAGAACGATCAGAGCGGAAGTTTCTCTTTAACATCCATCGTCCATTTTAGTTATCGCTATACACCATGAGAATAGGCTTTTTAATAATAGTTGTCTTGCTTATAAGTAGTTATCGGTTATATGGCCAGGCGCAAAGCTTGTTGTTCAACCAGACGAAAGACCCGCAAGCCATCATGCTCAATCCAGGCATCCGCTATCAGGAAACGGATATGCATATCGGCATTCCTTTCATGAGCAACCTGATGATCAACATCAGCAATTCAGCTTTTAGCGTTGCCGATATTTTCAACGATCAGGATATCAATCAGAACATCGACAGGCAAATAAGAGAGCTTGATGAAAATGACCATTTCCAGATCAATCAAAGGATAGACCTGATCAATATCGGTTGGCAGAAAGATCAGTATTACTATACCGCAGGGTTTTATCAAGAATTCCAGGCAAACGCAAACTATCCAGAGGACTTATTACGCCTGGTCTATTACGGGAACGCATCAAAGAATGGAGCTTACACACTGGACGGACTTGACGGAAGCTTGAACGCCCAGGGCGTCTTCCACTTAGGTATTAATAAAGCGGTGAGCAGGAAGCTCTACATCGGTGGCAGAGCTAAGGTCTATACCGCTTCTTTCAATGCACATACCAGAAATAATGATGGTAGGTTTACATCGAGAGCGACGGATCAGGAAGCCGTATTGGAACAAAGGATAAGCAACCTGGACGTTCGCCTGAACACTGCCGGGTTTGATCGTAATAGCGATGAGACCATAAGTCCAGGAGCGTTCTTGTTGGGTAGTAATCTGGGCGTTGGAATCGATCTGGGCTTTTCCTATCAGGTCAATAGACGAACAGAGATCACCGGTAGCATCCTGGACCTGGGATTCATATCATTCTCTAAGGATACAAAGAACTTACGATTAAAAGGTAGCTAGGATTTGAAGGGGCTAATCTGTTATTCCCGGATTTTGATCAGGGAGAATCCATCATCGATTATTATGAAAGGATACGCGCTGAGATTGATGATGATATTCTGAATGAAACGAAGGAGTCTAGTTATCTCTACCTACAACCAGTGAAGCTTAACTTAAGTTGGTCCTATCGCTTCGGCGGTAAAGAAGTTTGTGACTGTCCTATCGATAATGAACGATTAGAAGGTAACCAGGTGATCGGTATACACTTTTTTGCCGCTAATTATCCAGGCTTTATAAGTAGCCGATTGAACTTCTATTATCAAAGGACGATCTGGAATAAGATCAATATTAGGTTGATTTCAGGGCTAACCCAGTTTGAACGCACAAACTTTGGCCTGGGCCTATCCACGAGATTCAAGGGATATTCATTTTTCCTCAATGCCGATACCTTGCGCTATGCTGATAACATTTACAACGCCAATGACCTGAACTTTCAGGCAGGAATGAGCTTGATGTTATAAGTATTGGAACATAATACAAAGCGGCAAGATGTTTTAAATTGAATCTTTTCTTAGATATATATGACAGAATTTTTACATCAGATATAAAAAGGTTGTGTAGAATTAATTTGTTATCTTTTATAGTTTTAGAATATGCGTTTACAAGTGATAAAATAATTATATTATATTAAAAACTTAACAAACATATAATCACCATGCTTTTGGCTTACCGGGAGAATTTTCAATCATTTGATGAACTTTAGCCTATATGATCATTAAAATGAGATAGAAAAGGAAGGTTTAATAAAGTTCTTAAATAATAAATAAGACAATGTTCATGAAAATAAAAAAAGTAGTAAAAGCCTTTAGTATTTTAATATTATTCATTTGGTTAGGTTTCTATATATTGCGCATTAGTGAGTCTCTTTTAGGAGATATGATTGGATTTGCAAATATTGGTTTCTTTAGCGCACTGCTCGTTTGGGCTATTTTTAAAATATGGAAAGAAAAAACTACTGAATGAAAACTTAAATTATCCGGATACTTGTACATACAATTATATCGAGACCTACATAACATACGAGTACAAGAAAGCAATAACCCGTAATTCACATTACTGATGAAAGATACCGGTTTTGTGTAGCATGAGCTTTTGGGGATAAAAAAGGTTTTAGCAAAATTCCCTAAGCTAAGTTCAGCCTTATTGTTTGGCTCAAGAAATGAAAAAACCTTTAATAGTGATCCATATATCGTCATAAATAAAAGCTACAAAGGTTTCTCAGACCTTGTGGATATTCTCTTTGAGCTGGATGAACTTTTGTTACCTCAAAAAAATTGACGAGGTCAATTTTCATGTTTTCGAAGAAATGAAAGACTAAAAAACCCTGTCGATCGATATGGAATTAAGCTTTTAAATGATCAGCAACATACAAGCATTGAGCAGTAATCTGCTGTGAATTCAACTATGGGATAAGAAGGTGCAAACTATTAATGATCTTCCATGTCAACAAGGCCGGCTCGTTCAAGTAATGCATCAAGCTTAGGTTCCGCACTTCTGAACTTTTTATAAAGTTCCATAGGATCTTCTGTCCCACCCTTTACCAGAATGTTCTCTTTAAAACTTTTAGCTACTTCGGCGTTGAATATCCCTTTTTGTTTAAAAAGAGCAAAAGCATCCGCATCCAGGACTTCCGCCCATTTATAAGAATAATAACCAGAGGAATAGCCTCCCTGGAAGATGTGACTAAAAGCGGTGCTCATACAAT
>Ga0209923_1000153_pt1 | contig 15539 bp, 24 predicted proteins | sample SalPon1_A_H2O_MG_FD_185696 | JGI IMG/M metagenome (GOLD analysis project Ga0209923, IMG submission 185696) | Salt pond water microbial communities from South San Francisco under conditions of wetland restoration - Salt Pond MetaG R1_A_H2O_MG... | ecosystem: Environmental > Aquatic > Non-marine... | reverse complement strand
AAAGAATAAAAAGAAAGAACGTTCAATTGGTTCGAAAGAACAAACGCTAATTATCTTCCTCGAGCATCTGCTCACATAACAAATTCATATGTACCACAACTGCCATTGCGTAAGAAAATGAATGACTCTTCTTGAAGTAATAACTACCGTCTTCGGGCTTCTTCCACACTTCCTGTAAAATAGTCGTCCAGTCCTTGTTTTGCAAGTGCTTCTTCGACGGTCTTATCATACTCAGGACGGCAGCTAATTGTTCCACGGAAGTTGGGCAGGTCTTTTTCAGTAGTGTTCCATGCCCGTTCAAATGAAAGAGTTGATCCACAAACTCGTCTTCCTCTAGCAGTTCCCATATTGGCTCCTTTGTCATTAATTGCTGTAGATGTTGTTCGTCTCGAACACCCTGATAGATTGATACGTTAAGAAAGTCCAGTTTGAAATAGCCTCGTTTCTCTGCGGTTTTATAATCTATAGTAGCACGATTATCCACAGGGTTGTAAGGTATTTCAGTTGCGTAGACGCCGGTGTTGTGTTTTTTGCCGTTTTCGAGCACGGCAGTTCTGTGAGGAATTTTGTCGAGTATAACGTCTCTGTTAGGAAAGTCTATATCGATATCAGGCATTATAGATTGCTCTCTCTTGCGACCTGTTTTACAAGTTCAACGTCTGTGGGCTGTCGAGAAAATCTTTTGCCCCAGTGTTGCGGATTCATTACGTAGTATATCATATCAAGGTGTTCGTCTGTGAACTTATTTAACATTTCTCGGCCACTGGCACAGTTCATGATAAGCCAAGGAGATACTTTGCCATCCTTGATATGCCACACTGCTCTGTTGAGGCTGACATAGTGAAAATAGTGATTCCACACAGAGTCATTTTCATCTGCCCATTCTGTCATTGTCATTATACTTCGTTCTAGCGCAGTTTCGACATTTTCGTTGAGAATAAGATCCAGTGCGTATTTTTCATACATTTCTTCTCTACACCAGTGATCCAGTTTCACACCTGACGTTACTACATAGTCCACATACCGTTCAGGATACAAAGGACGCACGTTAGTAATAAATGAGCCAAACTTCACAAACGCATTGTAGTAGGGAGACTTACAGAAGTCTTCGTAGGTCTTGTCCTTCTTTGCGCCGGCGCTTAAACGATAGAATCTGTTGAATGCGTAAAAGCCCATCTGTACTCGCTTTTCTTTCTTTTGAAGAGCACGACGCTTTTTCTCACACATGTGAACTGCGAGAGTTTTTTCTCGTGTGTAACCTGTTCCGCAGTATTCGCAGATATAGGGTTTAGAGTTTGGGCTTTTCGAGACCATGTTCTTCAGCCAAGTCAGTGAGTTCTCTTTTTGTAGATATTCCAGCAAGTAGTTCTGCCTCTTGTTCTTTCATGTTAGGATATATTGTCAGCAAGAGATTAACTGCTTTGGTGTTATTGCCTGCTTTCTTTTTGAAACCAAGCCAAGGATGAAACTTTACTGCATTCCAGTTCCCGCTAAGACAGAGCAGTTGCCACTTCAGTTCAGAGTGTCCATTTTCTTTGCTTGTGGTTATTTGAGAATAGTTTTTATTATAATATTCATTGGTTTTAAAGATTGCTAATTCTTGATCTTCTCTTGAGCCTTGCACACTACTTGCGTATCTATTCAAGAGCCAAAAATTTACTGCTTTCTTTTCTTCGTCTGAGAATTCCTGCCAAACAGATCGAGCGTTAAAATCTATTGCTGCTAGTATTTCTTTTAGTGTCTGTGATGCCATAGTTTATTATATACTATTGTGAAAAATAAATCAATACTGTGATTAAAAAAAGCAGCGTAATAATATAGGCAGTCGTTGTAGAATCACAGTTCCAACAATTGTTGAAACAGGCATTCGCAGTGTGGTTCCATAATAGGAACATCACTACTGCTATTAATATAACAGTTAAAATTATCATGATTTCATCAACCTATATGTGTTTATACATTTGTCTATGAGAGACTTTAATATTGGATTGCTGTGAGCAGCGGCCGTCATATCTTGCCATTCTGCATAGTCAAGCACAGACTCGGAGTCTACTGTACTGCCTACAACCCAACGTTCTTGTTCGCCGTGATATCTACCATACACAGTGTTGTTATCTCTTTCGTAGATGATTGTTTTACCTGAGTTTAATTTGGACATTTATTACGCTCCGTTGTCTTTGCCAATCTATAAACCTGTAAACAAATGGTTAGCATGTATTCTAATCTAGGATCGAATCGAGCATACTCTAGCATTTCTGTGTATTCTTTAAGAAAACTGCTATTGACATGATAGTAAGGATCAGGGCTGCCTACAAGCCATTGTTTAATTGCTCTGTCACCTTCGTAGTTTGCCCAAACTTGTCCATGCTCGTCTGTCATGTACTTTATAGTTCTGCCTGGTTCAAGACTTCCCATTCTTTGTAACCTTTGTGCCCACAGTTCTTCTTACTATGTCGTCATGTGCAAATTCAGCCCAATACAGTTCAAATGCTACACCGTCTTCTAATCCTTCAAACTGATGAATTTTGCCTGGTTTGACCTGTGTAAAATCACCTGCTTCTAGAATAGTCTCATCGACCAAACCATCCTGATCATCCTGCCATACACGTACCAGCATCCTGCCTGACTCTACAAAAAAGCCGTTCCACTTAAACTGATGCTCATGCTCGGAACACTTGTATCCTGCCTTGTATTCTATCCTGTGAAATTCCAATACACCGTTCGCGTGTATCAGTTCTGTCTCACCCCAAATCTTGCCTGATTTAATTGACATGTTGTGCGTTTCTCCTCATTATGTCTATCATCTGGTAAAAACCAGTTGCTCTGTTCATAGTTAGCAGATCCTGTATTCCTAGAGGCTCAAAATCCTCCATTGTGACTTCGGCTGCTTCTTCCGGAGACACTGGGTTAAACACATCTAACAATATGTAGGCATAGCCACTTGAAATCATTCCGTTAGAATAGGCACGCCATTCGCCGTCTTCGTAATCCACATACATGTCAAACTGACACTTCGTAACTTGATTTTCCGGAGTGCGACGTTCTTCACTTAACACATTTTTTTGTAGTTTTTTTCCCAAGTCTATGATATACTGAAAAACTTCTGTACCGTCTGCAGTCATTTCTCTCAGTAAATTAAGGTTATTGCTGTATTCTGTGATTTTGTCTTTAAGTTCTGTCATTTTAAAAAAGATTTGTGTAGTCTATGATTTCTGATTGACGCGAAATGTCTTTCACAAAATATGCGCAGCGTGGTGAATCACCATCTTCTAGGGGTACTGCTAGCAACTGTCCGTTTTTCATTTTGGGAAAGTACCATTTCACATCGTTATAAAAATTAGTTACCTTGATATCTGCAAACTCGGAACGGAAAGAGGATAGGGGATTGTATGTAAAAGCATGAAAGCCTCTGTCGTTGATAGAAGTCAGTGGCAGTATTTCCAAGTCATTGCCTGTTTCTCTGTCTCCTACTGCCATACACCAATCTACAGGCATCATGATTTCTCGGCCGTCAATCTCCATCACCATAGCAGGCGCGGAAAAACTCTCAAGAAAAATTAAGGGGATAAAAAAGAAATCAGGATCTTTAGGATCCGAATTGTCCAGCACTGCGAACTGTATGTCATCTTCGAGTTCGTCTGGTAAATTGTTTAGCGAGAATGCGTAATCTTCTACAGTTAGTATATTCATATTGATTTTATTTCCAATCTATTTTTTCTATGGTAAAGGGGTACTGAGCCTCAGAATAAAATTTCTTGCGTTGTGTTAAATGGCGCTTGGCATACTTACAGGTTGAAGTGATATCCCAGATTTGAACAAAGTCTTTGTCGTGTGACATTCTTACACCTCTGCCTATGCTCTGAATAACTCTTACAAATGATTTACCGGGTTCCAGTAGCACAAGATTAAAGATGCGAGGAATGTTAATGCCAACTGACGCAACGCCATATGTGGCAATTACTACTCGGTTATAGCCTTCGTTGATATCATCATAGGCAGTTTTTCTGTCGTTGAGTTTGACATCACCTTTCACAAACACACTATCAGGTATATTCTCCTGAAGCATTTCACCTGCGGAGATTCTATCTACTAGCACAAGAGTATTGCCTTCCTGTTTCACAGTGTTAATCAGTTTTGCGATGTATTCTACTCTGTCAGGATCTGTTACAAGATATTTCAGTTCGGCCTGATAGTCTTGAAATGCCTGTGTGTCCATAAGTTGACAGATATTGACATGGCAGTTTGACAGCACGCCTTTTTCTTGAAGTTCTCGGGCAGATACATTGCCTATCACAGGACCTATTGAAGCGTGTATGCTTTCAAACTCAAATGATTCTTTGGGAATAGTGCCTGTCAAGCCCCAGCGGATAGGCGCATTTTTGAGATTCTGTGTCAGCAGTTTCTTCAGAACGTCAGCCTTTCCCTGATGAACTTCGTCCACTATTATCGTAGATACACCTTCCAAAAACTCTGCGAGAGATAGTATCTCCTCACCGTTCTTGTTTCGCTTGTCTAGAATGTTAAGACTTTGCCAAGTGCAGATTGTATGTGTTCTGCCAAGTTCTTTTCTGTCTCCAAAATACACACCGACATCAAGCCCGCAGTTTTTGTAGTCTTCTTCTGTCTGTACTACAAGTGATTTGTTTGGCACTACTACAAGACTTCTGCCATAGGGTTCTACAATCTTTGACAGCGTAGCAGTAATAATAGTTTTACCTGCCCCTGTTGCTACTTCTTGAAGTGCTTGAGGATTTTCTAGAAAGTTATTGACTACTTCTACCTGATAGTCACGCAGTCTAATAGGCTCGCCTGCTGCTGGATGTTTTTCGGGCCAAACTGTATCGCCCCAATAGTCTTCGCCTATTTTGTCAAAATTAAGTTTAACAGGTTGCCTTCTGTCTTCAATGTCAGTGATTTCAACAGCACAGTTATTGAGTATTTCTATAATTTTATCAAGGTGATTGACATAGCCTGTTCCGCCGATGCCAAAGAATGCTACCTTGCCATCCCAGCGGCCCAGTTTATACTGCGGCATGTATTTCGCATATGGCACTTCAAACTTGAGAGCGTTTGCTACCTTACGACGAATGTCCACAGGCAGACCTTCCAATTTTACATTTACTTCATCTTCAATAATCAATCTACAGGTTGTCATTCAATCCTTTCCATTTTTACAGAGTTCTGTGAAACGATACTGCCTTCGCTGTCTTCATAGTAGATTATCAAATCACTGTCTGAATAAAAGTTCAGTATCTTCTTTACAGATACAAGCAGAGAACTGTGACTGAAACTGAGAACTGCTTGAGGTTCCCATTCAGAATTAAGTATAGGCTTTGGTACTTTTGCGTCAACAGTATACACAATTTTCTTATGAGAATCAAGAGGATTGTTAAGTTTATTGTCTTTTATCCATTCATTGACGTCACTGTTCTCTTTGTTGTCTAGCCTAAACATCACGGCTGTTTCTTCTGGCGCAACGATATTTTTTAGACTTTTGTGTATTTCTACTAGAGACTCTGGCAGTTGAGCAGGCAGCACAATTAGCAGGGGCAAACGATTTAGTTCTTCTAATGCCAGCACCAGCATGTCCGTTGAGAATTTTGTGTTTTCTATTACTACACTGGCACTGGATCTGTTCGCAATTCTACCTGCGAGATAGGAGTAGTTTTCAAGACTGTCATTTAAGTCCTGTGAATCAAAATAGTGTAAACCGTATCGAATACTTCTGTCTCTATACAGTGCGAGAGAATAATTGTCTATCTCACCTAGTTCCTCTTCAATCGACTGTTTTCCTGCTAGAGGCAAGTTCTTTAACTGTTTGTTATATACACCAGGCACTACAGTTTCTGGATCGAGATCGCACAGTTCCTGATACAGTAGCATTACTTCAGGATCTATATCAAAGCCGCAGTCTCGAAATGTATGTACAATTTCATAGAGATTTGATTCTGAATAGTCAATGCTGTGTGTTTTTGTTTCAGGATCGTATGTTCTTTGATCCGCGGGAATAAGACGTGCTAGGTCCTCCATTCTGCGAATAAGATTTCTCTGATAGACAAACCTTACTAGTATGCTTACGCCATCTTCAGATTGTTCTAGACGAATCCAACGGCTCCTGTCAATGTAGCGAACATCTAACGAAGTACGCTGTTTAGCAAGATCTACATCAACGTCGTACTGTTCTAACTCTGCGCGATACTCGTCCAGTTTCTTTCTCGCAAGTCTTAACTGACGATCTGTTAATCCTGTCTGTCGATCTATCTGTTGTGCAAGACTCGAAAGGAGATTTCTGTCTTGTTCTTTCATCAACAAACTGTTGTCAGACAGAAGTACAAGACAGGATTCTACTGTATGACTTTGCGTATTCATTGTGTTTATTATATGCTAAACAATCTTTTTTGTCAAGTAATTCAATGGTATACCTTGTGCTATCTCGTCAAGAGTGTATTCTGTATGAGCATAGTCATTCAGCCACTGTGTTCTATCAGGCATGAAGGGAGATTCTATCTGTGAGTAATTAGAGTTAGCAACGGGCCAGGCAAGCGAGGAAGGTCCAGTAAACACAGGCACACCATTTATCACACTGTGAGGCCCTGGATTAGAGCACCATGATACCACAGCCCAAGCACCTTGAAAGCGCATGTCAAAATCATCGTATGTGCCTTTCTGCTTCTGAGGGCGTTGTATGATAATGTCTTTAAAACGTTTGTTTATCTTAGGCAAGGGGGAACGTGGATGCGGACGAATCACAATAGGCCTATCAGTGTGTTCTCTCAACTGTGCTATCTGTTGTTCCATCCACTTGGAAGTGGGTGCTAGTTTGTGCCACTGTTGTGATCTGTCATGCTGACCGCAAATCATGACATAGTCACCGGTTTCTCTCCAGGGTTTAAGATTGAGTCTTAGTTTTGCTGCTCTTGTGTTGTCATTGCCTGTGGGTGCAAAGTAAGCGTCTCTGTTTACACCGCCTAGTCCGACTCGCCAAGTAATGCCTCTCTGTATGCCGCCAACTTCTATTACTATAATTGGTTTGTTATTCTTTTTTGCCCGCAGCCATATTTCTCTGTTTCTTGCCATTCTGCCCTGCCACAGCACTGACCATATTACGTCTACATCTGCGTTTGGATTATTGTCAACTGGTTCATGTCCTAGCAGTCTCACACTCTCAGCAAATGCATCCCATACAGGTTGAGAGTTTAGCGCACCATATTGTCTCCACAGTGAAAATTTCATGCTATAAATACCTTTAGTTATTTACAAAAGGCACGCACATGAAACACATCACTGTGGTCACTACTTTTCATCAAGCAGGACTCGACCTATACGCTCAGAGATTTCTAGATTCCTTTGCGGAACGAGTAGATGATAGAATAAACCTAATTGCTTACGCAGAAAATTGTGAGCCGGTGAATCCTCGACCAGAACAAATTACCATATTATCAGCAGAGGATAATTTGCCTAAACTACAAGAGTTTAAGAAAACCTGGGGTTCAGTTCCTAAGGCAAATGGCAAGTGTCCGTTTCCTGAGAAGCGACCGAGAGATCATCACAAAGAGTTCAAGTGGGATGCTGTGAGATTTGCCAACAAAGTCTACGCAGTGTTCGATGCCTGTGAACGTGCAGAAGATTGGTGTGTTTGGATGGACGCTGATCAGTTTGTGCATTCTGACTGGCACTACGATGATTGGGAACGACTGTTGCCTGACAATAAATGGATCACGTATGTAGGCAGAGGTAAAGGTTCTGCTACTTGGCCAGAATGCGGATTTTATGGTCTTAATTTGAAAGACAAAACCTGTCGAAAGTTTTTGAAAGAATTCGAACGACAGTACAAACACGCGGAGGAAGGTATATTCACACTGCCTGAATGGCACGATTCATATGTGTTCGGCACGCTGTTGAACAGAATGCGAGTTCATAAACCCCATGTGCTAGACTACACAGAAGGCACTATACTGCAGGCTGCAAAGACCGGAGGTGGCGGCCATCCTCTTATAAACACAGTACTAGGAGGCTGGGTTGACCATCTAAAAGGGGCTCGCAAGAAACAGGGCAAAAGCAAGGCAACTGATATTTCTGTAAAACGCACAGAAAGTTATTGGAAAAACTAGTCGTCTTCGTCTAGATTGAACTTTGCTGCTAGTGCATTGTTGTCGATGTTGTCTTTGACTCCGGCTTTAAAATGATTGAGATAAGGCGCAAGCACGCTTCTTGATATAGGAGTTTTGTGCCGGCCGGGATTGAGATTCATCATAGGATGGCCTTTCTGTTCCATTAACTCCACGGTTCTTCCGTATACTTCGCCGTCATAGAAACGTCTTAAGTTTTCTGTTTTGTCGTTTACGTAGATATCTCTATAGGTTTTACAGAATTGTGAAAACGCAGGGTGCGTTTTGTTTACAATAAAAAAACCAGTTTCGCAGGAATGCCATTCTCGATCATTCTTGTTGTGCCATACTGAGAAATGGGTAGACAGCACATTTTTTGGGGCTATAAGTTCTAGTAGATGAACTGGAATCTCCTGCTGTATAATTGTGTCTGCATCAAACCATATTAATCTCTCGCAGTCAATATTTTGCATCGCGTGAATAACAGAAAAGCCTTTTTTGGCAAATTTCTTTACATGCGAATTTGTGTGCCGTTCTTGAAACTCTCGATATTCAGGAGACTCGTGCCAGCCTAATTCTGTGACAGTTTTTACTTTTACTTGAAAATTATCCTCGTTGTACACATACATGGGCATGAGGTGTGAGAGACATTTTTTATAAGAACGCAGCATAGATCTGCCACAGTGGTCATAATAATCTTGATTCATACTTGTAAATGCTGCGTATTTCATAGATATTCCTTGATTATGTTCCAAGCAACGCCGTTTCTTAAATCTTCAAAGCAGTAATGACTTGTAGAGATTTTTTCTATCCACTGTTGTCTTTCGAATGTTTTAGGTTCTTCTATATATCTTAGTTCTGTATTAGCAACATCATATGCTTGGCTACGCTGTGCTTTTTTGTCTAAAACAAATACAGGAACACCTTCTATGGCTGCTGCTACACCTGGAGATGAATTATATGTGACGCAGGCCCAACAGTTTTCAAAGTCTTTGAGTATACTGTCAGAAGTAGACAAAGTTACGTTTCTAGGAGCAGTTCTTATATACTGCCGTGCTCTTTTATCACCAGGGTGTGTTCTTATCATAATAGGCCTGTTGGTTCTCAGTTTAATTTCTTTTACAACATCATTGCACCATTTCATTACATCTAATCCGCCCATGCTCCAGCCGCCGTTCCTTTGTAAGCATATCAAAATATGTTCCCCTTCTTCGCGCCATGGCTGTAAATCAATTCCGAGATCCTGTTTTATTTGTTGCCAGCGTACAGGCGTTGCGCTCTGCCAAAAATATTCACCAGTAGTAGGAAATACTCCATCTAGTGAAAAGCGCAAATACTGTTTTGTGTTTTTGGGATCACGATAGAGAAACAGATTAGAATCTACAGCAACAGTTCTACCGCCGTGTTTCTTCTGCTGTTCAATTATTTGTTTTCTAAAATTTAGGTGAGGAGCATTGCCACTGTTAGCATGTACCCACCCCTGAATCACAGCAAGGTCTGAAGGTTCGTAATCAAATGTTTCTACTTCTGTACTTTGACTGTTGGGCACACCGAGGTGAAAGTTCCTTAGCACATCTCGTTTTTCTGATTTGGTGTTTTTGGCCGGAATGCCTGCGTAATATATTCTAACTGATTTCATTCCTTAACATCCTGTAAGCAGTACCATCTTCAAGTTCGCTAATATGATATTGACCATACGCAAGATGATGTGCCCATTTGTGTATTTTATCTGCATCCTGTTTAGTAGGAGTTTCAATCAGGCTAAGATCTTTGTCACACACAGGGTCGGCTGCTGTTGGTGCTGCTGTAAATGCAGGCACACCAAATAGAACTGCTTCTACCGCTGCAACACTTTGGTAGGTAACAAGAGCATGACAATCCCTTAAATCATCGAATATTGAGTTTTTAATTCTTGTCTGTCTGTCTTGCTTGTGTCTGATCTTAATTGGTCTATCAGTGTATTTCTGTATTTCTTGTACAGTATCATTACACCATTTGTTTTGATCAATGCCGTAAAATTTACAGGGTTTTTCTGATGGTGTAACTACAAGTATGTGAGTGCCTGATTTGCGTGGTATAATAGGATAATCTAACTTACGCCATCTATCATCTGGTCTGTTGATGATTTCTCTGTGCTGTACATCGTTTTTAACTATGCGATGCCATTTTTTCCAACCATGAGGGTTTGATTTAGAAGGATAATTGCCTATGTATCCAGTGTCCATGTAATAGAAATCTAGTCCGTTATTCCAGCAGGAATGTATAAGTTTTCTTTTACCCATGCTGCGTATTAGAATAGGACCTGTGCCAAAGTCCGAATTATAATCTTGTACAGGCAACCCGGCGCCTTGCGCAAATGCATTCACATATTCGTCTGCGAGATTTTTAGAAAGGCAGATCATGCTGCGCTGAGTAGTCTGTGTAAATTCTTTCTCGATGCCATTCTGCTGCGTAATTAGAGCCTTCTCTAGCAGCAAAGTCTGCAAAGCAGGGTGTGCCTAACGTGTAGTGGATTAGTTTTGCATCTGGGTTATAGTCATATTCTATATCCAGCCAGTTCCACTCTGTTGGCAGTGCTCCTACTAGTTCGTCCTCCAGCCAAGTGAATCGATGTACCTCAGCACCTGTTGCATTCTTGACAAACTCTGGTGTTACTGTTTGATTAGCAGGATGAGCACAGTTCCATAGTATTACTGAACTCCAGTTTTTCTTTGGATAGTTTTCGTTTTTGGCGCCGAGATACTTTTCTGTCAATTTGGTTTCATAGTCGTGCTGTACAACCTGAACTGCTTTTGATTCATCTCTTAGTGCCCATAATTTTGCAATATCGTCTCTTAGAATCATATCGCCGTCGACGAAGATTGCCCAGCCTTGATAGTTCTGCATGTGCGGTACAAGAAAACGAGAGTAGATAAAGTGATTAGAACCGTCTGTGTGCGACTCATCATAATTGTCTAGCAAGTGAAGCGCAAGTGGATTTAGGCTAACAGGCTGTGTGGCATGTCGTATAATTGAGTTCGAGCAGACATGATAAGCTGCAGCTTCTCTTGGATCGTATCCTATATAAACAGGAATCATTGATTTCTCCTTTCTATGTCCTCTTCTTCGCAGGCCTTACCGTATTGTACTTCCAATATCCTTACTGGCTTATTAGTAGGATTTGAAGCACAATGCCATACTCGCTTGCCTATATTATATCCGCCCGTGTGTGCTGTGAGATGCACAGTGTCTTTCATTTTCTTCCATTCAGTTTCTATTTTTACAGTGCCTTCTAGAACATACCAGTATTCTGCTCTGTCAAAATGTCTTTGATCGCTGAGAGAGCAGCCTGGCTCAATTTCTAGTTCTTTGACTTTGTATTCCAGTTCAGGTTCATGGTTAAGCACACGATACCATCCCCACTGTCGTTTTGTTTTTTTCATCAGGAGTATTTATAGGGTTTAAAAATCATAATTGAAATATTCGAGATCTTCTTGAAAGTGCGCTTCTACGATTTTTCTTGTTTCTGATGTATAGTCTTTTCGATAATGAGCGTGATTGCTGGTATTTGATATTGGTAGAGGGTCGAAACAGTTTAGCCTTTCTTGTATCTTTGCGAAATCATTGTTGATATTTTCAAGTTTACATGCTTCGTAATCTAATGTAATATCAATGAATGATTTCTGCGTCCACCATATAGAAGATTTAGTGTTGCCTTCTCTATCAGAATCTAATATCCATTGAGTGAAACCTTTTTCTGCTGCTTCTTTCCAATGAGGCCATTTATCTGGTATTTTATCAAATTGACCGCCTTGAACGTGATACCAATACCAGCTATGTACTCTCGCAAACGGGTTTCGTACAATAGTAAAGTGGAAGTTGAAATCTACATTTTTTGCAATAACTCTTTCTAATCTACAATGCTTAGGTCCTATTTTGTTAACTTCAAAATTGTTTTTCAGCCAGTTAGTAACGCTGGTGCCTCCGGCTTTTGAAATATGAACAAAAACAGTTTTGTGTTTGGTAATATGTAATGCCATTAGGGTAATTTTATTCCGGTATTTTTTATAAATCTTTCTATTTTGGCTTTTTTGTTTTTTCCTGTAATATGTACGATTGGAAGATTTTCTTTGGTACAAGGCTTTCTTTTGTGGAATTCGATTTCTGAGGCATTGAAGCCCGGGTAGTCTATAATTTTAACTTGTTCAGAAAAAAGAGTTTGTGTAAGATAAATCAATCTTGGCTGTTCATTTCCTACACAAGGTCCCCATTCGGATTGCCAATTTTCGCTATACTCTTTGTTAGATAAATCTGTTACCTTAGAAAACAGTGTTCTCATAGCTTTGGTATTTCTAATAAACATCACACCAGCATTGAATAGTGTAGTACCGCTTTTTTTAGCTCTACCTCTGGTGACAATCAGTTCTTCTTTGTGACTTTTGAAAATTTCTCTAAAATCCCAATTATTGTTAATAAAAAATGCATCGTCGTCTATACATAAAATATCTGTATAGCCCTGTGACAGCGCTTGAGAAACGCATAATGGTTTTATAAAAAAAGGATTTGACACATCTGTTTTGATAACAAATTTATAATCTACTCCGAACTTGTCTGCATAGTTTTTATGATTGATGTGAGCATCAAACCTATTTGAATCAGCGCAGGAAAGTATTAAAAATTTATTCATTTTCTATCAGGGAACATTAAAATAGATTTGATCTTTATAAAAATTACTAAACGACAGTTTTGTAATTTTTGAAAATTCTTCAATTGCTTTTTTTACTCCTGGTTTATTGTTGCTGTAATCATCAGCAAATAATAAACCTCCTGATTTGATCCGTTTAAAACTTTCGTGTAAATCATTTAGTGCATCGTCATAAGCATGATTAGCATCAACATAGATCCAATCTATTTTTTCATGAAAGACTTTAAACCATTCTCGAGTTGTCATTCTATGTATTTTTACAGGTTTACTTGTAAATCTAGCCTGCACATCACTGTAAATCTCGTCGTAAAATTCTTTAAAATTATCAGGATTGTCGCTGCCTACTATAGCTTTGTATCTTTGTAAATATCCTTCGTAATCTCCGTGTTCGTCTGAATCCTTATAGGCAATGGGACTCCAACTGTCGACCAGATGTAAAAAACTGGCTTTGGCAAGAAATTTTATTGAGGAGTCGCCTTTCCAGACGCCTAGTTCTGCTCCAACACTATTTTGAGGAATAAGTTTTACAGTTTCTTTAACTGTTTTATTATGTCCTTTCATCATAGTCTTATTCCTTTCTATAAAATTTAGATGACGTTTTGTTTTCTTTTTCACTAGCATATCTTGCTATTGAAGGTTTTATAAAATATAAATCAAAGTCGTCATCAGCGTTAAACAATAAATCATTTTGTGTCCAACCATAATTTTTGCAGTTTTCGACTAGATATTTACAGGCTTGATTGTTTAGGATATAACCGGTTGCGCCTATAAAATATCGTTTTCCTGTCTTATTTACTTTGTGATAGACTTCGTGTATTCCATTGGGATATTCTGTGTATTTTTTATAATGTTTTTTATTTCCTTTGGTATTTAAACAAGCTGATTCTGTAGTAAGTTGTATTCCGAAACAATCATTTTTTGTTCTAGCAAACTTGTTTATAAAATTCAAAGGAAATTCTATTAATGCCTCTACATCATTTTCTACAATCACAACGTAGTCTAGATTTTTTGCGCAAAAATCCCAAAGTGAAAAGTGGGAATAAAAACAGGATTTTTTTGAGATATACTTTTTATTCTTTACCTGTTGTTCGTGTCTATTAGTGTCCGACAACGGATATTTTTTTTCAAACTCTGCTAGACTATTAGGATCGCATCCGTTGTAGGCTTCTATCTGCCAAGCACTATTGTATGTCTGAATAGAATCCATCATATTTTTTTTTGATTTAGGATAATATTCGTTGTATATCATAAATGTTTTAAAGCGCATTTTTTACCAAATATTTTTTTAAGTAAATATACTTATGTTTATATCTCATGATTACAAATTTATTTTTATAAAAACTAGAAAAACCGCAGGATCAAGTATCGAACAATTTTTCCTTGATAAGCTAAAAGGAACAGATTTTATCTTCTCGGGAATGGGTGCTGAAAATCTATTACCTATTAATTTTTCATTGAAAAACTGTGAACACAATGGCTCAAAGTTTATAAAACATCATTATCCAAAAGAATGGAATAATTATTTTAAATTTACAATAGAAAGAAATCCCTGGGATAAGATGGTTAGCAGATACTATTGGTTAAGTTATTATAAACCAAAAAAGAATGTTTATGATTTTGACAGTTACATTGAAAATTCAAAAAAAGATGTGCGCAGAGCCACCGACTATCCTCTTTATACTTTAGATGACAAAATTGCTGTTGATTACATAATGCTCTATGAGAATTTGAATAAAGAAATGAATTATGTTTGTCAACAGATAGGATTAAAATATAATGACGAACTAGAAACTATTAGACTTAAGAGTAAGCATAGAACAAAAAACAAAAAATATCAAGAGTACTATAACGACGAAACTAGAGATAAGATAGCTAGAATTTTCTCAAAAGAAATTAACTATTTTAAATACCGATTTTAAAGAGTTGCATCTTCCATCCCTGCAACTCGAAGTTTCACAACATTAGTAATCTGCCACTGCTTTTGATCTAGTGCCTTCAAAACACCCAACCACTTGTTTCTTATCAGCGCAAAGTCGTTGATAATTTTTTCATAGTCGACAACATCTGCTTCACCGTCTACATACTTTTCGACATCACGGCTGCTCAGTGCTCTCTGATAGTTTTCTAGATACTGACGGAAAAAAGAACTGCGCAATCTACGCAGTTCAATGTTAAGGTACTCCAGTATCGCTTCAATTTCCTGTAACTGATTGAAACGATGTTCCACAGTGCCAGGCATTGAAGCACTGGCTCGTTCGATGTTACCAGTAAACTTGACTTCTTCTCGAGCAGCAACTAGTTCTTCTTCAAAGAATCTAATTGCGTCAGGAATTTTGGAAATGTTTCTCGATACTTCCGAGTACCAACCCATTAGTAGTCCTCTTCGTCCGGTTCTTCATCCAATTCAAGATAATAAGAAATAGCATCGTCCAACACTGTGTCTGATCCTGCTGCGGCTTTGAATTCTTCATCTTCCACACCATAGTCAGCCAGCAGATCTACGTAACGCTCTGCTGCTATTTCCAACTGCTTCTTGTCAATATACTCTTTGAACATCATCCAAATGTCTGCGATGTGAGTCTCATCCATTAGGTTCCCGTCTCCTCTTGTGCTTCCTCACTATTTAGTTGCTCTGCCACAGGAAGGTCTTCTTCGTCTGCGTCTTTCTCTTCAGGCAGTTGATAGAAATCTTCCATTACCATGTCCAGCATCTCGCCAGTCCAGCGCTTGCGATACTCAAGATGTTC
>Ga0209923_1000152_pt1 | contig 15546 bp, 10 predicted proteins | sample SalPon1_A_H2O_MG_FD_185696 | JGI IMG/M metagenome (GOLD analysis project Ga0209923, IMG submission 185696) | Salt pond water microbial communities from South San Francisco under conditions of wetland restoration - Salt Pond MetaG R1_A_H2O_MG... | ecosystem: Environmental > Aquatic > Non-marine... | reverse complement strand
CCGACGACCGCATCGTACCGACGCACCCTCGCGATCGTGAGCCTCGCACACACCTACTCCCACATCAGCATCCTCGCGCTCCCACCGGTGTTCGTCCTCCTGCGCGCGGAGTTCGGCCTCTCGGGTGCACAGCTCGGCCTGCTGGTCACGCTGGTGTCGGCGGGCATGCTCGCGCAGATCCCCCTGGGGGAGGTCGTCGACCGGGTGGGCGCGAAGTGGCCGCTGGTCGCCGGCCAGGCGCTGACGGCGGTGGGGATGGGCATCACCGCCGCCGCACCCAGCTACCGGTGGCTCGTCATCGGTGCGATGGTCGTCGGGGTGGGCCAAGCGCCCATCCATCCCGCGAACTACGCGCTGGTCGCGACGGTGGCGCCACGTGCACGGCTTGGCCGGAGCTTCTCCGTGCACACCTTCGGGGGGTACCTCGGCTTCGCGATCGGCCCGCTGCTCATCGGCGCCGCGGCGGTCACTGTCGGGTGGCGCGCAGGTCTCGGGGTCGTCGCCGCGGTGGGGCTGGCGTACGCCGTCGTCATCGCGGGGCTGCTGGCTCCGCTGTACCGTACCGCGCTGGGTGAACAGCCGGTCAGTCCGTCGGGTGGCGGTGGCCCGACATACTCGGGTGCGATCGCCTTCCTCGGGGTGTTCTTCATCGTCATCGCCGCGGCGGAGAAGGCCGTCCAGGCGTTCACCCCGCTGTTCGTCGTCGATGGGCTCGCCGCTGCTGTCACCACCGGATCGAACGCCCTGGCGGTGTTCTTCACACTGACGGCGGTGTTCGTCCTCGTCGGTGGGCTACTAGCGGACCGCACTGACCCCCGCTGGAACATCGCCGTGGCCACGGTGGTGACCGCGGCCGCACTCGGAGTGGCCGTCGAGGTCGCGCCCACGACGGCGGTGACGATCCTCGCCGTCTTCGCCGTCGCCGGTGCGGGCTTCGGGCTGATGTTCGCCTCGCGTGACCGGCTGGTCGCACAGCTGTCTGCGGACGATGCGGTCGGCCGGAGCTTCGGCTTCGTCTTCACCGCCGACTCCCTCGGAGGGGTGATCGCCCCCGTCGCGCTGGGGGTGGTGATCGACCTGCTGTCGGTCTCTGTGGCCTTCGCGATCACCGCGGTGACGTTCATCGCCGCGGGCGCGCTCGCACTGGCGCAGGGGCGGGGCCTCGCGCTGCGGCTGCGCAGCCTCGCCGTCGGGCGCTGATGCACACAGCTATAGCCCCCTGCGGACCACGCGGTGTATGTCCGGGCGTCTGGGGCTGTCGCTGCCGCTGGGATTGGTGACGGTCTCGCATCTGTTCTCGCACTTCTACCTCATCGCACTGCCGCCGCTGTTCCCCCTCATCCGCGCGGACCTGGGGGTGTCGGTCGCCGAACTCGGGCTGATCATGTCCGTGCTCGCGGCGGGCTCGTTGCTGCAGGTGCCCGTCGGCTCGGTCGTCGACCGCATCGGCGCGCGGTGGGTGGCCATCGCGGGGATGGCGCTCACCCCGCTGGGCTACATCCTCGCCGGCGTCGGGGGCGGCTACGCCTGGCTGCTGGTGGGTGCGGCCGTCTCCGGGGTGGGCCAGTCGAGCTACCACCCCGCGAACTACACGATCATCGACGCGACGGCCGACCCCGCCCGCTTGGGGCGCAGCTTCTCCATCCACACCTTCGGTGGCACGGTGGGCTTCACCATCGCGCCGCTGACGATCGGTGCGGTCGCCCTCGCGACCAGCTGGTCGGTCGCGGTCATCGCCGCTGGTGTCGTGGGTATCGCATACGCCGTGGTGTTCGGGCTGCTCCTGCGGGTCGAGCGGCCCGTCCAGGCGGAGTCCGACGGGGCCGATGCGGCCCCCGCCGGGACGCTGCGGGGGCTGCTCACGATGCGACCCATCATGATCATGGCGGCGTTCTTCCTGGTGATCAACCTCGGGCTCGCCGGGGTGCGCACGTACACACCGCTGTACGTCATCGATGGGCTGTCGCTGTCGGCGGTCGTGGGCAATGGCGCGCTGAGTGCGTTCTTCGCCGCCTCATCGGTGAGCGTGCTCATCGGGGGGTACCTCGCCGACCGGACCGACCCCCGCGCGAACATCATGGCGGCGACATCGCTCATCGCACTCGCGGTCGTCGGGGTGCTGGTTGGGCCTGCGAGCCCCGCCCCGTGGTTCGTCATCGGCGCGATCGGGCTGGCCGGCTTCGGCTTCGGGCTGGTGTACTCCTCGCGTGACCGGCTGGTGAGTGCGGTCGCACCGGCAGGGGCGGCCGGCCGCAGCTTCGGGATGGTCTTCACCTTCGGGGCGACCGGCGCGATGATCAGCCCGCTCGCACTGGGGGTGCTGATCGACCTGACGGCCGTGTCGGTGGCGTTCTGGCTGGTGGCGGGCTTCTTCCTCGCTGCGGGGCTCGTCGTCTTCCTCACCGGGCCCACCTGGCGCGGACAGCTCCGTGCACTCGTGCCGGTCGGCCGCTGACGGTGGGGTTAATGCGCGGCACCGCACGCCCCCTGCCATGACGGCACACACCATCGCCGAGGGCGCCGCCCGTGTGGTCGAGGTCTGCGCGGCGGTCGCCCCGGGCGAGACGGTCCTCATCGTCACGGATGACCCCTCCCGGCCGGTCGCCGATGCGATCGCCGACGCCGCCCGGGCGGTGACCGACGAGGTGCTCATGACGGTGATGCCCCCGGTGCGGCACAACGGGAACGAGCCGCCGGCGGCGATCGCCGCGGCGATGCAGCACGCGGAGGTCATCTTCCACATCACCCACCGGTCGATCACCCACACGCAGGCCGCAGCGGCGGCGAAGACACCGCCGACCCGGTGGATCTCCCTGACGAAGTTCACCCCCGATACCCTCGCGAGCCCGGCCATCTTCGCGGACTTCGCCCGCATCCGCCCCCACTGTGACGCACTCGCCGCGGCGTTCACCGACGCTTCGACCGCCCGGGTGACCGCGCCGACCGGGACGGACCTGACCATCGACCTCACCGGCTGTGCGGGCAACAGCCACCCGGGCATCGCCGATTCCCCGGGCAGCCACACCGCCCTCGTGCACATCGAGGCGAACGTCAGCCCCGTCGCCGATGGCGTGGACGGGCTGGCGGTGATCGACGGGGCGATCCCGGACCTGGATATCGGACGCGTCGGGCAGCCCATCCGCCTCGAGATCGCCGGCGGCCGTGTCACCGACATCAGCGGTGGGCCGGCGGCGGAACGGATCGCCGCGGTGTGGGCGGAGTACGACGACCCCGCCGTCTACCAGATCGCCCAGCTGGCGGTGGGGATGAACCCCGCAGTCGAGCGGTTCACCGATGGCTTCTCGGAGAACCACGCGCGCTTCGGCAACGTGCATCTGGGCATCGGCACGAGCATCATCCTCGGTGGTGAGACCCACACCCCCGTGCACTTCGATGCGATGATGGGCAGTGCCACCCTCACGCTCGACGGCACGCCGGTGGTCGTCGACGGCAGGGAGTTCCCGCAGATCCCCGCGGCGGTGTTCGCGGACTGACTCAGGCGATCGGCGTCTCGAGGGTGCCGATGCCCTCGTAGGTCACCCGCACCGTCTGTCCGGGCCGCAGCACCCCGGTGTTGCCCGGCCCGCCCATCGCGATCAGGTCGCCGGCATGCAGTGTGATCCGCGATGTGAGTGCGGCGACGACGGTCGGCACATCGAAGAGCATCTCCGCGGTCGAGGCCCCCTGCACCTGCTCGCCATCGACGGTGGTGCGCATCGCGATCGCCGCGGGGTCGACGCGGTCGGTGACGACCGGCCCCACCGGTGCGGCCGCCTCGAAGACCTTCCGTGCGCTGAGTGTGGGCTGATCGCGTGCGTCCATGTCGGTGAGGATCGTGTACCCCCGTATCACCGCATCCACATCGTCAGGGGCGACCTCCCGGCAGGTGGTGCCGATCACCACCGCGAGCTCACCGGCGCCGACGAGGCGGTCGGTGAACGCGGGCACCGACACGGGCTGCTCGTGGGCCACCAGCGCAGCAGGTGGCTTCAGGAAGAACGTGGGCTCCGCGGGCCGCTCATACCCCATCTCCGCGTTCGTCGTGGCGTAGTTGCGCCCCACGCAGTACACCGCAGTCGGCGCGACCGGCACGCACCACTCGACGGCCCCGACCGCGTAGCTCCCCGTGTCGGTGAGGACCGCATCATCCCGGAGCGTCCCCGTCTCGATGCCTGCTGGCGTCCGGACCCGCACCTCATGCATGCACCAGCCGCGTGACGCGCCGTCGTAACTCCGGCGGTGTGGCCATGACGAAGCTTCATACCTGCCGGCTCGGTGGGATGTGCATGCCAATGCGGACTGCGCGATCGCTCGATGTGCTCGCTGCCGATGCCCGTGCGTTCGCACACACGTTCACCGCAGACCCGCCCACCGCCCTCGCGCTGGACCGCCGTGCGCGCGAGCCCCGGGTGGGGCGGATCGCGACGACCCCGCGTGCGCATGTCACCGGGAACCTGCGGGTGCGGGAGCACCGCCAGCTCACCGAAGCGGTCACCGCACAGACCGAGCATGACTGGGCCACCGCGGCGCCCGCGGTGCGGGCGGTGCTGTCGTGCTGGGAGCACACCGGCGAGCCAGCGGCCATCACGGACTACAGCGGATACGACACCGGCGTCCACCGTGACGCGGTGGCGGTGCTCACCGAGGAGTGGTCGTCGTACCGTGGTCGCATGACCCCGATCGACGATGCGACGGTGGGGGTGCTCGGGCCGACGGCGCTGACGGCGCTCGACGAGCGGCTGCTGGGGACGGCAGCACGGGAGCCGATCGAGCTGTTCACCGACGAGCCGACCCCGGTGCCGACGCTGCGGGCGTATCCGTCGATGACGGCGATCGTCGAGGCGGTCCTGCGGGTGATCGAGCAGACGCAGCCGCATGCGGTGGGTGTCGTCCTCGCCAGTGCCACACCGTACCGGCCGCTCGTGGAGAGCGCGCTGCAGTCGGTGGGGATCCCCTTCGCTGGTGCGAGCGCATCCATCGCCGACGGTCCGACCCGCACGTTCATCCGGCTGTGTGAGCTCGCATTCGTCGACGGGGCGCTGCCCGCGCGGTGGCTGCAGCCCGTCGCCACCGCGGTGGGCGAGCCGCTTCCGGCGGGGCTGTCCCGATGGGAGATCGACGCCGTCGAGCGACACCCCGACGCGCCGGCGGTCCTCGAGACGCTCGCGGCACTGCGCGGGATGACGACGGCTGCGGCCATCGACCACGTGGGGGGACTGCTGGGCGATCCACTGGGCGACTGCACCGTCGCCGCCGCCCGGACGCAGACGATGGACCGGGCGCTGTCCGCAGAGGTCGTGGCCAGGCTGCGGCGGTACCTGCGCACGGTGGGTGCGGTCACCGGGGACACCGAGGGTGGGGTGCTGCTCGTGGATGCGGCGTCGTCGATGACTGTCGACCGCCCCGTGGTGTGCTACCTCGGGCTGGGCCCCGGCTGGGCGGCGACACCCCCGCCGTACCCCTGGGTGGACCCAGACCGGCTGCTGCGCGCAGACCGCATCCGCTTCGAGCGCCTGCTGCAGCAGGGTGAGCAGCGCATCTACATGATCCAGCACCGCCGAGGCGGTGACCCCATCCTCCCCTGTCCGCACTTCCAGAGCATCGACCCCCGCCTCACCACCTTCGAGGCGTTCGAGACGGTCCCCGGGCGACCCCAATCCCGGTCGGAGCCACGCCGGCCCTTCCGTGGGGGCGACGGCGACGGCGGCGGGTACGTCCCCCGGATCCTGAGCAACTCCAGCCTGCGCAAGCTGGTCGTCAGCCCGCAGAGCTATGCGCTGGGGAAGGTGCTCGCGTTCACCGAATCCGAGGCGATGGTCTTCGGGTCGGTGTTCCACGACCTCGCACAGATCCGCGTGAGCGCACCGGCGGTGTTCACGGACAGACGCGATGCGCTCATGGCCGCTGCGATGCGGCGGCTCGACCCCATCGTCCCCGCGGCGCGACGGCCCGCCGTGCGGACCCGGCTGACCGCGACACTCACCGCACTCGAGGCCTTCCTCGAGCAGCATCCCCCGGCGGTGGCGCCCCCGGCGGACCTGCAGGACCCGTACTTCGGCAACGAGCTGGCCGAGGAGCTGGAGATCAGCCTGGATGCGACGGTGACAGAGCGGGCCTTCGAGGACCGCAGCGCAGGCGTGCGGGGGGTGGTCGACCTCCTGTGTGCCGATGGTGCCATCGTTGACTACAAGACCGGCCGTCAGCGCAGCCCGGCCGATGTGCGTGCGGCCGCCCAGCTCGCAGCCATCGACCGGGTCCCCGACTACCAGGCGCTGCTGTACCTCGATGCGATGCGCCGCCGCGACGTGCCGATGCCGATCCACATGCGCTTCGCGCATCTCACGGATGCGGTGCCGACGGTCGTCCGCGGCGACCCCCTCGACATCGATGAGCACGTCACGGAGGTCGTCGCGGTCGATGAGCCGTACCCGCAGTGGGCACGCTCGCGTGATGCGTTCGCGCGGCTGTGCGACTACGCGGACTCGAACCCCCGGGTGAAGGTGCTCAGCACGCTGGGTTACGAGCGCTATGCGTCGGTGCTGACGGCGGCGCCACTGCGGTCACCGCTGGTCGCACCGGATGCGGCGGCGGCGACGCATGCCGCGCTGCTGGAGGCGGCGACCGACGCGGTCGGGGAGTACAAGTACGTCACCCGGGGGGTCCGGCTGATCATCGACGACCTGTGCGACCCGGCGCCGTACATCTTCACCGACGAGCTCGATGCGGTCGCACAGCTGGTGGATGAGACCGTCGATGCCCTGCAGGCGTACCACACCGAGGGCTTCCCGGTGTGGGGTCCCCGGGTGACGACCCCGCCAGAGCGGTACGTCGACCACCGAGACTGCATGCTGACGGGCGAGGGGTTCTGATGGAGCCGAACGACGCGCAACGCACGCTCATCGAGTCGCACACGGGCGTCTACGTCGTCGATGCGGGGCCGGGCACGGGCAAGACGTACACCATCGCACAGCGCTATGCGGCGATGGTCGACGCGGGGATCGACCCCACGGAGATCCTGCTCATCACGTACACCTCGACGGCGGCGACGGAGATGCGCACCCGGGTGGGTGCGGCACTGCCGGCGGGGCCGATCCAGCTCGCCGGCGCACCGATCGCCACGTTCCACGCACATGCTCAGTCGCTGCTCCGCGAGCACGGTGGTCGGGTCCCACAGCACCTGGGGCTCGATGCGGCACTGCTGGGCGATGAGCAGCTCATCGAGGATGCCGCCGAGCTGGACCGCCGGTTCACGGAGTTCATCACCCGCTTCGAGGCCGAGCACCCCACCCACGCGCGGTGGTTCGCCACACTCAGCGATCCCGCACGGCTGCGTGCGGTGATCGATGCGCTCGCAGCGCGCGGGGCCATCCCCACGGTCGATGGCTGGTACCGCGATGGTAGGTCGCTCGTCCGCGGTGACCGTGAGACGCTCGCTGCAGTGGCCACGGCCGCGAACGTGGCCGAGGGTGGGGCACAGTCGGATGCGCTCGCGCGGGCACGCGGCCGGTTGCGTCGGCATGCCGGCGATTACACGGAGGCGGCACCGGCCGTGGACGCACTCGCGGTCGACGGACAGCTCGACCCCGCGCTGATCGACCGGCTGGTGCACACCACCGACGATGCACTGGTGGGGTTCATCCACGACGTCTACGTCGCGTACCTGCGGTGGATGCTCCGGCAGGGCTACCTGAGCCACGGCATCGCCCTGCTGTTCGCGTTCGTGCTGCTGACCGCAGAGCCGGCGGTGCGGTCGGCCGCGGCGGTCCCGTACGTGATGGTCGATGAGTTCCAGGACACCAACCCCCTGCAGTTCCAGCTCATGCTGCTGCTGGCGGGGGCACCGAACATCTGCGTCGTCGGCGACTGGCGCCAGTCGATCTACGGCTTCCAGCACGCAGATGTCGCCAACCTCCGTGCGTTCGAGCGGCGCTTGCGGCGGTTCCACACCGAGCTGACCGCAGCGCGTGACCTGCTGGGCTGGACGCCCCCGCCCCCCGTGCAGGTCGCCCTCGAGCAGACGTACCGGTCGACCCCGCCGATCATCACCGCCGCCGCCAGCGCCCTCAGCCTGCCGGCGAACCGCCGGGAGGTCGATGGTGGCGTCACAGAGACCGCGGCCCCACCGCTGTCGGCGGTGCGGACGGACCCGCCCGCGCGGCTGCAGAAGCTCGCGCATCCCGAGGAGGCGACGCTGGTGTGCGACCGCATCGCCGCGATCGTCGGCGATGACGGGTGGGCGGTCCCCGACGGGGCGGGGGGCCTGCGCCCCCCACGGTTCGATGACATCGCCGTCTTCTCGCGGACGCGGTCGTTCGCCCGCGAGCTGCTCGCGACGGCGGTCGGCTGCGGCATCCCCATGCTGTATGAGGGCGGCGTCGAGCTGTACCACACCGATGCGGCGAAGCTGGTGCTCGCGTGGCTGCGCATCCTCGATGGCGACCGGCCCGCGGGATGGGCGGCGGTGCTGCTGGCGGCGGGGTACCCCCTCAGTGGCATCAAGCAGCGGATCGAACGGGGGGACTACCCGCTCGACCTGCAGGGGTTCCGGCGTGCGCTCGCGGCGGCGGACTCCCTCGGTGCGGTGCTGCGGGCGGTCCTCGGACGCTACGGATACGATGGCCCCATCGCAGATGCGCTGATCACCGAGCTGATCGACAGCTACGAGTCGGACGTGCGCACCCGTGGTGACCTCATCCGACAGATCGAGACGGGGATGGAGACCGACGCGGTCGTCGAGGTGGACCTCCCCGCGGGCGCAGACGCGGTGACGCTGAAGACGATCCATGCGGCGAAGGGCGAGGAGTACCCCATCGTCATCTGCGCGAACCTCAACACGCATCAGTTCCCCACCAGCGAGCGACCCATGGCGGGGACGATCCGGTATGGCCCACTGGCGGGACTGCGGGCGACGCACGAGTACGACCCCGACCGCGCCTACCGTTTCCGCCGGTGGGAGACCGACGTGCTGGCTGCGGTCGACCCACCCACATACGACGAGGAGCGCCGGCTGCTGTACGTGGCGATGACCCGTGCGGAGACGCATCTGCTCGTCACCGCCGGTGACCGCCCGAGCCCCTTCTACACGGAGCTGCCGATCGATGAGGCGACCGTCGATCCGACGCTCCCCACCGTCTCCGCAGCGACCGAGGGGGTCGACCCCCTGTCGCTCGCGGCCGTCGACCCCGACCGTCCCATCCGGACGGGGGTGCATGCACTGCTGGACGACAGCGTCTATGCGGGTCGCCGGCGGGGGAAGGGCAAGCTGTTCGGTGACGAGCTGCACCGCACCGCAGAGCTGCTCGCCCGCGGTGAGGATGCGGCGGTCGACACGGCGGATGCGGCGGCGGTCGAGGCGCTGTTGGCCACCTTTGGGGGCTCCCTGCACCCCGAACAGCCGGTCGTGTGCCCGCTGCCGACGGACCCGCCGGTGGTGCTGAGCGGGATCGTCGACCTGCTGGTCGACGGGCCAGACGGGATCACCCTCATCGACTACAAGACCGATGTCGAACGCGATGCCCGTGAGGAGTACCGGCTGCAGCTGAGCGTGTACCACCACACCGTCGCGGCCGCGACGGACCGGCCCGTCGAGACGGCGATCCTGTGGACGGACACCGGCGAGCGCGATGACATCGACCCGCTGCCGCTGTCGGCGATCGTCGCCCGCGCCGGGACGGCCTTCGACGTCACCGCAGACGGCTGATCGGCCTCAGGCGTCGTGCTCGTGCTCGAGCAGGGTGCTGAAGGGCACATGTGCACCGACGGCCTCTGCGGTGGCCTCGAGGACGACCGGCGGGGCCACCCCGGCATCGAGCGCCTCGATCCACCGCCCCACACACAGACACCAGTGGTCGCCGGCGGCGAGCCCGGGGAAGTCGTACGCCGGCGCGGGCGTGACGAGGTCGTTGCCCTGCTCGCGGGAGAACGCGAGGAACGCGTCGGTCATCACCGCACACACCTCATGCCGGCCGCGGTCGGCGCGGCGGTGGCGACAGTGCCCGTCCCGGGCATAGCCCGTCATCGGGTCGGTCGAGCACGGCTCGAGTGCCAGCCCGAGGACGTTCTGGTCGGTCTCCGTCATAGCACCCCATCGGCGATGCGCGCACAAAGCCGCGGTGGTCGACTCACCCGTGGCTGTCGGGACTGTCGTCCTCGGTGGGATAGCTGCCGGTGTGGACCGCATCCCGGTAGGCCGTCACCGCCCGCTGGAGCTCCCCGCGGACGTCGCCGAAGGGCCGGGCGAAGGGGGCGGGATCGGTCGTGAGCCCGATCACGTCATCGGTCACCAGCACCTGCCCATCGCAGTGCGGCCCCGACCCGATCCCGATGGTGGGGATGTCGACGGCCGCCGTCACCGCCGCTGCGGCCGCGGCGGGGACGTACTCGAGGACGAGCGAGAACGCACCGGCATCCGCCTGTGCGGTCGCCTGCTCGAGCAGCAGCTCGCGGGCCTCCGCGGTCGTCGCCGCCGGGGTGAGCCCCTCGGTGTGCAGGTGCTGTGGGGTCACCCCCAGATGCGCCTGCACGGGGATCCCCAGGCTGACGAGTCGCTCGGTGAGCGCGACGGTGTGCGGCCCCGACTCCAGCTTGACCGCATCCGCACCGGCCTCCTTGATGAACCGCCCGGCGTTGCGGATGGACGCGGCGGTGTCGACCCCGAAGCTGAGGAACGGCATGTCGGCGATGACGACCGCATCATCGACGCCGCGTGCGACCGCCGCGGTGTGCGACAGCGACTCCGCGAGCGTCACCGGCAGGGTCGACTCGTAGCCCAAGGCGGTGTTGCCGAGGCTGTCGCCGACCAGCACCGCATCCACACCGGCCGCATCGATGATCGCCGCGGTCTGTGCGTCGTAGGCGGTGAGCATCGTGATCGGGGGATCATCGGGGGCATGCGCACGGATGCTGCGGACGCTGGGCATATCAGCGGACACACGCCGGTCGGCGGCGTAAAGCCCCCGATTGGCCGCTCATGCGGCGATGCGTCGGCGGACGGCCGCATCGAGCCCCCGGGTCACCGGCACGGCCGTGTCGGTCGCCGCAGCGACACGCAGCAGCTGTCCCGTGATCGCCTCGACCTCCGTGGGCCGGCCTGCCAACACGTCCGCCCGCATCGAGGAGGTGTTCGCCGCCGTCCGCTCGAGCACCCCCCACAGCGCCGTTCGTGTCGCCTGTGCGCCGATGCTGATGTCCGCCGCAGCGGCGACCGCCACCACCTCGGCCGCCGCCGCCTCCGCGATCGACCACAGCGGGCGCTCACGCAGTGCGCCGTTGGGCACATCGGCGATGGCCGTCAGCGGGTTGATCGCCACGTTGATCGCGAGCTTGCGCCACAGCATCTGATCGACCGCCTCGACCCGACGTGTCTCGATGCCACCCGCCTGGAGTGCGGCGCTGACCGCCGCCGCGGCGGGCGCATCGGCCGGCCCCAGGTGGATGGGCCCCTCCCCCAGCCACGCCACCCGCCCCGGCTCCCGGAGGGTCGCGCCCATCGTCGTCGTGCCAGTGAGCACCGGGACCGACAGGTGCTCGCGCAGCGTCGCCGCGTTCGCGATCCCGTTCTGCACCGTGAGCACGGCCCCGACGTCCGCATCACGCAGGGCCGCAGCGATGGTCGCGGTGTCGTACGCCTTCACCGTCACGATCGCGAGGTCCGCGCGGAGCCCGGCGACCGTCGTGCGGGTGGCGGGGTGGACCCGCCGTCGCTCGAGCCCGGTGAGCTGCAGCCCCCCCGCCGCGACGGTGCGCATGTGCGGGTCGCGCCCGACGAGCGTGACCGCGTGTGTCGCACTCAGCAGGCCGCCGATGAGGCTGCCGAGGCTGCCTGCGCCGACGATCGCGATGCGGTCGATCTCCATCGCCGTGTGTCAGTAGATCAGGAAGTCGAACAGCCCGACCATCCAGAAGACCACGCCGCGGGCGAAGTCACCCTCCGACTCGACCCGCAGGGCCCCCTCGACGTACGCTGTCTGTGCTGTGGCCGCGGGGTCATCCGCGGTGATGATCGCATCCATCGTGTCGGCGGTCGTCGAGATGATGATCCGGTTGCCACGCAGTCTCACCCTCTCGGTATCCAGGTCCACCACGTCATCGACCATCCCACCCTCGCCCACCTGCAGCTCGAACCAATCGCTCCCCCCCTCGGCGTCCATCGACGCATCGGCGAAGACGATGACCACCACCTCCGCACCGCCGTACTTCGGCAGTGCACCGCGCAACCACCACGGGACCACATCCAGGTTCGCATTGTACGCATCGGCGAGCTCGTCGATGCTGCGGTCCCCGGGTGGGGTGTACTCGCCATGCTCGTCCGCCGCCACCGGCCCTGCGACCGCCGCGAGCACCAGCACCGCGGCGAGGATGATCTGTCGCATGCCGCCGGGGACGTCGCCAGCCAGCATCAACACGTAGGGTCCGGCCGGCTCACCCCGTCGGCTCGACGTGTGCGCCGATGAGCTTCTGCTCGGCGGTGCGGATGTGGTGGAGGAACGTCGAGGAGCTGATGTCCAACGCGGTGGCGAGCTCGCCCGCGGTCGCCCCCTGCGGACGCTCGAAGAACCCCCCATGATACGCGAACTGCAACACCTCCCGCTGGCGATCGGTCAGCGCGGCATCGACCGCGGGGGACTCGGGAGTGAGCGCGCCCATCGCCCGCAGCCGCACGCGCCGCCCGGGTCCCTCGAGCGCCTCGGTGAGCCCGCCGGTCGCGAGGGCGGGCAGCCGGACCTGCAGGCGCAGCATCCTGGGATCGACGCGCCCCCCGACGATCGTGCCCCCGGTGTCGATGACACGCGCGGCGGGGCTGCGCCCATCGATGCCTGCGAGCACCCGGCCGGTCTCGCCTACCGGCTGGACCCACGCGACCGGCCCATCTGCTTCGAGCGCGGCGATGAACGCGGCGGCGGCCTCTGGGTCCGTGGGGGTGAGCACGTACGCGGTCTGTGCCGCATCCGCCCGCCCGATGGACGTGATCGCAACGGTCGTCTCCGCGGTGGCCGCCGCTCGGACCAGCGGCAGCTGCGGGTCGCGCACCGCGACGCTCACGGGGGTGAGCCCATCCTCCATCAGCGCGGTGCGCCACAGCACCGCACGGAAGAGCCCACCGAGGCGATCGCCCACCGCCCGGAGGGTGGTGCGGGTGCGGCCATCGGGCGCTGCGGTGAACGTGACCGACAGCGCGCCGAAGGTCGTCCGCGCGTCGGTGATCGGCACCGCGACCGTCCGCTGTCGGGCGATGATCGTCCCCACCCGCGCGGCCGTCGCCGCGGGGGCATCCGACGCCATCTCGATGCGCCGGGGCGTCCCCGCACCGACGGCCTCCAGCCGCCCTTTCCCCAGCGTGCCGACCCACACCGCCTCGATGTCGAACGTCGACGCCAGCAGGTCGGCGAGCGCATCCGCGGCCGCATCCAGGTCCTCCACCTGCGTGAGCAGCTCGCCGACGTCCGCGAGGATGCCCTGGCGACGCGTCGTCGCCGTCGCCTCGCGGTACCGCCGGACGTGCGTGTGGATCGCATCCAGCAGCTGGTCGGTCTCATCGAAGATGTTCTTGCGGATGTAGTCGGTGACCCCCTCGCCGATCGCCGCCGCCGCGAGCGCCTCGGTGCCCACCCCGGTGATGAGGATGAACGGCAGCGTGCTGTCGCGCTCGCGGACGCGCTCGAGCAGCATCAGCCCGTCACCGTCATCCAGCTGGTAGTCACAGACGACGATGTCGGGTGCGGTCTGCAGCTCCTCGGTCGCCGCGGCGAGCGTCGTCGCCGTCGTCACCCGCAGCTGGGGGTCTCGCGCACACAGCACCTGCTTCGTCACCCGCACCCACTGGGGGTCATCGTCGACGAGCAGCACCGACGTGACCGCCTCAGCCATGGACCGCCTCCCCCGCGGTGGCCATGTCGACGCGGACGGTGGTGCCGCCTCCATCGGTGGAGCCGACCTGCAGCCGCCAGCCGTGGGCCGCGGCGATCGAGTCGACGACCGACAGCCCCACGCCGCTGCCGCCGTCGGCGCTGACGCCGTACTCGAACAGCGCCGCAGGATCGACCGCGCCCAGCCCGTCACCGTCATCGGCGACACGGAAGCCACGGTCGGTGGGTGCGACCGTCACCGTCGTCACCGCCCCGCCGTGGTCGAGGGCGTTCTCCAGCAGGTTGCCCACGAGGCGGCGGAAGCGCACGCGGTCCGCGTAGACGGTGACGTCCGCCGGGGTGCGCAGTGTGACCGACGCCGGGGGGTCGAGTGCGGCCCACGCGTCGTGGGCGATCTCGGCGAGCGAGCACGCCTCGCGCTCGCCGAGGGCGGTGCCCGCCCGGGCCAGCTCGGGGAGGTCCTCGGTGATGGCGGCGAAGTACCTCAGCAGCGCCTCGAGGTCGTCGACCGCCTGCGGCTGCGTCCCGGGCTGCTCGAGGCGGATGAGCTCGAGTGCCTTCTGTGCGGTCGACAATGGGGTGCGCAGGTCGTGGGCGATGATCGTCGCGAGCCGCTCGAGCTGGGTGTTCTGCGCCTCCAGCTGGCGGCGCTGGCGGGTGCGGACGGTGACGTCCTCGCCGACGATGATCCGCCCGCCGCGGCGGCGGTCGTAGGCGGTCAGCTGCAGGTCACGTGGCGGGTCGGCGTCGACGTGCAGGTCGCGCTGGCGGTCCGCGGTGGCGGTCGCGACCTCCTCGGGGAAGCTCTCGGCGATCGGTCGGCCCACCGGGTCGGCCGTGCGGCCGAGCGCGGTGGCGCTGGCGTTGCAGTACTCCACGCGGTCGTCGCCATCGGTGGTGATGACCACCGCATCCACCTCCCCGAGCAGCCGGTGGACGCCCGGCGGCGCGATCGTCCCGAGCTGCACGCGGTAGAACCCCACCGCCAACAGCAGCCCCGAGGCGACGAACGCGACGGGGGTGGGGTCGACGGCGGGGTCGGGCCAGCCGAAGAGCCCGTACGCGAGGTTGGCCGACCACGCGATCGCGACCGCGGCGACGATGAGCGTGACCTGTCGGCGGTACAGCCGGGCGGTCGTGAGCGCGTGGAAGCCGACGACGGCGACGGCGAGCGCGAGCAGCACCCAGTTGTACCCCGCCTGCAGCCACGCGTACGACGCGTAGCCCGAGGGCGTGAGCACGGTGTGCCCACCGACGGACGCGGCGACGAGGCCGTCGTGGTACCAGCCCGTGTGGGGGTTCGACAGCACCGCCAGCTGCGTCACGGTGGGCACGACCGCGAGCAGCGCGAGCAGCCGCGTGGTCACCCACCGCCGGTTGCCCGTGTAGATCAGCACGACGACGACGACCGCGACGGTCGCGAGGTCCTTGCCCGCGGTGCGGACGACCGTCGCCGCGAGCCACCAGGTCGCATCGGGGGCGCTGAGACGCCCCAGCGCCCCGGCGGACCACAGCACCCCCGCCAGCCCCATCGCGACGAAGCCGCGGCCGAGCAGCGTCCGCCCGAAGCGCCGGTACAGGTCGACGGTGACGATGCCGATGAGCCCCGTGGCGATCGCATGGATGAGGATGAGCCCCCAGTAGCCGGGGTCGCTCACCATCTGCAGCGGCTGCATACGCC
>Ga0209923_1000151_pt1 | contig 15617 bp, 28 predicted proteins | sample SalPon1_A_H2O_MG_FD_185696 | JGI IMG/M metagenome (GOLD analysis project Ga0209923, IMG submission 185696) | Salt pond water microbial communities from South San Francisco under conditions of wetland restoration - Salt Pond MetaG R1_A_H2O_MG... | ecosystem: Environmental > Aquatic > Non-marine... | reverse complement strand
CTCGGGCATAACGCTCGAGGGTTGATTTTTTTATTTGAGAAACCACTTGCATTGAGTTTGATAGCTGTGGCAGACTTGGACAGTTCTAAAGCAGGGTCTTAGGCCCCCACTGCAGACATTGTGAACAGGAAACTGGTCCGGTCGTAGATAGATCCAAAACTAAATCTTCCATTGTTGGTGACTGCTGTTTGAAAAAACACAACTACCGGCACTTGGAGTTGAAGCCAACTGGCTTTGACAACTTAACAGCGTAAGTAGAAGTGCAGAGCAAATAGCTCTGACTAACAAGAGAGCGAGCAGCTATGGCGGCGAATAAGATTCGCATCCGGTTGAAAAGTTACGACCACCAGGTCATTGACTCATCAGCCAGCAAAATCGTCGACACGGTAACCCGTGCGGGAGCAAGTGTGGTTGGACCAGTTCCGCTACCCACAGAAAAAAACGTGGTTTGCGTTATCCGCAGCCCCCACAAATACAAGGACAGCCGTGAGCACTTCGAAATGCGCACACACAAACGTCTAATCGACATCGTCGAACCAACGCCAAAGGCAGTGGATTCGTTGATGCGTCTTGACCTGCCCGCCGATGTCAACATCGAGATCAAGCTCTAAGGATCACAATGGCTACCAAAACTAAGAACGTGAAGGGCCTGCTGGGTAAAAAGCTCGGCATGACTCAGGCCTGGGATGAAAACAACAAGATTGTTCCAATTACAGTTGTCGAGGCTGGCAGCAATGTCGTTAGCCAAATCAAGACCCTAGACACCGATGGCTACTCAGCTATTCAGGTTGCCTACGGTGCAATTGATCCTCGCAAAGTAAATCAGCCAACTAACGGCCACTTTTCCAAAGCAGGCATCAACCCTCGCCGTCACCTAGCTGAAATCCGCACCGACGACGCTCACGAGTATGAGGTCGGTCAAGAGCTTGGTGTTGAGATTTTTGAAGTTGGCATGAAGCTGGATGTAGTTGGAACCAGCAAGGGTAAGGGGTTCGCCGGTCACATGAAACGCCACGGCTTCTCAGGTGTCGGTGCCTCACACGGTCAACACAAAAACCACCGTAAGCCAGGTTCGATTGGTGCCAGCGCAACACCGTCACGTGTTTTCAAGGGCACCAGGATGGCTGGACGCATGGGCCATGACCGCGTTACAACTTTGAACCTAACTCTGCACGCAGTGGATGCCGAGAAGGGATTACTGCTGATCAAGGGAGCCGTTGCAGGCCCCAAGGGTCAGCTGGTATTCGTACGCAACGCCGTGAAGGAGGGCAACTAATGACCGCTGTCAACCTAGTCGACGCCACCGGTAAGAAAGCCGGTTCCGTAGATTTACCAGAGGCAATCTTTGATGCCCAGACAAACGTTCCACTAATTCACCAGGTGGTTGTTGCCCAGCAGGCAGCAGCTAGACAGGGAACCCACTCAACGCTTCGTCGCGGTGAGGTTTCGGGTTCAGGTCGTAAGCCTTTCAAGCAGAAGGGAACTGGTCGTGCCCGTCAGGGTTCGATTCGTGCACCTCAGATGACAGGTGGTGGAATTGTTCACGGACCAAAGCCAAGAGATTATTCACAGCGCACCAACAAAAAGATGATTGCAGCAGCAGTCAGAGGTGCTCTCAGTGACCGTGCCCGCGCAGGTCGCATCCACGTAGTGACTGAGTTTGGAATCAACGACAAGCCATCCACCAAGCAGGCTTCAGCTGTGATCAACCAACTAGTTAAGGGTCGCAAGACGTTGGTTGTTATCGACCGCGATGACGAGATAAGTTACCTGTCTCTTCGCAATCTGAAAAACCTGCACGTGTTGCCAGCTGATCAGATCAACGCATACGACGTGTTGGCAGGCGATGACGTGATTTTCACAGCAGCCGCCCTAGAGGCATTCGTTACAGCCAAGAGTGAGGTGCAGGCATGAGTTACGGAAAAGATCTAAGAGATGTCATCATCAAGCCGGTGATTAGCGAAAAAAGCTACAGCTTGATTGATGAGGGCAAATACACCTTCGAGGTGGAGCCCACGGCAAACAAAACTGAAATCAAGCAGGCCATTGAGTTTGTCTTTGATGTGAAGGTTGCCTCCATCAACACCCTTAACCGCAGCGGCAAAACTCGCCGCACTCGCTTCGGAATGGGAAAGCGCAAGGACACCAAGCGTGCCATTGTCACCCTGAAGAGCGGGTCGATCGACATCTTTAGTCAGTAGGGAGCAAACAGATGGCTATTCGCAAACACAATCCGACCACTCCGGGTCGCCGTGGCATGAGCGTTTCCGACTTCAGTGAAGTCACACGCACCACCCCGGAAAAGTCACTGCTTCGCCCACTACCCAAAACTGGTGGACGCAACTCAGCTGGTCGCATCACCACACGTCACATCGGTGGTGGACACAAACGTCAGTATCGAGTAATTGATTTCCGTCGTCATGACAAAGATGGAGTACCCGCCAAGGTTGCTCACATTGAGTATGACCCGAACCGTACCGCAAGAATCGCGCTGCTTCACTATGCAGATGGTGAAAAACGCTACATCATTGCCCCTACCAGCTTGGTTCAGGGAGATGCAATTGAGCAGGGTCCGGGAGCAGACATAAAGCCAGGCAACAACCTGCCTTTGAAAAACATCCCGGTTGGAACAGTTCTACACGCCATTGAGCTAAAGCCCGGAGGCGGAGCAAAGCTTGGTCGCAGTGCTGGTGCTGCAATTCGTTTGGTTGCCAAGGATGGACCAAATGCACAGTTGAGGCTGCCAAGCGGCGAGATTAGAAATGTTGACGCTCGTTGCCGAGCCACCGTTGGCGAGGTTGGCAATGCCGAGCAGATTAACATCAGCTGGGGAAAGGCTGGACGTAAGCGCTGGAAGGGTGTTCGCCCAACAGTTCGAGGTGTTGCCATGAACCCAGTAGATCACCCACACGGTGGTGGTGAGGGACGTACCAGCGGTGGTCGCAACCCGGTAACCCCATGGGGTCAGAAAGAGGGCCGTACACGCAAGCCTAACCTGGCCAGTGATAAGCAAATTGTCCGTCGTCGCACCGCTAATAAAAAGCGTAAGTAGGAGAAGCTAAATGCCAAGAAGTTTGAAAAAGGGCCCATTCGTGGATGAGCACCTAATGCAGAAGGTGCGCACTCAGAACGAGGCCAGCAGCAAAAACGTAATCAAGACCTGGTCACGCCGCTCAATGATTGTTCCAGCCATGCTGGGTCACACCATTGCGGTGCACGATGGTCGCAAGCACATCCCGGTTTTTGTAACCGAGACCATGGTTGGCCACAAGTTGGGCGAGTTCGCTCCAACAAAAACCTTCCGCGGACACGTGAAAGACGATAAGAAGGGACGCCGCGGCTAATGGAAGCTACAGCGAAAATCAAGCACATTCGTGTGACCCCGATGAAGGCTCGCAGGGTTGTTGATCTAATCAGGGGCAAGCAGGCAAGTGAAGCGATGGCAATTTTGAAATTTGCTCCGCAGACCGCCAGCGAACCAGTATTCAAATTGGTGCAGGCAGCAGTTGCTAACGCCAAGCACAAAGCAGACAGCACCAATCAGTTTGTGGATGAAGAGGACCTAATCATCAGCGAGGCATTCGTTGACGAGGGTGTCACTCTGAAGCGTTTTCGACCACGTGCCCAGGGAAGGGCATTCCGAATTAACAAGCGCACCAGCCACATCACCATCAAGGTTGCAACTCCTGATGAGATTGCTGCCAAGCGAGGCCAGAAGGCGAGGAGCAACTAATGGGTCAGAAAGTAAATCCTTACGGCTTTAGACTGGGAATCACCACCGATCACAGATCACGTTGGTTCTCAGACAGCACCGCCAAGGGTCAGCGCTACAGCGACTACGTAAGCGAAGACATTCGCATCCGCGAACTGTTGAACAAAAAACTAGACCGTGCTGGTATCTCCAGGATTGAATTGGAAAGAACCCGTGACCGCGTTCGCGTTGACATCTTTGCTGCTCGTCCAGGTTTGGTCATCGGTCGTCGTGGAGCAGAAGCTGAAGTTTTGAGAACTGAGCTTGAGAAGCTAACCGGCAAGCAGATTCAGCTAAACATTTTGGAGGTGAAATCACCTGAGGCGGATGCCCAGTTGGTTGCCCAGGGAATTGCTGAGCAGTTGAGTGCACGTGTTGCCTTCAGAAGAGCTATGCGTAAGGGAATTCAGGGAGCCATGCGAAGTGGTGCCAAGGGAATCAGGGTTCAGTGCTCTGGTCGTTTGGGTGGCGCTGAGATGAGCCGCAGTGAGTTCTACCGCGAAGGTCGAGTGCCACTGCACACACTTCGCTCAAACATCGACTACGGCTTCTATGAGGCCAAGACCACCTTCGGTCGCATCGGTGTCAAGGTTTGGATCTACAAGGGTGAGCTAACCAACAAGGAACTAGCTCAGCAGCAGGCAAACCAAAAAGGTCGTGGCCGTGGCGGACGTCGCCCAGAGCCAGCAGCAACCGGAAGTGAGGCATAAATATGTTGATTCCACGTCGAGTTAAGTTCCGTAAGCAGCATCACCCAAAGCGTGGTGGCCAGGCGACTGGTGGCACCAAGGTGAGCTTCGGTGAGTATGGCATTCAGGCTTTAAGCCCTGCATATGTCACCAACCGTCAGATTGAGTCTGCTCGTATTGCAATGACCCGTCACATCAAGCGTGGTGGAAAAGTTTGGATCAACATCTTCCCAGACCAGTCCATTACCAAAAAGCCTGCCGAAACCCGAATGGGTAGTGGTAAGGGTTCACCTGAGTGGTGGGTAGCAAACGTCAAGCCAGGAAGAGTGATGTTTGAGGTTGCCGGTGTTAATGAAGAGCTAGCTAAAGAAGCTCTAACCCGTGCGATTCACAAACTCCCCGTAAAGGCAAGAATCATCGCCAAGGAAGAGGGTGACGCATGATCGGAAGCAAGGATTTGGCTCCGGAGGAGCTGGACAAGATTGAAAACGCTTTGTTGATTGAAAAGCTAAAAGATGCCAAGGAAGAACTATTCAACCTGCGCTTCCAGTCAGCCACCGGTCAGCTGGAAAGCCACGGACGCATCAAGGCCGTGAAGCGTGACGTTGCTCGCATCAACACAGTTTTGAGAGAGCGTGAATTGGGTATCAGGGTTGTTCCTGAGCCAGCTGAAAAAGTCGAGAAGAAGTCTAAAAAGGCTGAGGCGGAGGAGAAGTAATGGCTGAGCAAACATCTGCTGCCACCCAGGACCGCGGTTACCGCAAGTCCAGGCGTGGGTATGTAGTCAGCGACAAGATGGACAAGACCATCGTGGTGCTGGTAGAAGAGCGTAAGAAACACCCGCTGTATGGCAAGGTCATGCGTCTGAGCAAGAAGGTGAAGGCTCATGATGAGCAGAACACCGCAGGCATCGGCGATCTAGTGCTAATTGATGAGACTCGTCCATTGAGCGCAACAAAGAACTGGCGTCTAGTCGAGATTCTCGAAAAGGCGAAGTAACACCCAAGGTCAAGGCCGTCGGAATGGTCTGACAGAAACAGGAGTAACAAAGTGATTCAGCAGGAATCCCGACTCAAGGTAGCGGATAACACCGGTGCCAAGGAGTTGCTAACGATTAGAGTGCTGGGAGGCTCAGTTCGACGCTGGGCTGGTATCGGTGACACCATCGTGGCAACCGTGAAAGACGCAATCCCCGGTGGCAACGTCAAAAAAGGTGACGTAGTCAGGGCGGTAATTGTGCGTACCGTAAAAGAAGCTCGCAGGCCTGATGGCAGCTACATCAAGTTTGACGAGAACGCAGCGGTGATTATCAAAAACGATGGCGAGCCACGCGGAACCCGTATCTTTGGTCCAATCGGACGTGAGCTACGTGACCGTCGTTTCATGAAGATCATCTCACTGGCTCCGGAGGTGTTGTAAATGGATATTCGCAAAGGCGATCTAGTTCAGGTCATTTCAGGCTCAACTGAAGCTCGCGGTGGAGACCGTGGCAAGCAGGGGCGTGTTTTGAGTGTTGACCAAGAAAAGAACAAGGTAATTGTTGAGGGCGTAAACCTAGTCAAAAAGCACACTCGTGTGGGCCAGGGAGAGCGTGGCGGAAAGACCGGCGGCATTGAGACCATGGAGGCTCCAATTCACGTGTCAAACGTTGCCTTGATTGACCCCAAGAGCAAAAAGCCAACCAGGATTGGTTTCGAGACCAAGACTGTGAAGCAAGACGGCGCTGAGGTCACCAAAAAGGTTCGTGTTAGCAAGAAAAGCGGGGAGGAAATCTAATGGCAGTAGCAGAGAAGGCTCAGCCAAGACTGAAAGCTACCTACCGCAATGAAATCATTGCCAAACTACAAGAGCAGTTTGGTTTCAAAAACATCAACCAGGTTCCAGGGCTTAGCAAAGTCGTAGTGAACATGGGTGTTGGCGAGGCTGCCAGAGACGGCAAGCTAATTGAGGGTGCAATCAGTGATTTGACCAAAATCACTGGTCAGAAGCCCAAGGTAAACGTCGCTAAGAAATCAATTGCTCAGTTCAAGCTGCGTGAGGGTCAGCCAATTGGTGCAGCAGTTACCATTCGCGGCGACCGCATGTGGGAATTCACCGACAGATTGCTAAACCTAGCCCTTCCTAGAATCAGGGACTTCAGGGGTTTGAGTGCAAAGCAGTTTGACGGAAATGGAAACTACACCTTTGGTCTCAACGAGCAGAGCATGTTCCACGAGATCAACCAGGACGACATCGATCGCCCAAGGGGTATGGACATCACAATTGTGACCACCGCTAAAACTGACGAAGAGGGCCGAGCTTTGCTTCGTGAATTAGGTTTTCCGTTCAATAACTAAATACCAATCATGTAGGTCTCCAGGGCCTGAAAGCGCTGGAGATACCGCACGAGAAAGGCAAAAAACATGACAATGACAGATCCGGTAGCAGATTTTCTGACCCGGCTGCGCAACGCGAACCTGGCTCAGCATGAGTCAGCCAGTGTTCCCTTCAGCAAGATCAAGGGAAACATCGCCGAGATTCTGAAATCCGAGGGTTATATCCAGGGTTTCTCAATTGAGGACGCAAGGGTTGGTAAGACCCTTATCGTGAACCTGAAATATGGTCAATCAAAAGCAATATCCGGAATTAAGCGAGTCAGCAAGCCTGGTTTGCGTGTTTATGCGAAGAGCGATGAGCTTCCTCGCGTAATGGGAGGATTGGGAATTGCAATTATTTCCTCCTCATCCGGATTGCTAACTGACCGCCAAGCAGCAAAGAAGGGAGTGGGTGGCGAAGTCGTCGCCTACATCTGGTAAGCGCAATGTCAAGAATTGGAAAAATGCCTATTTCCATCCCACAGGGGGTGGAAGTTAACATCAACGGCCAGCAGATTAGCGTCAAAGGTCCTAAGGGTGAGTTGAGCCTAGAGATCAGTGAGCCAATCGAGGCCAAGGTTGAGGAAAACGAAATTGTTGTTACACGTCCTGATGAGGAGCAAACTTCAAAAGCTCTGCACGGACTGTCTAGAACTTTGATTGCAAACAACGTCCACGGAGTTTCCCAGGGATTTCAGAAGTCATTGGAAATCGTTGGAACTGGTTACCGAGCTTTAGCCAAGGGCTCAAGCATTGAGCTAGCACTTGGGCTTTCGCACCCGGTAGTGGTTGACCCACCCGCCGGCGTTACTTTGCAGGTCGAAGGTCAGAACAAAATTATTGTCAGCGGAATTGATAAGCAGGCCGTCGGTGAGGTGGCTGCAAACATCCGCAAACTTCGTAAGCCAGAGCCATATAAGGGCAAAGGAATTCGTTACGAGGGTGAATATGTTCGCCGCAAGGCTGGAAAGGCTGGTGCCTAATGTCGCTAAGAGCTAATAGAGGAAAATCAGCAACCGCTGCTCGTAACCGCCGTCACCTAAGACTTCGCAAGAAGGTGAGTGGAACCGGCGAGAGGCCAAGATTGGTTGTCACTCGCAGTGCTAGGCACCTGTTTGTGCAGGTGGTTGATGACACCCAGGGTCACACCCTGGCAAGTGCCTCCACCATGGAAAAGAATCTTCGTAGTCACGATGGTGACAAAACCGCCAAGGCAACAGAGGTTGGCAAGTTGATTGCTGAGCGCGCAAAAGAAAAAGGCGTGTCTCAGGTTGTGTTTGATCGCGGAGGTAACCGCTACGCAGGACGCGTAGCAGCAATTGCCGATGCTGCCCGGGAAGGAGGGCTGGTCCTGTGAGTGAAGAAAACAAAGCGCCAGAAACAGAGGCGAACTCTGAGTCAGTGGTTGAGGCCACTCCTCCAACCACGGTTGACCCAAATGAGCGCGAACAGCGTCAGGGTCGACGTGAGCGTGGACCAAAAAACGAGCAGCGCCGCGAGCGTGAAGACAAATCCAGCCCATTCTTGGAGCGTGTTGTAACCATCAACCGTGTTGCCAAGGTGGTCAAGGGTGGTCGTCGTTTTGCCTTCACCGCACTAGTAGTCGTTGGTGATGGGGAAGGAACAGTTGGTGTCGGATACGGCAAGGCCAAAGAGGTCCCAGCTGCAATCGCCAAGGGCGTTGAGGATGCGAAGAAAAACTTCTTCCAAATCCCCCGCATCGGATCAACCATTCCTCACCCAGTTCAGGGTGAAGCTGCTGCCGGAGTTGTTTTGCTTCGTCCAGCCGCTGAGGGAACCGGTGTTATCGCCGGTGGTCCAGTTCGTGCGGTCTTGGAGTGTGCTGGTGTTCACGATGTTTTGTCAAAGAGCCTGGGTTCTTCAAACACTTTGAACATTGTTCACGCAACCATCGAGGCACTTCGTCAGCTGGAAGGACCGGAATCGGTTGCCAAGCGCCGCGACAAGTCAATGTCAGAGGTTGCTCCAGCAAGAATGTTGAAAACTGATGAAAAGGCAGGTGCCTAATGGCTGCCAGATTGAAAGTCACCCAAATCAAAAGTGAGATTGGTGGAAAGCAGAACCAGCGCGACTCGCTAAGGACCCTAGGTCTAAAGCGCATCGGCGACATCGTTGTAAAAGACGATTCGTCAAGTGTTCGTGGTCTGGTAAACGCTGTTAGCCACCTTGTAAAAGTCGAGGAGATTAACAACTAATGGCTGAAGAAAAAAAGCCTGAGAAGAAGCCAGCGGCGAAGCCCGCTGCCAAAAAGGCACCAGCAAAGCCAGCAGCTAAGTCCACAGCGGCAAAGCCTGCGGAGAAGACCACTGACGCAAAGAAGCCCGCGGCGAAAGCATCTGCTAAATCAGCAGCGAAGCCATCAGACAAGTCGGCAGCGGCAAAGCCAGCAGCTAAGTCCACGGCAGCAAAACCAGCTGCCAAGAGCACCGCAGCAAAGCCTGCGGCGGCTAAGTCAACGGCGAAGCCAGCGGCTAAGTCCACTGCAGCGAAACCTGCAGCGGCTAAGTCCACTGCAGCGAAACCTGCAGCGGCTAAATCGACTGCGGCCAAGGCTCCTGCTAGCGAGGCAAAGACCGCAACCAAGCCTGCTGCAAAGACAAATGCAAAGCCTGCTGCCTCAAAGGCCAACTCTTCTGAGTCAACCGAGGAAAAGGTTTCAGTTCTGAAATTGCACCACTTGCGTCCAGCCCCTGGTGCTAAGAAAGCCAAGACCCGTGTTGGTCGTGGTGAGGCATCCAAGGGTAAGACCGCGGGTCGTGGAACCAAGGGGACCAAGGCTCGTTACCAGACGCGTTTGGGCTTCGAGGGTGGAGGCGTGAACTTAGTTATGCGCACGCCCAAACTTCGTGGATTCAAAAACCCATTCAAGATCGAATACCAGGTGGTCAACGTTGCCAAGATTGCAGAGTTGTTCCCAGAGGGAGGCAAGATCACTGCAGATGATCTCGCAGCCAAGGGTGCAGTTCGTAAGGGAGAACCAGTAAAGGTACTCGGCGATGGAGATATCTCGGTTAAGCTAGATGTCACAGTCGAAAAGGTTTCCCGTTCAGCCAAAGAGAAAATTGAGGCTGCCGGGGGATCCGTAAACGGCTAGGCCGTAGGAGGCAAATTTGTTTAGTGCAATTTCGAGGGCGTTCAAAACCCCGGATCTGCGAAGGAAGCTAGCTTTCACGCTGGCGATGCTCGCAATCTTTAGGTTGGGCTCTTTCATTCCCGCGCCTTTTGTGGATTACGGCAATGTGCAGGCATCGCTTGCGCAGACCCAAACCACTGGTGGGCTGTATGAATTAGTGAACTTGTTCAGTGGCGGAGCGTTGCTTCAACTGAGCATTTTCGCCCTCGGAATCATGCCCTACATCACCGCCAGCATTATCACTCAGCTGTTGCGGGTGGTAATTCCAAGATTCGAGGCCTTGCACAAAGAAGGTCCTCAGGGTCAGGCAACTTTGACTCAGTACACCCGGTATTTGACCATCGCTCTTGCCATGTTGCAGGCAACCACTCTGGTAACTGTCGCAAGGCAGGGAGCCTTGTTTGGATCAAGCACCGGATTACCACTTCTAACAGATGACGGTCCGCTTGCAATCTCTTTGATTGTCATCACCATGACTGCGGGAACCGGTCTGATTATGTGGATTGGTGAGCTAATCACCGAGCGTGGAGTTGGAAACGGCATGTCTTTGCTTATCTTCACCTCCATTGCAGCCACCTTCCCATCGGCTTTGTTGCAGATTCTGCAGACCAGGCCCATTGAGATTTTCTTGATCGTAATGTTGGTCGGTTTCGTTGTTGTTCTGCTGGTTGTTTTGGTTGAGCAGTCACAGCGCAGGATTCCAGTCCAGTATGCAAAGAGGATGGTAGGACGACGCAGCTACGGCGGTCAGGCAACCTACATCCCTATCAAGGTAAACACCGCGGGCGTTATCCCAGTTATCTTTGCCTCGTCCATGCTTTATTTGCCAGCACTGTTGGCTCAGTTCAACCAGCCAGATCCTGTTACTGGAGAATTGCCAGGCTGGGTTAGCTGGGTAAGTCAGTATCTGACCACCGGTGACAACATTTTCTATGCCGCAGTTTATTTCTTGCTGATTGTTGGATTTACTTACTTCTACGTCAGCATCACCTTCAACCCTGAAGAGATTTCAGACAACATGAAGCGCTATGGAGGCTTCATTCCTGGAATCCGTGCGGGTAGGCCAACAACAGAGTTTTTGGACTACGTGCTATCCAGAATTACCGCAGCCGGTGCAATCTACTTGGGTCTGATTGCTTTGATCCCGCTGGTAGCTTTCGCGGCAATCGGAACCAACCAAAACTTCCCATTCGGAGGTACATCGATTTTGATTATCGTTGGTGTTGGTCTGGCCACCGTGAAGCAAATCAGCGCTCAGATGGAGCAGCGGAACTATGAGGGCCTATTGAGATGAGGCTTCTCATAATTGGTCCTCCGGGGGCGGGGAAGGGCACGCAATCAGTTTTGATTGCGGAGAAGCTAGGCATTCCAGCAATCTCCACTGGAGACATATTTAGATTCAATGTGAAAAACCAGACTGAGTTGGGAAAGAAAGCAAAGTCCTACATGGATGCCGGTGAGTATGTCCCAGACAGCCTCACCAATGAATTGGTTCGCGACAGACTCAGTCACGATGATGCCCAGAATGGTTTTTTGCTAGATGGCTATCCACGGACCCAGCCACAGGTTGAAACTCTTGATGAAATCTTGGCCGAGCAAGAGACTTCTTTAGATGGGGTGATTCTGCTGGAGGCTGACCAAGAGGAATTGGTTTCACGTTTGGCAAACAGAGCCCGCGAGCAGGGAAGAACCGATGACAGTGAAGAAGTTATCCGTCACCGTTTAGAGCTTTATACCGAAGAGACAGAACCTCTGATTAGCATTTACTCAGATCGAGGCATGGTTGCTCGGGTTGATGGTCTGGGCGAGATTAGCGAAGTCACTGAAAGAATTGACGCTGCTATCGCAAGCTTTGGCTAAAAAATGGGATCCAGTTACACAAAAAAATCTGACTCAGACATCATTGCCATGATGGCCGCCGGTGAGCTCACCGCTAAAGCATTGGCTAATTTGAAAAAAGCCATCAAACCAGGCGTTACCACCTTGGAATTGGATGCCATCGCAGAAGACACCATCAGATCAAATGGTGGAAGACCTAATTTTCAACTGGTGCCGGGTTATCGTCACACCATCTGTACCTCAGTCAATGACGAGATTGTTCATGGGATTCCTTCAGAGAGAACACTGCAGGCTGGAGACATCATCAGTATCGATTGTGGTGCAGAGGTCAATGGCTGGAATGGAGACCGGGCCATCACCGTGATTGTTCCTGGTTCAGAGAATCAAGAGAGGCAAATGCTTAGTGATGTCACCCACGGTTCTTTGTGGGAGGGAATAGCCGCTTTATATTTTGGCAAGAGGTTGAACCACGTGGGCGTTGCCATTGAAAGTTTTGTTGAGAAAAACAGCAATTACGGCATCTTGGAACAATACGTAGGTCACGGTATTGGCCGCTCAATGCATGAATCACCACCTGTTTATAACTTTGGAGTTAGGGAGAGATTGCCAAAAATTGCCCCGGGTCTGGTTGTGGCAATAGAACCCATGCTGACAGCGGGAAGTGCGGAAACATTTGTTGCAGAAGATGACTGGACGGTGAAAACCACCGATGGCGGTGACGGAGCTCACTGGGAGCACTCGATAGCCGTTCATAGCAAAGGCATCTGGGTATTGACCGCTGAAGATGGCGGAGAGACTGAGCTGGCTAAGTTTGGAATCAAACCTATTCCTCCAAAAGGCTAGACAGTTGCCCCAATGATTCGCTAAGCTTTCCCTTTGGCGTCTGACACATGTCCTCCATCCTTTTTGAGGTAGTAGAACTGTGTTGTTCGCTGACCAACTAGTGAATAAGTGAGGCTATGGCCAACAAAGACGGCGTTATTGAGATTGAGGGTCAAATCGTTGAGGCTCTGCCGAATGCGATGTTTAAGGTCGAGTTGACCAATGGACACACAGTTCTGGCCCACATCTCAGGAAAAATGCGACAGCACTACATTCGCATCCTTCCCGAGGATCGCGTAATTGTTGAGCTAAGCACCTACGACCTAAACCGTGGCCGCATCATTTATCGCTATAAGTAAGGAAAGACGATGAAAGTAAACCCAAGCGTAAAAAAGATTTGTGACAGTTGCCGAGTCATCCGTCGTCATGGACGAGTGATGGTGATTTGCAGTAACCCTCGCCACAAACAACGCCAGGGCTAGATAGACCAGGGCAGCTCGTAATACCTCTTGAGAAGGCGAGAGCCTGATTAGCCAAATCAGGGTGAGCATGCCAAAGACCTTCCGAAGATATAGGAGAACTTCCTTATGGCACGTATAGCAGGAGTGGATATTCCTCGCGAGAAGCGAGTTGAAATAGCCCTAACTTACATATTCGGTATCGGCCGAACCAAATCAGTGCAGGCTCTGAGTGAGACCGGTGTTGATAAAAACACAAGGGTGAAGGACCTAACTGACGATCAGTTGGTGGCCATCCGTGATTACATCGAGGGGAACCTCCAAGTTGAGGGTGATCTCCGCAGAGAAGTTTCTGGCAACATCCGCCGCAAGGTTGAGATTGGTAGCTACCAAGGAATTAGACACCGCAAGGGCTTGCCGGTTCGCGGTCAGCGCACGAAGACAAACGCCCGTGGACGCAAGGGTCCAAAGCGTACGGTGGCAGGCAAGAAAAAGGCAACGCGCTAAGCGTTAGAGAGAGGTATATAGATTCATGGCAGCTCCAAAATCCGCAGCGCGTAAGCCAAGGAAAAAAGACAAAAAGAATATCCCTGCAGGACAGGCTCATATTCGTAGCACCTTCAATAACACCATCATTTCCATCACTGACCCAACCGGTGCAGTGGTGGCCTGGAGTTCCAGCGGTGATGTTGGATTCAAGGGAAGTCGTAAATCAACCCCGTTCGCAGCACAGATGGCAGCCGAGGCTGCCGCTCGTAAGGCTGGCGACCACGGAGTAAAGAAGGTTGACGTTTTCGTCAAGGGACCAGGATCTGGTCGCGAGACAGCAATTCGCTCACTTCAGGCCGCAGGTCTAGAGGTTGGCTCAATTTCAGATGTAACACCGCAGGCGCACAACGGAGTTCGTCCTCCTAAGCGTCGTCGCGTCTAACAACTAAAAAAAATTAATCGCGGACGCCACCCGCGATATGAAGAACCACAAAGATAAGCATCATATGGCGGATGCTTAGCTGAAAGGAATAACAGTGCTAATTGCACAGCGACCAACCCTAAACGAAGAAGTTATTGCAGATAACCGTTCAAGATTCACTCTCGAGCCACTGGAGCCAGGATTTGGCTACACACTTGGAAATTCAATGCGCCGCACCTTGCTATCAAGCATCCCCGGTGCAGCAGTTACCAACATCCGAATTGCAGGTGTTCCTCATGAGTTTGCAACTGTAGAAGGCGTTAAGGAAGACGTAGTTGAGATCATTTTGAACATCAAGCAGCTGGTTGTTTCCAGCGAGCACGATGAGCCAGTTGTTGCTCACCTAACCAAATCAGGTGCTGGAGCGGCAACTGCAGCTGACATTCAGGTGCCAGCCGGAGTCGAAATCCACAACCCAGAGTTGGTTATTGCAACTCTGAACACCAAGGCAAAATTTGAAGTCGAGTTCACCATCGAGCGTGGACGTGGCTATGTTTCAGCCGCACAGAACAGAAACCCTGATGCAGAAGCAGGGGTTATCCCAGTTGACAGCATCTACAGTCCAGTGTTGAAGGTGAGCTACCGCGTTGAGGCAACTCGTGCCGGTGAGTTTACAAACTTCGACAAGCTGGTTTTGGATGTTGAGACCAAGCACTCAGTTCTGCCTAAAGACGCAGTCGCCAGTGCTGGATCAACCTTGGTTGAGCTATTCGGGCTTGCAAAGAACCTGAACGAAGAAGCCGAGGGTATTGAAATCGGACCAGCTCCGGTTGAGCAGCAGGAGAGTGGAGAACTTGCAACTCCAATTGAGGATCTAGATCTCACTGTCCGCAGTTACAACTGCCTAAAGCGTGAAGGCATCAACAACGTTAGTGAGTTGATTGCCCTCAGCGAAGACCAGTTGATGAACATCCGCAACTTCGGCTCAAAGAGTGTTGACGAGGTTCGCGACAAACTTGCTGAGATGGGCTTGAAATTCAAGGACGCAGTTCCTGGTTTTGACAGCGCATACTTTTCAGGTTTTGAGGAAGACAACTAGGTCTGATTTAGAAAGTCAAGGAGAAAGACAATGGCAAGCCCAACAAAGGGAGCAAGACTAGGTGGTGGCCCAGCCCACGAAAGACTGATGCTGAACAACATGGCCAGCTCACTTTTCAAACACCGCAGAATTACCACCACCGAGACCAAGGCAAAGCGCCTGCGTCCGATCGCTGAGCGTTTGGTTACATTCGCTAAGCGTGGAGATTTGCACGCACGTCGCAAGGTCATGGGTCAGATCACCGACAAATCTGTCGTGCACGAGCTATTCTCAGAGATTGCTCCACTGATGGAGGGTCGTGACGGTGGTTACACCAGAATAACCAAGCTTGGCTACCGCAAGGGAGACAACGCACCAATGGCTGTTATTGAGCTGGTTTTGGAAAAAGCAGAGCCCAAGCCAAAGGCCAACAAAAAGAAATTGGAAAACACAATCAAAGGCTCAGAAGCGGAAGCTGAGACTGTTGAAACCGAAGAGCCAGCAACCGAAGATTCTACAACCGAGAAAGCTGCAGTTGACGAAACCGCAGCCGAGGTAACAG
>Ga0209923_1000150_pt1 | contig 15667 bp, 15 predicted proteins | sample SalPon1_A_H2O_MG_FD_185696 | JGI IMG/M metagenome (GOLD analysis project Ga0209923, IMG submission 185696) | Salt pond water microbial communities from South San Francisco under conditions of wetland restoration - Salt Pond MetaG R1_A_H2O_MG... | ecosystem: Environmental > Aquatic > Non-marine... | reverse complement strand
TGCTGTCGGCGTTCACTTTCTTCGGGGGACCCAATCTGACCTTCGCCGCGGGACCGGAGTGGATCTTGGTGATGGGGGTGATGGACGGTGTGCTGTTCGCGATTCTCTGGTACATCATGGGGTACCGACAGTGGCAGCTGGGCCAGCGGGAGGGGTACGTCACCATCGGTGAGCTGCTGGGTGATCAGCTGGGGTCGGTCACCCTGCGCCGGCTCATCGCTGCGGTCTCGATCGGGTGGCTGTTCCCCTATGTGATGCTGCAGCAGATGGGCGCGGGGGAGGCAGTCGTCGGGCTCACCGGGGGTGGGGTCCCGTACTGGGTGGGTGCGTTCGGCATCACCGTGTTCATGATCGCGTACGTGGCCGTCGCCGGGATGCGGGGGGTGGCATGGACGGACACCCTGCAGGGCATCGTGATGTTGGGGGTCGTCTGGGTCGCCGTGGGGGTGATCGTCCATGCGGCGGGCGGGCTGGGGGCCCTCGGCACGCAGCTGCAGGTGGAGAGACCAGGTTTCCTCGCACTCGGCGGGGGGGTCTACACCCCGCAGTGGATGGTCGGCACCGCGGTGACGATCGCCTTCGGGGTGACGATGTTCCCGCAGATCAACCAGCGCTTCTTCGTCGCCCGCGACCTGACCACGCTCAAGCGGTCGTTCGTCATCTGGCCCGTCATGGTGGTGCTGCTGTTCGTCCCCGCGTTCATGTTCGGTGCCTGGGGTGCGGCACTCGGGGTCACCGTCCCCGAGGGGGCCAACGTGGTCGCGGTGGTGCTGTCGGCCGTCGCGCCGGGGTGGTTCGTGGCGGTGGTCATCGCCGGGGCGCTCGCGGCGATGATGTCCTCCTCGGACTCGATGCTCCTGTCGGGCGCATCCTACTTCACGCGCGACCTGGTCGCTCCCGTGCGGGCAGATGTGTTCGACCGGCTGGATGAGGCGTGGGTCGGTCGCCTCGGCGTGATGGTCTTCGCACTCGCCGCGTTCGGGGGCAGCCTGCTGCGGCCGGGGACGCTCATCACCATCGGTGACACCGCCTTCGGTGGGTTCGCCCAGCTGACCCTGCCGGTGCTCATCGCGCTGTACTGGCGGCGGACCTCCGCGCGGGCGGTGATCACAGCGGTCGTCATCACGCAGGTGGTGTATCTTGGGCACGTCTTCATCGACCCTGTCACCGTGGGGGGCGTGACGGTGCTCGCCCCGACGTACCTGGGGTGGGACTTCGCGCTGTACGGGATGGTCGCAGGCGCGCTCATCACCGTCATCGGCTCGATGGCCGACCCCGCAGCAGAGTCCACCGACCGGGGTGAACGAAGCGTTCTTTGAAGCGCCTGCACCACCGATGGGTATGAACGAGCCCGCACTGCAGGCGCTGGTCGACCAGCCGACCATGCGCGAGCGGGTGGACACCGGGTGGTACCCCGGGTGGGTGGATGCACACTTCGAGACGTTCACCGCGGCGCTGACGGGCCAGCGGGAGGGCACACCCTTCCCATGTCACTTCGGCCAGCGGTCCGTCCGGGAGGGGCATCCGCTGTACACGGTCGTCCCCAGCCTGACCGACCCCGGCGTGTTGCTGCGGTTCCGCGATGCGCTCATGGAGTACCTGCAGACGTACCGGGACCGGCCCGGGCTGGTCTCGCTCATCGCGTTCTTCCGCCCGCCGGCGGTGGCGTGGTCCGAGCGGCAGTACCACGAGGCGCTGTGGCACCTGCTGCAGTTCCTGCACGTGCATGACCCCGCACCATGGCCCGATGAGATCCCCACCGACCCAGATGACAGCAGATGGGAGTTCTGCTTCGGCGGTGAACCGATCTTCCCCACGTGCCGCGCCCCGTTCTACACCGACCGGCCGTCGCGGTACTGCCCGGTGGGTCTGGAGATCACCTTCCAACCGCGCACCCTCTTCGCGGGGATCACCCATGACACCCCAGCAGGTGCGGAGGCGCGTGCGCAGATCCAGGGCCGGCTCCACGCGTACGACGGCCAGCACCCCCATCCGGACCTCGGCGACTGGGGGGTCCCCGGCGACCGCGAGTGGAAGCAGTACCTCTTCCGGGAGGACCCCGCGGAGGCGCCCGAGCACTGCCCGATCTCGGTCTCGCGGGAGCATCCGAAGGCGCCGGTGGTGACGGAGGCGCTCATCGCAGATGACTGAGTGCGCGCTGCTGCTGGTGGACCTGCAGGCGGGCTTCGATGCACCCGAGTGGGGGGAGCGGAACAACCCCGCCTGTGAGGCGAACGCCTCGCGGGCGCTCGCGGCCGCACGGGCGGCGGACTGGGAGGTCATCCACATCCGACATCACTCGCGCTCGCCCGAGTCGCCCCTGCGACGGTCGACGGCGGGCTTCGCGTGGAAACCCGAGACGGCCCCCCAGGAGGGGGAACGCCAGCTGGTCAAGCGGGTGAACTCGGCGTTCATCGGGACGGGGCTCGACGCGGTCCTCGATGCGGCGGGCGTCACCGCGGTGACGATCGTGGGGCTGACGACCGACCACTGCGTGTCGACGACAGCACGGATGGCCGAGAACCTGGGGTATGCCGTCACGGTGATCGCAGATGCCACCGCCACGTTCGACCGCGAGGACCCCTGGGGTGAGCCGATGCGTGCGGCGGAGCTGCATGCGGGCGCGCTCACATCGCTGTCGGGGGAGTTCGCGACGGTCCTCGCGACCGATGCGTGGCTGGAGGGCGTCTGATGGAGACGCACATCATCCCCGTGGGGTTCGACTACGACCGGCTCATCGCCCCGCTGGTCCGCGACCGACATGCGGTCGACCGGGTGGTGCTGCTGGAGGGGTCCGTCGGGAGTGCGGAGAACGTGGCGTACTCCCAGCGGCTCACCGCGCGCCTGCGGACCGACTTCGAGACGCTGTTGGGCGCGGAGACACAGCGGCTCACCCTCGAGGATGTCTACGACCATGATGCCGCGTTCAGCACGGCGTTCACGCTGATCACCACAGAGCTGGAGCGCTCGGATGCGGAGGTGTGGGTCAACATCTCCTCGATGCCCCGGCCGGTCTCGTTCGCCTTCGCGACCGCCGCACACTCGATCATGGTCGAATCGGCAGCAGATCGAGACCGTATCCATGTGTACTACACCGCCCCCGAGCGCTATCTCGAGACCGAGCTGGCAGAGCAGCTCCGACGGGTGACCGACCGGCTGGCGGTAGTGGCGGATGATGCGGACAGTGAGGCGGTGATCGCGGAGGCCACCCGCATCATCGAGGCGTTCGATGCAGGGGGGACGACCGTCGGGGCGAAGCTGTTCGGGGAGCAGCACCTCCTGGAGCTCCCCATCGCCGCGTTCAGTCCGGTCAAGCCCTTCGAGGAGCTGGTGCTGTTCAAGCTGGGTGCGATCGGGGAGGCCGCATCGGTCTCAGAGCTCGCCGAACGGCTCGCCGCCGAGCTGGGCGAGGCGTACACCGATGCGTTCCGCTCGAAGGTGCTGTACTCCGTCGATCGGCTCGGACCCGACGGGAAGGGGTACATCGACCAGGAGGCGGAGGGGAACTCCTATCGCACCCGCCTGTCGGCGATCGGTGAGCTGTGGGTCCGCTCACACACCAGCTGAGGCGGCCCGTTGGCGGAGGATGACGACGAACGCCAGCACCGTCGCGAGCACGGTGATCGAGACCGCACCCGCAGCGGCGACCTGCAGCACCGTCGCACCGTAGATGGGCGTCCCATCGGCCAGTGGCAGGGCGGTGTGATGGGGCCGACCGATGATGGGCAGGAAGTAGTCCACGACGTCGTTCAGCAGGTACCAGCCCACCGCGAGGCTGACCGCACGCACTCCGAAGGGTGCGAGCCGGACCAACAGCAGTGCCTGCAGCGCCATCCCCAGATGGCTCACCAGCAGGAAGAGGTACATGGCCGTGGCGGTCGTCGCGAGGAAGGCCTCGCTGAAGACGACGAGTACGAACGGCGTCCACAGCCCCAGCTTCAGCGAGCCGATGAACCCGAGCGCGACCAGCGTGGGGCGGGCTCGGCCACGGAGGATGCCGAGCAGCGCCAGCGCGAACAGCAGCGTCGCCAGCGGGGAGTCGGGGACGAACGGCCACATCAGGACCGGCTCACGACCGAGCTGCCAGGTCACCCCCGGCGGCCACAGTCGCACCCCGTAGTACCAGGCGCCGAAGGCGGTCCCGAGCAGGTTGACCAGGATGATCCAGCGGAGGTGATCGGCCGCCCACCGTTCGATCGGCGCCGGGATCAGCCGGAGGTACCACGGCAGCTGGCGCCGCGCGAGCACGGGGGCGGGGGCCTCGGCCATGTGCGTCGGTGTCCCACGGGCTGATTAGCGGTACCGGTTCGCCGTCTGCCGGCAGTGCACGGTTTAAGTGCGTGTGGTCCTGAGCCGGCGATATGCCAACGACGACGGACCTCAGCACCCTCAAGCGTGGGACTGAGCTGGTCAAGCGCGGGTTCGCGAAGATGCAGAAGGGCGGGGTGATCATGGATGTCGTGACCGTCGAGCAGGCGGAGATCGCCGAGGCGACGGGCGCCGTCGCGGTGATGGCGCTCGAGGCCGTCCCCGCCGACATCCGCAAGCGTGGTGGCGTCGCACGGATGGCCGACCCGGCGGACGTGGCGGAGATCGTGGATGCGGTCTCGATCCCCGCGATGGGCAAGGCGCGCATCGGGCACACCGCCGAGGCTCGCATCCTCGAGGCGATCGGGGTGGACATGATCGATGAGTCGGAGGTGCTCACGCCCGCAGATGACCGCTACCACATCGACAAACGCAGCTTCACCGCCCCGTTCGTCTGCGGTGCACGCAACCTCGAGGAGGCGCTGCGACGGATCGATGAGGGCGCGGCGATGATCCGCACGAAGGGCGAGGCGGGCACGGGCGATGTCAACCAGGCGGTGACACACCAGCGGAACATCTCGGGGGCGATCCGCATGCTCGAGGGCATGTCCTTCGAGGAGCGCGAGGCGTGGGCGCGCGAGCATGAGGCGCCCGCGAGCCTGGTGCATGAGACCGCGGAGATGGGGCGGCTGCCGGTGGTCAACTTCGCGGCCGGGGGCATCGCGACCCCGGCGGACGCAGCGCTCATGATGGAGCACGGCTGCGACGGCATCTTCGTGGGGTCGGGGATCTTCGGGGCGGAGGACCCCGAGGCGATGGGCCGGGCGATCGTGGAGGCGGTCAACCACTGGGACGACCCCGAGACGCTCGCGGAGATCGCCTCGAACATCGGCAAGAGCATGAAGGGGGAGGCGAACGTCGCGATGGACCCCGCGGACCAGCTGCAGTACCGCGGCGTCTGAGTCAGTACAGCATCGCACCCGGGCCGACGGCGGTCTGGTACGCCCGGGCGTCGATCCCACTCGCATCGAACGCGCGCACCATGGCTGCGGCCACCGGTCGCCGCATCTCCCGCGGGCAGACCGCGAGCACCGCGGGCCCTGCCCCCGAGACGGTCACCCCGGCAGCACCCGCCTCGTAGGCGGCGCTCTCGACGCGCCGGTAGCCGGTGATGAGCTCCGCCCGTGCCGGGGTGACCACCGGATCGTCCATCCCCTCGCCGACGAGGCCGACATCATCCGCAGCCATCCCCAGCACGAGCGTCGATGCGGCACCGACCGTCTCGACCAACTCGGCGATCGCGACCGCCTCCGGCACCACCGCCCGCGCATCCCGTGTGGAGACGGCGATCTCCGGCAGGCAGGCGACCAGCGGGATCGACGCGGGCAGCGACAGCACCTCCGCAGGGGTCGCGACCGTGAACCCCCCGAGCAGGGCAGGCGCGACGTTGTCCGCGTGTGCAGCCCCCGAGACGACCGCCTCGCCCTCTGCGGCGATCGGCACCAGCTCCTCGCGGGAGTGCCCGCGGTCATACAGCGCGTTCAGTGCTAGCGCGGCACCCGCCGCACTGGCCGCCGACGAGCCCAACCCCGAGGAGGGGCGCACGCCCTTGTCGATCCGGATGTGCGCGGGGGCATCCAGCGCCTCGGCGACCGCGCCCACCACGTTCTTCTCGGGGTCTGTGGGGATGTAGCGTGCACCGACACCGGTGACCTCGATCGACGTCGCCGACGCCCGGTCGACACGGATGACATCGGCCGGGCGGCCCAGCGCGACACCGAAGACGTCGAACCCACTGCCGAGGTTCGCACTGGTCGCTGGTGCGCGCACCGTCTGCATGACGTTCCGAACCCGACTCGGTGCTAAAAAGATGCTGACGCGGCAGATGCTGAGCAGAATCGCTTAGCAGCTGGCCGGGCGACGAGTGACATGATCGGCATCGTCGGCGCGGGCTATGCGGGGCTCGCAGCAGCCTACCGGCTCCAGCAGGCGGGCGAGGCGGTCCGCATCTTCGAGGCGACCGATGCGATCGGTGGGCTCGCAGCGACGTCTCCGACACGGGGGGACCCGATCGAGCAGTTCTATCACCATCTGTCGCGCTCTGAGGAGACGATCGTCGCGCTCGCGGAGGCGCTCGGTGTCGGCGGGGCGATCGACTGGCGGGTGGGCACCACCGCACACTACATCGACGGGACGGTGCACCCGCTCAACACGCCGCTGCAGATCCTCGCGTATCCACACATGACGATCGGCGATAAGCTCAAGCTGGGGCTGCTGACGATGGGCGTCGACATCCACCGCTTCCCACCCCAGCGCGGTGCGTTCGAGGAGCTGTCGGCGTACGAATCAGAGTCGGTCGAGGCGTTCGTCACCCGACACACCAGCCGGCGGGTGTACACGGGCTTCGTCGAGCCGCTGCTGGCGAGCAAGTTCGGCGAGCGTCGCGAGGAGATCTCCGCCGCGTGGTTCCTCGGACGGATCCGCTTCCGGGGCGAGCGATCGATCCGGCGCGGGGAGATCCTCGGCTACCCCGACGGGGGGGTGGCCACACTCACATCGGCACTCATCGAGGCGGTGGGCCGTGAGACGATCGCCTGTGAGCGTCCGGTGAGGGCGGTCGAGATGGACACGGACGGTCCCGTCGCCCTCCGGGTCGACCCCGGCGACGAGCGGGTGCCCGTCGATGGGGTGGTCCTCGCGACGATGCCGTCGGTGCTGGAGGCGCTGACCGGTATCGACAGTGCGATGGAGTTCCAGGCAGCGGTCTGTGCGCTCATCGAGCATGAGGAGCCCATCACCGACCAGTACTGGGTCAACATCGCCGAGCGGTGCAGCTTCGGTGCGCTCATCGAGCACACGAACTTCGTCGACCCCGCACGGTATGGGGGCCAGCATCTGAGCTACCTGGCCGCGTACGTCCAGCGGGTGGATGACCCCCTGTGGCAGGCGGACGATGCGGCGATCGCCGAGCGATGGCTCGCCGAGCTGCAGGGGCTGTTCCCGGCGCTCGACCCCGAGACGATCACCGCGATCGAGATCGCACGGAACCCGCAGGCCGCACCGCTGTACGTCCGTGGCTACGCCGCGGAGCTCATCCCCACCGACCTCGCCACACGGGGCGCTCCCGGGGTCGCCTACGCGGGGATGGGTGCGGCCGCACAGTACCCCGAACGGTCGCTCAACGGGGCGATCGAGGCGGGGTTCGAGGCCGCAGACGCGCTCCTGGCCCGACGACGCTGAGGGTCACTCCTCGAGGGGGACATCCTGCATGCCCGGCGCCGCGCGGACGTCCACCTCCTCGGGCTCATCCACCCCACCGACCTGGACGGTCCCATCGTCGGTCTCGACGTACACATCGTCGGCGAACCCCGCCTCCGCATGCGGGTGGTCGAGGGTGTCCAGGCGCTGGGGCGTCGAGGGGGCTGCGGCGATGGGCGCGGCTGCGAACTCACCGAGCGGGTCGTCGATCGTGATCGCATGCGTCTCGAAGAACGCCCCATAACGGTCATAATGGACCTCCAGCTCGTCGACGGGGATCTCCATCATCTCGGTCCACCCGTGATTGAAGAAGTCGAAGTTCGCCTGCAGATGGGTGATCTCACGCGCCTCCGCCTCGGGGAACCCCGCGGTGAGTGCGGCGACGTACGTGTCGAACGTCACGGTGAAGAACTCCTCCAGATGCGTGAGCCGCTCCTCACGGTGGGCGGGGTCCGCACGGTCCCCGAAGATCCGCACGTGCAGGTCCACGAGCTTCTGTGTGGCGATGTCCCCGATCACCGGCATCGTGAGCGCCTGCTTCGCGGCGAAGTGGCGGATGTTCTGTCTGATCTTCATGCGCGTGCTATCGACCCAGATGGCTTGAGTGCCGCGGCTACGCTGTGCTGATAGCAACCACCATATGGCCCGGGTGATTTCGGTCTGTATGGACCGGTCCTACGTCATCGTGGGTGATGGGGTCGCAGGGGCATCCGCTGCGGAGGCGCTCCGGGAGGCCGATACGGACGCATCGATCACGGTCGTGACCGATGAGGGCGAGCCCCTGTACAACCGCATCCTCATCAAGGAGTTCGCGAAGGGCAAGCTCCCCGCGGGGCCGATCGCGATCCACGATGAGGCGTGGTACGCCGACCGCGAGATCGACCTGCGGATGAACACGCTCGTGACGGAGATCGACCAGACGTCGCAGACGGTCACCGCCCACACGGGCGAGGAGTTCGGCTATGACCGGCTGCTGCTGGCGATCGGGGGGACACCGAGTCAGCTGCCGGTGCCGCACTCGGATGCGGCGGGGATCCACCACTTCTGGACGTTCGAGGATGCGCGGGCGATCAAGGCGGACATCGAGGCTGCGGAGGATTCGGTGGTGATCGGGGCGGGGCTGCTGGGCATCGATCTGGCGGCGATCACCGCGGCGCAGGGGGTGCGGGGGCACTACCTCATGCGGGGCAACCGCTGGTGGCGCTATGCGCTGAGTGAGGACGGAGCGGAGATCATCCACACCGCCCTGCGCGAGCGGGACGTCACCCCGGTCTTCGGCTCGGGGGTCGATCACTTCGAGGTGGATGACACGGACCGGGTGACCGCAGCCATCGACCCGAACGGGGACCGCTATCCCGCCGACTTCGTGGGCATCGCGGTGGGGTTGAACTTCAACACCGAGATCGTCGAGCAGACCGACCTGGCGGTCGATGGGGGGATCGTCGTCGATGCGCACATGCGCACGAACGATCCCAACATCTTCGCCGCGGGGGACGTGACACAGTTCGATGACCGCGTGCTGGGAGCACGGGCGCAGAACGGCGCGTGGGGCTCAGCCAGACAGCAGGGGGTCATCGCCGCACGGAACATGGCCGACTACGGCTCAGAGCCGTTCGAGTGGGTCTCCTCGTACTCGATCACCCACTTCGACTTCCCCTTCCTGTCGTTCGGGCACCCCACGCTGGGTGATGACACCGCCGAGGCGCGGTTCTCCGAGACGGAGTGGCGGCGGGTCGCGTTCAGGGATGGCCGGATCGTGGGTGGGGTCCTGATCGGGGACCTCTCCCCGCAGTCGAAGTTCAAGCAGCTGATGCGTGATCGCCGGGTGGTCGCCGACCAGCGCGAGGTGCTCATGCAGGAGACGTTCGAGCTCGAGGAGCTGGATCTGGGGCCGACGATCCCCGAGTGATCCGGGTGCGATGAGCGACGCAGCGCGAAGCACGGACATGACGCTGGCGGTCCAGCTGGGGGCGGTGCGACAGCTGGCGGACCCCGAGGCGGTGTTCACCGACGCCCGCCGGTGGACGACGTACGTGGGTGTGGTCAGCGAGGAGCCGACGTACGTCGTGACCAACTTCATGCGCAAGCACCGGATCCGGCAGGACTTCTTCTCAGGACCGCGTGGCATCGATGAGACCCTCGAGAACGTCCGGGCGACCTTCTCGACAGACCGCTACGTCGTGATCGGCGTGGATGCGGCCGCAGCCGATGCGGCGGCGGCGACAGGGTGGACGTACCAGCCGCTCGAGGAGGCCGCAGCGGCGGCGGGGTGGGAGCTGGGTGATGCCGAGGGAGGGTTCGAACCGTTCGGCGACCGCGAGCGGACGGATTGGCCATAGCGCCGCGACACGGGCTCACACGGACGAAAGCGTTAATGAAGGGTCCCCCCAGTGGCCGGTGATGAGCCACCAGCTGCCTGATGTGCAGGCAACGCGTCCCGATGTCCAGATCGGGCTCAGTCGCGTCGGGGTGACCGGTGTGGAGAAACTCGTGAAGCTCGACCGGGACGGCCGTCGGCCACTGATCCTGCTGCCGGTCTTCGAGGTGTTCGTCGACCTCCCACAGGGTCGCAAGGGGATCGACATGAGCCGGAACATGCAGGTGATCGATGAGACGCTCGAGGCAGCGACCGCGGAGCCCGCGTACCGCCTGGAGGACATCTGCCACGATGCGGCAGAACGGCTGCTGCAGAAGCACGAGTACACGTCCACGGCGACGGTGGAGATGACCGCAGAGCTGATCATCAGAGAGGAGACGCCGGCGAGCGGGCTGGCCACCCAGCAGTCGATCGATGTGATCGCCGCGGCGACGGCGACCGATGAGGGCACCGCCGCGAAGATCGGCGCGGAGGTGACGGGGATGACGGTCTGCCCGTGCAGCCAGGGCATGTCCGAATCCCGCGCGAGGGAGGTGCTGGCGGGGCTGGATGTCGACCGGGCGACGGTGGATGCGTTCCTCGAGGAGGTGCCACAACCGGGGCACTCCCAGCGGGGGCATGCACAGCTGAGCGTCGAGACCGAGGGCGTGCCCCCGGTCGACCTCATCGAGCTGGTCGACATCGCGCGTGATGCGATGTCCGCGCGGATCTACAACCTCGCGAAGCGGCCGGATGAGGATCACATGACCTACGCGGCCCACCAGAACGCACGGTTCGTCGAGGACTGTGTCCGGGCGATGGCAGACGGGGTCGTCACCCGTCTGCCGGAGCTGCCCGATCAGGCGGTGATCCACATGCAGCAGTCGAACGATGAGTCGATCCATCAGCACAACGCGCATGCGGAGCGCGAGGTGAGCATGGCGGTGCTGCGGACAGAGGTCGCAGAGGGCTGACCGGGTAGATGCGCCTGCGATGGGTGCTGCTCGGGGTGTTGGCGGTGCCCGTCATCGATGTGCTGCTGCTGGTGCCGCTGGCCGGGGAGATCGGTCTGCCGGCGACCGTGCTGGTGGTGGTGGTCACGGGGCTGGTGGGGATGCTTCTCGTCCGTGCGGAGGGCCGGGCGACGCTGCGGCGCATCGCCGGTGAGCTCCAGCGTGGACAGCTGCCCGCGGATGCACTGATCGATGGGGGGCTGCTGATCGCCGCGGGTGCGTTGCTGTTGACACCCGGCATCGTCACCGACGCGATCGGGTTCCTCGTGACGGTGCCACTGACCCGTCCGATCTTCCGTCGGATCGTCCGCTCAGTCGGGGTCGACCCGGTGCTGCGGACACAGACGGGTGGCTTCCGACAGGATGACAGTGGGGAGGTCATCGATGTCGGCGGCGATGAACCCTGAGGGGGTGGGGGAAAAGAAACGCTTATCCGAATCTTACAGGTACCCGAAGATGCGCCGACCTGGGCCAATAGCTCAGTCAGGTTGAGCGCTCGGCTGATAACCGGGAGGTCCGCGGTTCAAATCCGCGTTGGCCCATTCCCGTCGCATGCGGGGTCGGGACCCTCCCCAGCCACCCAATCGCGGTCGATGCCGTCTTATGGACCACCGTGGGACCTACCGATGGACATGCCCACTGCCAGACTCAGCCGCCGGCAGCTCGCGCTGGTGCTGGTGGTGTTCAGCGGGGTCGTCGGCTCGGGCGTGGGCGTGTGGGCGCTCACCCGCGTGGGGTACCCACGCCTGGGGAGCCTCGTCTTCCTGCTCGGGTACGGGGGGATGACCCTGCTCGTGTACCTCTACTGGATCCGCCCACTGGAGTTCAGCGCACCGCGGTGGGACGATGATGAGTGAGAGCGGAACGTTCATAGCCGCATCTGGGTGACCCGTACACAGACAGATGCTCACACTCCAGGTGGTCGATCGGTTCCTGCTGAACTACAATGTGGGCCAGGCGCTCCTGCTGGGGTTCGTCCTCCTCACGGCGGCGGCGTTGCCCCTTCGGTCACAGCGGGTCATCGCGATCAACACCATCACCTTCGGGCTGATCTTCGTGCTGACGCCGGTGGCGCTGGTGCCCGTGCACTACCTGTTCTTGGGGATCGCGCTGATGATGGTCGGGGCGATCCTGTACACCACAGCGTGAGTGGCGTCAGCGGGGGCGAGGAGGTGGAGCTGCCCTGTGGGACGGTGACCCCTGTCCGGGTGTTCGACCTGGGGATGCGGGAGTACCCGTGCCGATGCGGGGCGACCCATGCGGTCGTGATGGACGTCCACCCGCCCGAGCGGTTCCTCCCCCCCTTCCTCGTGGAGATCCTCGAGGAGACGATCGAGCCCACGAGCGAGGCGATGCCCACGTTCGGAACCCCCCATCTGATGGGACTGGTGATCGAGGAGTTCCCCGAGGCGGTCGCGACCGCGGATGTCTCGGATGATGGGCAGATCGGCGCGGGGATCATCTGGGTCACCTCCTTCGCTGCCCGCCGGCTGCACATCATCATCATCGAGCTGATCGTCGAGGTGATGGACCATGCGGTGAGCCATGCGGAGGACCCCGAGCTCATCGCGAGCTTCGAGGCGGAGATGGGGGCGTTCGACGTCCACGAGTTCGTCGACATCTACCGCGAGGAGCGGGAGCTGACGGCGGAGGGGGTCGAGGAGGGGTGATTACGAATATCGAAGAAGCACTCCGGACATCGTAATGGTTCGTGGCTCTTATTACGATACATGGAATCTCGACGGGTGATGAGTGCAACTGACGACACGATCCTGCTGATCGGCAGCGGACCGATCCAGATCGGCCAGGCCGCAGAGTTCGATTACTCGGGCGCGCAGGCGTGTCGGGCGCTGCGGGAGGAGGGTGCGCGGGTGGTGCTGGTCAACTCCAACCCCGCGACGATCATGACCGACCCGGAGATGGCCGACAAGGTGTACATCGAGCCGATCACCCCGACGGTGATCGAGGAGATCATCGAGATCGAACAGCCCGATGGTGTGATCGCGGGGCTGGGTGGACAGACGGGGCTGAACGTCACCGCAGCGCTGGCGGAGGAGGGGGTGCTCGAGCGGCACGATGTGGAGATCCTCGGGACCCCGCTGGAGACCATCTACGCGACCGAGGACCGCGAGCTGTTCCGCCACCGCATGCAGGCCCTCGACCAGCCGGTGCCCGCGTCGACGACGATCGAGCTCCCGGCGGGGACGACCGTGGCCGGGTTGGACGCGACGGCACTGCAGGGGCTGGTCGACGACGCGGTCGAGCAGGTGGGCGGGCTGCCGGTGATCGCCCGGACGACGTACACCCTCGGCGGTGCGGGGTCGGGGGTGGTCGACTCCATGGAGGAGCTGTACACCCGGGTGCGGCAGGGGCTGCGGCTCTCGCGGAACAACGAGGTGCTGCTCACCGAGTCGATCGCGGGCTGGATCGAGCTGGAGTACGAGGTGATGCGTGATGCGGGCGACTCGTGCATCATCATCTGCAACATGGAGAACATCGACCCGATGGGGATCCACACCGGCGAGTCGATCGTCGTGACGCCCTCGCAGGTGATCCCCGACACGGGCCATCAGATCATGCGGGATGCGGCGCTGGAGGTCATCCGCGACCTCGGGATCGAGGGGGGGTGCAACATCCAGTTCGCCTGGCGGGACGACGGCAGTCCCGATGGGGAGTACCGCGTGGTCGAGGTCAACCCCCGCGTCTCCCGCTCATCCGCACTCGCATCGAAGGCGACCGGATACCCGATCGCAAGGGTGACCGCGAAGGTGGCGATGGGCAAGCGGCTCCATGAGATCGAGAACGAGATCACCGGCGAGACGACCGCCGCGTTCGAGCCGGCGATCGACTACGTGGTCACGAAGATCCCCCGGTGGCCCAAGGACAAGTTCGAGCACGTGCGGTTCGAGCTGTCGACGGCGATGAAGTCGACGGGCGAGGCGATGGCGATCGGCCGGACGTTCGAGGAGTCGTTCATGAAGGCCCTGCGGTCGACGGAGTACACCCCCGCAGCGTCACTCGATGCGGTCGATGAGGCCGAGCTCGTCGAGCAGTTCCTGCGGCAGCCCACCCCCGACCGCATGTTCGGGGTGCTGGAGGCGTTCCGGCGCGGGTTCACCGTGGGGCGGGTCGCCGAGCTGACGGGCATCCACACGTGGTACCTCGAGCGGCTGCGGCGCCTGGCCGTCACCGAGGAGGATGCGGCCGCGGGCGCGTTCACCGCGGGGGCGATCGTCGGGCACACCAACGCCGCGCTGGCTGTCTTCGGTGGGACCGAGGTGGACACCGTCGAGCCGGTGGTGCCGGGGCGGATGTACAAGCAGGTCGACACCTGTGCGGGCGAGTTCGTCGCACAGACGCCCTACTACTACTCATCGCGGCAGTCGGAGTTCGAACGGGGGCCGTACGAGGGGGCGGCCGCCGCGGGTGAGCTGCGCGTCGAGCGGGACAGCGAGAGCGTGGTGGTCGTCGGCGGGGGGCCCATCCGCATCGGCCAGGGCGTCGAGTTCGACTACTGCGCGGTGCATGCGGTGCAGGCGATCCGCGATGCGGGCATCGAGGCGCACGTGGTCAACAACAACCCCGAGACGGTCTCGACGGACTACGACACCTCCGACGGGCTGTTCTTCGAGCCGATCACCGCCGAGGAGGTCGCAGACGTGATCGAGGCGACCGATGCCGATGGGGTGATGGTGCAGTTCGGCGGTCAGACGTCGGTCAACATCGCCCACCCGCTGCAGGCGGAGATCGACCGCCGGGGGCTCGACTGTGCGATCATGGGGACCCCCGTGGATGCGATCGACCTCGCGGAGGACCGCGACCGCTTCAACGCGATCATCGAGGATGCGGGCATCCGGCAGCCGGAGGGGGGGACCGCCCGCTCGTCCGATGAGGCGATCGCGATGGCGAACACGATCGGCTATCCCGTCCTCGTGCGGCCATCGTACGTGCTGGGGGGCCGGGCGATGCGTGTGGTCCACAGCGATGCGGAGCTCAGACAGTACATCGAGGAGGCGGTGCGGGTCTCACCGACGAAGCCCATCCTGCTGGACGAGTTCCTCGCGGACGCGATCGAGCTGGACGTCGATGCGGTCGCCGACGGCGAGGATGTGCTGATCGGTGGGATCATGGAGCACGTCGAGTCCGCGGGGGTGCACTCGGGGGACTCCGCCTGCATGATCCCACCGCAGTCGCTCGATGCGGCGACGCTGGCGGAGGTGCGGCGGATCACCGAGACGATCGCCCGTCGGCTCAACACCGTGGGGCTGCTGAACGTGCAGCTGGCGGTGACGGAGCATGCGGATGGCCCTGCGGTGTACGTCCTCGAGGCGAACCCCCGCGCCTCGCGCACGGTCCCGTTCGTCTCGAAGGCGACGGGCGTCCCGATCGCCAAGCTCGCCGCCCAGGTGATGCTGGGCCGCAGCCTCGCAGCGCTGGGGGTCGAGGAGCAGCAGCCCGCACAGGTCAGCGTGAAGGAGGTGGTGCTCCCGTTCGACCGGCTCCCGGGCGCGGACCCACGCCTGGGGCCGGAGATGAAGTCGACGGGGGAGGTGATGGCGACCGCCGACAGCTTCGCACGGGCGTACGACAAGGCACAGGATGCGATCGGCAAGCCGATCCCCCGCGGTGGGCGGATCTGGGCGGACCTCTCGGATGCGGTGTTCCCCGACCCCGCCTCCGAGGCGGGACGGGCGCTGCTGAATCGGGTGTACGCGTGGTTCGAACCGGTCGA
>Ga0209923_1000149_pt1 | contig 15715 bp, 15 predicted proteins | sample SalPon1_A_H2O_MG_FD_185696 | JGI IMG/M metagenome (GOLD analysis project Ga0209923, IMG submission 185696) | Salt pond water microbial communities from South San Francisco under conditions of wetland restoration - Salt Pond MetaG R1_A_H2O_MG... | ecosystem: Environmental > Aquatic > Non-marine... | reverse complement strand
CACCGGGGTTGAGCTCGAGGGGGTGGCGTACACCCATCCGATGGCGGATACACTGCCGGCGACCCCGAAAGGGGCAGATGTGTACACGATTCAGTCAGCGCCGTACGTCGAGGCTGATCGGACGGGGCTCGTCCACTCCGCACCGGGACATGGCCAGGAGGACTTCGCCCGGGGGAAACAGCTGGATGTGGAGGTCGTCGTCCCCGTCGACCATCGGGGGGTCTTCACCGAGGCAGCGGGGCCGTACGCAGGGACGTTCGTCCGGGATGCGAACGAGCAGATCATCGCCGATCTTGATGCATCAGGTGCGCTAGTCGCCGCGGACCAGCATCGGCACCGGTACGGCCACTGCTGGCGTTGCGATACCGACATCATCTATCTGGCGACGGACCAGTGGTTCATCACGATCACCGACATCAAGGAGGAGCTGTTGGAGAACATTGCCGAGACGGAGTGGTACCCGCAGTGGGCACGTGACAACCGGTTCACCGACTTCGTCGCGGATGCACCCGACTGGAACATCTCCAGACAGCGGTACTGGGGCATCCCGCTCCCCATCTGGGTCGCTCCTGATGGCGAGTACATCGTGATCGGAACCCGGGCTGAGCTTGCCGAGCGCGTCGACCAGGAGGTCGACGTCGACACGCTCGACCTACACCGACCCGGCGTGGACCCACTGACGATCACCGAGGGGGACACGACGTACCACCGGGTCGAGGATGTCTTCGATGTGTGGATCGACTCGGCCGTGGCGTCATGGGGGTCGATCGGTGCCCCCACCGAGGTCGCAGAATCGGAGCGAGACTGGCCGGCGGACTTCATCACCGAGGCCCATGATCAGACCCGCGGGTGGTTCTGGTCCCAACTGGGGATGGGCACCGCCGCGATGGGGATGGTCCCGTACCACGAGGTGCTGATGCACGGGTTCGTGAATGACGCAGAGGGACGGAAGATGTCGAAGTCCCGCGGGAACATCATCACCCCCGAGGAGGCGATCGACCGGGTGGGGCGCGACCCGCTGCGGGCGTACCTGCTCTCGCACGACCAGCATGGGGTGGACCTGTCGTTCAGTTGGGAGGCGGCCGAGGCGATCGCCGCACAGCTGAACATCGTCTGGAACGTCTTCCGCTTCCCGCTGACGTACATGCGGTTGGACGGGGTCGACCCACAGACGGTGGACCTGGATGCTGCCGCACTGACGCCCATCGACCGATGGGTGCTGTCACGACTGCAGGCGACCATCGCAGCTGCCCAGGCGGGGTGGGACAGTTACGCCACACATGAGGTGGTGGCGGTCGTCCTGGAGTTCCTCACCGAGGATGTCTCGCGGTTCTACATCCAGTCGATCCGAGATCGGATGTGGGAGGAGGAGGACTCAGCGAGCAAACTGGCGGCATATGCGACGATGGCGCACCTGTTGGATGTGAGCATCCGCCTGCTTGCGCCAGTCGTACCCTACCTCACCGAGCGCATGTACCAGGAGCTGGATGGCCGCGAAACGACGGTCCATGCGCTGGCGTACCCCGAGGCGGATCCCGACCGACGTGACCGAACGCTGGAGGAGCACATCGCGGCACTGCGTGCGGTCGAAGAGGCGGCGGCGACGGCGCGCCAACAGGGTGGGCGCAAGCGGCGCTGGGCGGTCCCCCGGGTGGTCGTCGAGACGTCGGACCAGAAGGTGTCTGCGGCGATCGAGGCACTCAGTGACCTGCTTGCCGACCGGATCAATGCGGAGCGAATTGAGGTCACCGAGCGGTTCGAGGAGACCGTCGACCTCGCAGAGCCGATCATGTCCGAGATCGGTCCTGCCTTCGGCGCACAGGCGGAGGCGGTCATGGAGGCGCTCAGCGGTCGCACGCGGGCGGAGGTGGAGGCCGGCCTCACCGTCGATGGGAGGTCGGTCAGCATCGATGCGGAGATGGTCCGGTACGAGACCACACCACGCGGGGCGGTGGAGGCGGCACCGTTCGATGCGGGGACGGTCTATGTCGACGTCTCTGTGCCCGAGCACATCGCTGCAGAGGGGTACGCACGCGATGTGATCAGGCGGGTCCAGCAGCTGCGCAAGGAGTTGGACCTGCCCGTGGATGCGCACATCGTCACCGCGATCGAGACCGACGATGCGACCGTGCAGGAGTACATCGATGAGCATCAGGAGCTCATCGCGTCCGAGACGCGCACCGAACGCTTCAGTGCCGAGGCCGACGCGATGGCAGCGGTGGTCGATGAGGAGGTCGAGGGGACGCCGATGCGGATCGGGATCGCCCAGTCGTGACGGCACCGCCCATCGCGGTGGACATCGACGGGACGCTGACGGATGCGACGGGGCGCTTGGGCGCGCCGGTCATCGATGCACTCGCGGGGTGGCCTGCGCCGGTGATCATCGCAACCGGCAAGGCGATGCCGTATGCCGTGGCATTGTGCTACTTCTGCCAGATCGACGAGACCGTCATCGCCGAGAACGGCGGCATCAGCCTTGTCGCGGGGCAGCGGCAGGTTCACACCGATGAGGATGTGACCGCAGCGGCGACCGAGGCGTTGCGGAAGCTGGACCCGACCCTTGGCTGGGGGCGGGGCTACGATACGATCAACGCCTGGCGGGAGACCGAGGTGGCGGTGGGGCTGGAGATGGATCGAGCGGCGGTCGATGCGGTCGCTGCGGAGTTCGACCTGCGGGTGTTGGACACGGGCTTCGCGTATCATCTGACGAGCCGTCAGGTCTCGAAAGGCGACGCGCTGGGCCATGTCACCGAGGTCCTCGACATCGCACTCGAGGATGTCGTCGCAATCGGTGACAGCGAGAACGACGTCTCGATGTTCGAATGTGTGGGGGAATCCTTCGCACTGGCGAACGCCGACAGCCCCGCGAAGGCTGCAGCATCACACGTGATCGGGTCGCACCATCACGCCGGATTCCTCGAGGTCCTCGACGACCTGCGGGTCGCCTAATCAGCCCTCATCAACCGTCGAGAACGTGCCGTTGATGTCCCACTCGTGGATGCAGTACACATCGCCGACGACCGCCGATGTACCCTCTGTGGCGACGACCCACCCCCGGTGCTCCGGATCCCATCGTTCACGTCGCCCACACTGCTCACAGGTGCGCAGTTCGGGACGGCGGAGGGTAACATCGCTCATGGGACAGACAGTAGCATGGGCCTATATAAATCCGCCGGCGCTGCCGAAGCGGTTTATCGCTGCACCCCATCGGGTCCACATGGGCTTTCACGTGTTCGATGCCGACCTGGCGGAGAACCTCGATGACCCGAGTCGGTACCGCTACTGTTCCACAGAGGAGCTGATCGGCCCACTCCCGTCGCAGGTGGGGCAGCTGATGGACATCGGCAGCGGGACTGGCTTCTACACTGAAGCCCTCCGAGAGACCGCAGACCGGCTGCTCGCGGTGGACATCCAGCCGGCGATGCACCGGATTCACCGGGATCGTCGCCCGCATCCGCGCGTCCGACTGCTCACCGCAGCGGCGTCAGCGCTGCCGCTAGCGCCAGGCTCGGTCGATGCGGCGGTGAGTACGGCGACCTTCCATGAGTTTGCAGGGGCCGATGCACTCGGGGAGCTCGCACGGGTGATCGCACCCGGGGGGACCGTGGTGACCGTGGATTGGTCCGCCGATGGTGCAGGGGAGGCCGGACCGCCGGTGAGCGAACGATACAGTCTCGATGAGGCCGTCAGTCGGTTCGAGCACGCTGGATTCGCGACCGTCGGAGCGGAGGACCGCACGGAGACGTTCCGTCTGGTCTCCCGACTAGGGTGATCACCGGTCAGACAGGGCATGGAGCCCCACCACGCGGTCTATGACCAAGATTAGCACGAACCCGATCAGTGCGACACCGACGAACACTCCCAGCGTCTGGTTGTCCCAGGTGTGGTCCACGGCAACGGATGCACGGTACACCGGTGCGGCGGTCGCGCCGACCACCAGTGCGATCAGCACCGACGCGGTCGCCGAGCGGTAGCGGTCGATCGCCCAGGCGATCAGCCGGACCATGATCCCCAGCCCGATGGCTGCACCAGCGAGGAAAACCAGCACCGTCACCCCAGCATCACGCACACCAACGACGGGCCGCAGCAGCGCCGCGTCGACGACCGTGGCCAGGCTGCCGGCCAGGAGGGTGTACTGCCCGAGGACGAGCAGAATAAGCGACCCACTGATACCGGGCAGAATCGTCGCGCTGACAGCAAGCATCCCACTGAGGAACACAACACTCGTTCCGTCTGCCAGCGGCCTGGTGCCCAGGACGCTTGTGCCCACCGCAGCGATACACGCGCCGATTGTCACCACACCCACTAATGGGGGCCGAAGTCGCAGCTCGCGCCGCAAGACCCACCCAGACCCCGCGATAAGGCCGCTGAAGAGGCCGAAGGTCGGAATGGGTGCGCTGGCGATGCCGGCGGCGATCACCCGGGTGACAGTGATGATGCTGCCCGCGATCCCCGCGCCCAGAAGCACAAGGAACCGCAGATCACCATCACGGACCACATCTGCGAATCTGGTCGGTGACCGCCGTCTGATCGCAGCAAAGAAGCGAAGTAGCAGCCGGTGGTCGATGGCACTCAGTGCCGTGACGAGTCGGTCATAGATGCCGGTGACAAGCGCGACCGTCCCCCCGGAGACCCCCGGGACAGCATCAGCTGCGCCCATGGCGAGGCCGACCAGAAGGATGCGCACCCGGGGGCGGGACATACCGAGACCATCGAGAGCCCCCCTCAAAGCTGTGGGACATGCGATGGCGAAGGTTCAATCCACCCTCCCGTGGATGATACAGCATGCAGGTCAGCGTCGTCGGGAGCGGGTATGTGGGGACGACCATCGCGGCCGTCCTCGCCACCTGGGGGCACAGTGTCACAGCGGTGGATATCGATACCGACCGCGTGGCGGCGCTGAACGCAGGGGATCCCCAGATCGAGGAGCCGGGGCTGCAGGAGCTCATCGACGGGGTGATCGGTGATCGGTTGCATGCGACGGCGTCGTTCGGGGCCGTCGCCGAGGGCGCGTGCACGGTGCTCACGGTCCCGACCCCGACTGACAGCACCGGGGCCGTCGATACGGGAGCTGTCGAGGCGGCACTCGGCAGCGTCGGAGGGGCCCTCAGCGACGGGGAGACACCACATCTAGTCGTGCTCAAGTCGACGGTGCCACCCCGTGCCGTGGAGTCAGTGGTGCCGCAGCAGCTTGAGTCGACACTCGGTGAGCCGTTGGGTGACCGTGTCCACCTGGCGGTCAACCCGGAATTCCAAGCACAGGGATCAGCTGTCGCGGACTTTCAGGACCCCCAGAAGCTGGTGTTCGGTGGGGATGATCCATGGGTGTTCGACCAGCTCGAGCGGCTCTATGCCAGTGTCATCGACCAGCGCCGCCAGGTGGTGCAGACTGATCCGGCGACAGCGGCGATGATCAAGTACGCCAACAACGTGTTTCTCGCGAGCAAGCTGTCGGTCGTCAACGAGCTGGGGAACATCTGCAAGGTGCACGGCGTCGATGCGTACGAGGTGATGGAGGCCCTCGGGATGGACGATCGTATCGGGGCACGCTTCCTGCGCTCGGGGGCGGGGTGGGGCGGCAGCTGCTTCCCGAAGGACACCGACGCCCTCATCGCCGAGGCGATGCGCGCCGGCTACGATGCGGAGCTACTGCAGATGGTCCGGGCGCAGAACGAGCGACAGCCACTGCGTGTCATCGACCTTCTGGAGCGACATCTCACCATCGAACGGGCAAGGCTCACCGTCTGTGGGGCCGCGTTCAAGCCCCACACTGACGACACCCGTGGGTCACGCACCCGACCCCTGCTGCGGGAACTGCAGGACCGGGCAGCCCGCGTCCGGCTCACCGACCCTTCAGGGGCGATCGGACTTGCCGCTGAGTTCGAAGATGTCGAAGCAGTGGGTGACCTCACCGCGGCGCTGCAAGGGGCAGATGCCGCGGTCGTGATGACGGCATGGCCCGCGTACGCTCGGCTGGGTGAGCACATCACAGCGATGCGGACCCCAATCGTGATCGATGGGCGGCGCGGCGTCGAACCGACCGATGCGATGACGTATGAGGGTCTCACCTGGTAGCGGGTGAGTCGGTGGGTTTATACCCTCTGTTCAGATGTTAGGAATTACAATGTCTGATTTAGACACGGAGGCACAGTCGGGGTCCCCGGCTGGTCGAGTTCTTCGAGGGCACACTAGCGCACAGAACTGACGCAGAGATCGAGACGGTCCGCATCTTCGATACGACGCTTCGTGACGGTGAGCAGTCACCACGAACCTCATTCAGCTATGATGAGAAGCGACAGATCGCCGCGACGCTCGATGAGATGGGTACCCATGTCATCGAGGCGGGGTTCCCTGTCAACTCCGAGGCAGAGTTCGAGGCGGTCGCAGACATCGCGGCGGCGTCACGGACCACCGTCTGTGGGCTTGCTCGAGTGGTCGAGAGGGACATCGAGGTGGCGCTCGATGCCGGCGTCGATCTCGTGCACGTGTTCGTCTCGACATCAGAGGTCCAACTCCGCGACTCGATGCATGCGTCCAAACAGGAGGCGGTCGAGCGGGCGGTCGCCGCCGTCCAGCAGGTGAACGACGCCGGGGTGGAGGTGATGTTCTCGCCGATGGATGCGACACGGACAGATCCGGAGTTCCTCGAGGAGATTATCCGTGCGGTCGATGCGGTGGATGTGGACTGGATCAACATCCCCGACACCACCGGGGTGGGTACGCCCACCCGCTTCCGCAACCTGGTCGCGGAGATTCGCACATGGACCGACGCCCGTGTCGATGTCCACGCACACGATGACTTCGGGCTGGCGACGGCGAACGCGATCGCGGGCTTTGAGGCCGGTGCCGCGCAGGCACAAGTGAGCGTGAACGGGATCGGTGAGCGGGCAGGCAATGCAGCCTACGAGGAGGTGGTGATGGCAGCAGAGGCGCTCTTCGGCGTCGAGACGGGTATCGAGACGCGACGGATCACCGAACTGTCGCGGATCGTCGAGGCGGCCAGCGATATCCCCGTCCCACAGAACAAGTCGATCGTGGGGCAGAATGCCTTCAGTCACGAATCGGGCATCCATGCCGCGGGGGTTCTGGAGAACAGCGATACCTTCGAGCCGGGGGTGATGACCCCAGAGATGGTGGGGGCGAGTCGTGAGTTCGTCCTCGGCAAACACACGGGGACACACTCGGTCCGTCAACGGCTGGTCGAGGCGGGGTTCGATCCAACCGACACGGAGGTACGCCAGCTGACCGGGCGCATCAAGGAGTACGGGGCGCAGAAGGAGCAGGTCACCCTGGATGTGTTGACGCGATTCGCCCGTGAGGCAGGGGTGCTGCGAGTGACGGATGAAGAGGTCCGCATCTGAGGCTCCAGTCGAATCGTTTATGAGAGCTTCAGGTGAAACGTTGTATACCAATGAGGGAGACGATCGACGCGATCGGTATCGTAGGGGCTGTCTAGCCCCATCTCTCCCCTCCCCTGATTCTGCTGTGCACCGCAACCTGACCACGTCAGTGTGACGACGACAACCCACCCATGAGCAAACAAGAACACCACGAGACCGAATCGACAGCAGAGACACCGACCCACACCGGGGCAGAGGCGGCCGTCGAGGCCCTCGACGCCGCGGGTGTTGAGATGATCTTCGGCGTGCAGGGCGGGGCGATCATGCCCGTCTACGACGCCTTGTTCCACTCCGACATCCGTCACGTGACGATGGCTCACGAGCAGGGTGCCGCGCATGCGGCAGATGCGTACGGGGTCGTCAGAAACGGGCCGGGTGTGTGTATGGCCACCTCCGGACCGGGCGCGACGAACCTCGTGACGGGCATCGCAGATGCGAATATGGACTCCGACGCCTTGGTGGCACTCACCGGGCAGGTCCCTGCATCGATGGTCGGCTCCGACGCGTTTCAGGAGACGGACACGATGGGTGTGACGACACCGCTGACGAAGCACAACTACTTCGCACACACGGCAGAGGAGGTGGGCACGGCCGTGGGTGAGGCGATCGCTCTGAGCACGCAGGGGCGATTCGGTCCGACCCTGATCGACCTGCCGAAGGATGCGACCGTCGCATCGACCGACGTCGAGACCCCCCCACCCTCCCCACCGGCCACGACGGTCCCACAGCGGCATGCGCCGGAGACGGCAGTCGCAGCGGCAGCTGAGACCATCGCGACCGCAGACCGACCGCTGCTATTGTTCGGGGGCGGGGTCATCAAGGCAGATGCGACGAGGATTGCGCGTACGTTCGCGCAGACGTACGAGATCCCGGTCGTCACCACCATGCCGGGAATCGGCTCGTTCCCGGAGGACGACCCCCTGGCCCTCTCATGGGCGGGGATGCACGGGACGGGCTATGCCAACATGGCCATCACCCATACGGACTGTCTCATCGCGGTGGGGACCCGCTTCGACGACCGGCTCACCGGTGGGGTCGAGACGTTCGCGCCGGAGGCGACGGTGATCCACATCGAGATCGACCCCGCGGAGGTCTCGAAGAACATCCATGCGGACATACCGCTGATCGGCGATGCCGCAGAGGTCCTCGGGCAGCTCGATGCAGCTATGCCAGGGCCACCACCGGTCGACACGTGGCGGGAGCAGGTCCAGACGTGGAAGCAGGAGTACCCGATGGATTACGTCATGGGGCCTGATGGACCGTTGAAGCCACAGTTTGTGGTCGAACGGCTAGATGCAGCGACCTCCGACCGGGCGATCGTGACGACTGGTGTCGGCCAGCACCAGATGTGGGCCGCCCAGTACTGGACGTTCACCGAGCCACGGACATGGGTCTCCTCACACGGTTTGGGGACGATGGGCTACGGGGTGCCCGCGGCTATCGGTGCCCGGTTGGCGGCTGACGATGATCAGGAGGTCATCTGCGTCGATGGCGATGGGTCGTTCCTGATGACGATGCAGGAGCTGTCCGTGGCCGTCCGAGAACAGTTGGACATCACCGTCGCGATCTTGAACAACGAGTACATCGGGATGGTCCGGCAATGGCAGGATGCGTTCTTCGATGGGCGCCGCATGGCCTCAGAGTACAGTTGGATGCCAGAGTTCGATGCGCTCGCGGAGGCCTTCGGTGCGAAGGGGCTCCGGGTGGACTCACATGAAGAGGTCGATCCAGCGATCGAGGCGGCATTGGAGTACGATGGCCCGGCTGTGATCGACTTCCACATCGATCCGTTCGAGAACGTCTATCCGATGGTGCCCTCCGGTGGGGCGAACGGGCACTTCGCCCTGACGCCCGAGCAGCTATGACGCCGGAGGTCCCCAAGGAGGGGTTGGCGGGGCCTGCGCCTGAGGACCGGCCGCACCCCACCGGGCGACGGGATGCCGCTGGGGTGCGCCGCGACACCACAGCCAGCGCTGAGGATACCGCTCGTCGGACCATCCTGAGCGCCCTTGTGGAGGATGAACCGGGCGTGCTCGCCCGCGTTGCAGGGCTGTTCTCGCGACGGCAGTTCAATATCGACTCGCTGACGGTGGGCCCGACGACGGTGACGGGTCATTCGCGGATCACGCTCGTCGTCGAAGAGCCCCGCGGGCAGATCGCCCAAATCGAGAGACAACTCGCTAAACTCAAGCCCGTCATCTCCGTCGGTGAGCTTGACGAGGACGCCGTGCGGACCGAGGTCGTCCTCATGAAGGTCCGCGGGCAGTCACCGGCGGATGTGCAGGCCGTCGTCGCGATGTTCGATGGCCAGACGATCGACGCGGGATCGGCGTCGCTCACGGTGCAGATCACCGGTGATGAGCAGACGATCGACGATGCGATCGATGCGTTCGACCAGTTCGGGATCATCGAGATTGCCCGGACCGGCTACACCGCACTCGCCCGCGGGATGCAGCCGACGGTCCCCGGTGAGAAGCCAGGGACAGCGGATGAACCGACGGTATCCCCACGATGACAGGACTCACCACAGACGTCTACTATGACGACGATGCCGATGTTGCACAGCTCGATGACAGCACCGTTGCGGTCCTCGGATATGGCTCGCAGGGGCATGCGCATGCGCAGAACCTGGCTGATTCCGGCGTGGAGGTGGTCGTGGGGCTGCGCGAGACATCCAGCTCCCGCGAGGCGGCGAGGGCTGACGGCCTGCAGGTGGCGACACCCGTCGCGGCCGCAGAGGAAGCGGATATCATCTCGATCTTGGTGCCAGACACAGTGCAACCGTCGGTGTTCGCGGCGATCGAGCCCACCCTTGAGGCTGGCGATACGGTCCAGTTCGCACACGGCTTCAACATCCACTACCACCAGATCACACCGCCCGCGCATGTCGATGTGACACTGGTGGCACCCAAGTCCCCAGGACATCTGGTCCGCCGGAACTTCGAGGCGGGGACGGGGACTCCGGGACTGGTGGCCATCGAGCAGGACCACACGGGCGGAGCCCGCGAGCGGGCGATGGCATATGCGAAGGCGATTGGGTGCACCCGTGCAGGGGTGATCGAGACCACCTTCGCGGAGGAGACGGAGACGGACCTCTTCGGAGAGCAAGTCGTACTCTGTGGAGGTGTGACCGCACTGGTGAAGGCGGGGTTCGAGACGCTCGTCGATGCGGGGTACAGCCCGGAGATGGCCTACTTCGAGTGCCTCAATGAGCTGAAGTTGATCGTCGATCTGATGTACGAGGACGGCCTCGGTGGGATGTGGCATTCGGTCTCTGACACGGCCGAATACGGCGGACTGAGCCGGGGGGACCGGGTGATCGGGCCGGAGGCACGTGAGGCGATGGACCAGATCCTCGCCGAAGTGCAGGATGGGTCCTTCGCGAGCGAATGGATCGCTGAGAACCAGGTCGGTCGCCCGCACTACCATCAGCTGAAGACCGCCGAAGAGACCCATGCGATCGAGAGCGTGGGGGCCCCACTGCGTGGCCTGTTCAGCTGGGCGGAGGACCACTGACCGATGCAGTCAGGTAGGGGCACCGAGGAGCCGGAGCTATGAGCGAACGGACCCTCTACGACAAGGTGTGGGCGCGACACAAGGTGGCAGACCTCCCCACTGGTGAGGACCAGCTGTTCATTGGGCTTCACCTCATGCATGAGGTCACCTCTCCACAGGCCTTCTCGATGCTCCGGGAACGTGGCTTGGAGGTCGCGTTCCCCGATCGCACATTCGCGACGACCGATCACATCGTTCCGACGGAACCGCGGGCTCGAGAGCGACCGCTGGCAGACCAGCAGGCAGAGACGATGCTCACAGCCCTCGAGGAGAACGTGGCGGCCAATGACATCACGTTCTACGGGCTGGATTCGGAGTATCAGGGCATCACCCACGTGATCGCCCCGGAGCTCGGGCTCAGTCAGCCAGGCATGACCGTCGCCTGCGGCGACTCGCACACTGCGACGCACGGTGCCTTCGGGTCGATCGGCATCGGCATCGGGACATCGCAGATCAGGGACGTGCTGGCGACGGGCTGTGTGGCGACGGAGAAGCAGAAGGTCCGACGCGTGGAGGTGACGGGCGAGCTGCCGGAGGGTGTGTACGCGAAGGACATTATCCTGCAGATCATCCGCACGCTGGGCGTCGATGGTGGTGTCGGACACGTGTACGAATACGGAGGGCCAGCGATCGAGGCGCTCGACATGGAGGGGCGCCTTGCGGTGTGCAACATGTCGATCGAGGGTGGGGCCCGTGCAGGGTACATCAACCCGGATGCGACGACGTACGAGTACCTCGCGGGACGGCCCTACGTGCCGGAGGGAGAGGAGTTCGATGCCCTGGTCGATGACTGGGAGTCGCTCCGGTCGGACAGCGACGCGGTCTACGACGACACCGTGACGGTCGATGCTGATGGGTTGGCTCCACAGGTGACCTGGGGGATCAACCCGGGGCAGGTCGTGGCCGTCGACGAACCGGTGCCGGCGCCGGCGGACATCACGGACCCCACCGCCCGGACCGCGGCGGAGAAGGCGATTGAGCACATGGCCGTCACACCGGGTGAGTCGATGGCTGGATACCCGGTGGATGTTGCGTTCTTGGGCACGTGCACGAACGGGCGGTTGAGTGACTTCCGCGAGGCAGCAGCCATCCTCGAGGGGGCGAGCGTCGATCCCGATGTGTGGGCGGTGGCGGTGCCGGGCTCAGAGCAGGTGCGTGCGGCCTGTGAGGCGGAGGGGATCGATGAGGTCTTTCTCGATGCGGGGTTCGAGTGGCGCCAAGCGGGGTGTTCGATGTGCATCGCGATGAACCAGGATGCGCTCGGTCCGGGGGAGGTGTGTGCATCCTCATCGAACCGGAACTTCATCGGGCGGCAGGGAGACAAGGCTGGCCGCACCGTGCTGATGTCACCGGCGATGGTGGCCGCAGCCGCGGTCGCAGGGGAGATCGTCGACGTGCGTGAGGTCGGCGCATGACCGTCGAGGAGCTCGCCGTCCGACGGGTCACCGGGACGGGCGTCGCCGTCCGTGGTAACGATATCGACACCGACCAGATCATGCCCGCTCGGTTCATGAAGGAGGTGAGCTTCGAGAACATGGGCGAGTACGTGTTCTATGATGCCAGACGGGATGCGGCAGGTGAGTTCAATGACCACCCGTTCAACCGGCGGACGGGCGCGTCAATCATCATCGTCAACAAGAACTTCGGAAGCGGATCATCGCGGGAGCACGCCCCTCAGGGACTGATGCGATGGGGCATCGAGGCGGTCATCGGCGAGTCATTCGCAGAGATCTTCGCTGATAACTGCACAGCGATGGGTCTGCCAGCGGTGACAGCCGAGCAGGCCACCGTCGAGCGCCTCCAGAGCTTCGTCGAGGAGCATCCGGATGCAGGCCTGGAGCTGGATGTCGAGCGGGCCAGAGTGGTGACTCCCGACGAAGAGGTGGCCGTTGAGATCGATGCTGCCGCACAGGAGGCGCTGGTGGAAGGCATCTGGGACACGACAGCGATCATGCGGGCGAACCTCACGGCAACCGAGGCGGTCGCACGCGCATTGCCCTACACGGAACGATGACGACCCCCGTGGCGGTGATCGCGGGGGATGGCATCGGGAAGGAGGTCGTCCCGGTCACCGTGGATATCCTCGACACGCTGGGTAACTTCGAGTTCATTGAGGCGGCCGCGGGCGATGCGGTCGAGGCGGACTCGGGTACGGCGCTGCCAGCACACACCGAGGAGATCGTCGCGGGTGCCGATGCGACGTTGTTCGGGGCGGTCGGGGAGACGGCCGCAGATGTGATCCTCCCCCTGCGTGCGACGGTGGGGTCGTTCGTGAACGTCCGACCAGCACGTGCGTACCCCGGGACGGGCGCACTCCGTCCGGAGCTGGATGTGGTGTTCCTCCGCGAGAACACCGAAGGTGTCTATGCGGGCATCGAGGACCGGCTGACACCCGAGGTGTCGACGCTGACGAGGGTGAGCACGACTGCAGCCGCCACGCGACTGGGGCGCTTTGCGGCGGGGTACGCAGAGAGTCAGGGGAAGGCCCGGTTGCACGTCGTTCACAAGGCGAACGTGATGCGTGAGACGGACGGCCGCTTCCGGGATGTGGTCACCGAGACCTGCGCAACAGCGGGGATCTCGACAACAGAGATGCTGATGGATGCGTTCGCGACCCGCATCTGCCTCGAACCAGAGATGTTCGAGGTGGTGGTCTGCCCCAATCTCGCGGGTGACGTCCTGAGCGACCTCGCCGCGGGGCTGGTCGGCGGGTTGGGGCTGTTGCCATCAGCCAACATCGGCGCCGACAACGGGCTATTCGAGCCCGTCCATGGGTCGGCACCGGACATCGCAGGCCGTGGTGTGGCGAACCCCACAGCGACGATCCTCTCGGCGGCCATGCTACTCGAGCATCTCGGCGAGCAGACTGCGGCTGATGAGCTCCGGCTGGCGACCGAGGCGGTCATCGCCAGCGGGCCACACACCCCGGACCTGGGTGGAGATGCGACGACAGAGGATGTCGCCGATGCGGTCCTCGCCGCACTGTGAGGGGGCTTTTTGCCGACTGCCAGCCCACGTGGGGATGGTGACGAACCGTGACATTTCTTGATGGTGCTGCACTGGCGCGGGTGTACGATGATGCGTTCGAGAAGGGGTACGGGCTTGTCGCATCGAACGTCGCAGAGCCCTCCGTGCTGGCGGGGCTGATCCGTGGTGCCGATGCGGTCGACAGCGACCTCCTCGTGCAGCTATCTGCAGGTGCGTGTCGGTTCGCCGGTGATGGTGATGCGATGGTCGGGCTCACCGCGATGGGGGCGTACATCGACGCACTGGCATCGACGGTCGATATCGGAGTCTTCCTGAACATGGACCACCAGACGGACCTCGCGCTCATCGAGCAGCAGATCGCCTCTGGGATCCCTTCGTCGATCATGATCGATGCGTCTCATGCGCCGTTCGATGAGAACGTGGCGACATCACAGGAGGTGGTGCGCATGCGGGACGCAGCAGCCAGTGACATCCTGATCGAGGCTGAGCTGGGGCAGATCAAGGGGGTCGAAGATGAGATCGTCTCACCCGAGGCGTACACGACCGACCCGGCCGAGGCCGTCGAGTTCGTCGAGCGTGTCGGCTGTGACCTCCTCGCGATCTCGGTGGGCACACAGCATGGCGTGGCGAAGGGGCGCGATGTCGAGCTCCAGCCGGAGCTGGCCCGGGAGATCGCCGACGCGCTCGCGGATGCGGGCTTGCGGGTCCCGCTGGTGTTGCATGGGTCGAGTGGCCTGCAACCCGAGCAGCTGCGACCGATGCTCGAGGCGGGTATCTGTAAGATGAACAAGGACACGCGCTATCAGTACGAGTACACCCGGACAGCGTACGATCTGTACACCGCAGACCCAGCGGCGATCGAGCCACCGTCTGACGTCAAAGACGCCCGTGAGAGCTTCTTCAATGATGTGTCGTGGTCCCCAGAGAAGGCCGTCTTCGATCCACGTGTCACAGGGCGGGCCATCCGTGAGCGAATCGCAGAGGTCCACGGTCAGCTCGCGCGGGTCGCGGGCAGCGCCGGAAAGACCCTCTACGGGTAGCCCGCAGATACTTGCCCCCGTAGGACGTGGCAGTAGCATGCCCGAGATACGGCTGTCGGCGGAGACTATGGAGCGACTCGAACAGCTGACCGAGGAGGGTCAGACCCACGAGGAGGTCATCGTCGAGCTCATGAACATCCTGCAGATGGAGGAGTCGACGCTGTTCGCCGCCGGAGATGAGGACTGACCGGCCGAATCAGTTATACTCACGACTTCGAAACGACTCGCTGTGAGCGTCCATCTCAGCGTCCGCGTGGACGAGCCGGGGCATGCGGCCTACGCTGAGCAGGCCTGGCGCCTCAAGGAGCAGATCCGTCGACGCGAGGGGGTCTTGAAGCAGCGACAGCAGTTCTTCTTCAGTGCGTACCGACGGTCCAGGAGCCATCTGCTCGTGGATGGCGACCGTCTGGCGGGCTTCGCATGTGTCCGCCATGATGGCTATATCCTCTTTCTCGCAGTTGCGGGGTGGGCCCGAGGGGAGGGGTATGGGACCGAACTCGTCCGACGGGCGATGTCGGATCACGACCGCGTCTCGGTCCACGTCCGGGTGTCGAACGCGGGCGCGATCGGCTTCTATGAGGCGTTGGGATTCCAGCAGGTCCGGCGGATCACGAGCTACTATGAGGATGGGGGTGACGCCTTCTATCTGCGGTTGGGTGAGGGAGGCTCGCTCAGGGATCGCATGAGCGACATCCTCCGGTGAACGTGGCCCTGCTCAGCCGGTGATGACCT
>Ga0209923_1000148_pt1 | contig 15728 bp, 14 predicted proteins | sample SalPon1_A_H2O_MG_FD_185696 | JGI IMG/M metagenome (GOLD analysis project Ga0209923, IMG submission 185696) | Salt pond water microbial communities from South San Francisco under conditions of wetland restoration - Salt Pond MetaG R1_A_H2O_MG... | ecosystem: Environmental > Aquatic > Non-marine... | reverse complement strand
CATGAGCACGGACTCGAGCATCACCGTCGACGGGGAGGTCATCCAGCGCGACGGCCGGTTCTTCTTCGAGTCGGGCTTCGATGCGTAGACGCCGGTTCAGACGGAGAGGGCGAACTGGACGTTCTCATTCGTACAGTAATACTCCGTATTACATTTTAAGTGAATATAGCAAATACCTCATGCAGTTTTTTTAAGAATGTTCTGCACTGTGTAATCGCCACACTGCTCCGGTATGTTTGCGAATATCGCTGTGATTTTGCCCCGAGTAAATGATTTTATGATTATCGACACGTCAGAGGATTTTCACGCAGATGATATTTATTCCCCTGCCGTATCTTCAACATATATGGCCGAATCAGAGTCCGATTCAGTGTCAAAGGCCGAGTCCGACGCCATCAGCCTCGACAAGCTCGAATCACATCTCTGGGGTGCGGCTGACATCCTCCGAGGAAGTATCGATTCAGCTGATTATAAGAACTATATTTTCGGGCTGTTGTTTCTTAAGCGGGCAAACGATCGGTTTGAGGAGGAGACCGAGGAGGTAGCTGAAGAATTGGGCATCAGTATCGAGTTGGTCCGATCTGACAGGGACCTGCACGAGGAGTTCTGGATTCCTGACCGTGCACGATGGGATCATCTCCGTGCTCAGGATGTCGATGTCGGTGCCGCATTGAACAAGGCCCTCGCGGTCGTAGAGGATGAGAATGACACCATCGCTGACCGCGTGCTCACATCTGTCGATTTCAATGATAAGGAGCGCTTGCCCGACGGCTTGCTGTCTGAGCTGGTGTCGCACTTCTCCAAGTACCGGTACAGGAACGTAGACCTCGATGACCCCGACATCTTCGGTCGGGCCTACGAGTATCTCATCCGGAAGTTTGCGGATGACGCTGGCAAGAAGGGCGGGGAGTTCTACACGCCTCGTGAGGTTGTCCGGCTCATCGTCAAGTGCGTGGATCCGCAGCCTGGCCACCGGGTGTACGATCCGTGTTGTGGTTCGGGTGGGATGCTCATCTACTCTGCTGAGCACATCCGTGAGTCGGGGGGCGACATGGATGACATCTCCTTGTACGGGCAAGAGAAGAATCTCAACACGTGGGCCATCGGTCAGATGAACGTGCTTCTACACGAGCTGTACGATGCGAAGATCGAGAAGGGCAACACCATCACCGACCCACAGCGGGTGACGCGGCATGGTGAGCTGGAGAAGTTCGACCGAGTGATCGCCAACCCGATGTGGAACCAGGAGTACGACAAGGAGTGGGCGGAGGAGAGTGACCCATACAATCGTTTCCCCTACGGTCTTGCGCCGAAGAATCGCGCAGATTGGACCTGGATACAGCTCATGCTTGCCTCGCTGAATGAGACTGGCCGCGCAGGCGTGGTGATGGACAACGGCGTGCTGTTCCGATCGCGGTCTGAGAAGAAGATTCGCAAGCCCATCCTTGAGGATGACCTCATTGAGGCGGTCATCGCGCTTCCTGCGAACCTGTTCTATAACACCTCATCCCCGGGATGCATCCTGTTGCTCAACCAGGACAAGCCTGCTGAACGCGAGGGCAAGGTCCTCTTCATTCACGCCGAAGACCAGCACCTTCGAGAATCCGAGATAGAGGTGTATGAGGAGCTCTCCAACCAGAATCGACTGACTGAGGAAGGGGTCGAATACCTGGCGGAGACGTTCCTTACTGGCCGCGAGGAGCCTCACCACAGTCGGCTGGTGAGCATGGACGAGATTGCAGAGAACGACTGGAACCTGAACGTCCCTCGATATGTCGATACCACCGAACCGGAGGAGCCGATCGACGTGAGCGAGACGTTGCAGGAGTTGGACAGGCTGGCCGAGGAGCGCCAGAAGACTGACGAGGAACTACAGCAGTATATGGAGGAATTGGAGTACCGATGAGCGAGTCGGAATCATCCACCCTGAAAACAGCGAGGGTCGGGGCTCTCGAAATCGAAATCCCCGGCGATTGGGAGACTCTCACACTACAGAAAATAACTGAGCTTTCTGGAAGCGGGGAATGGGGTGAAGAAACAGAATCCGCTTCTAACAACAGAGAAGCCTTGGTTCTCCGTTCGGGTGATATTACGCTGGACGGTGATCTATCAAAAACGGATATTGCAACTCGGTATCTGTCTGAGAGCAATTATGAGCAGTACGAAATCAAACCATTAGATATTGTTATCGTGACTTCAAGTGGGAGTGAGAAGCATATTGGTAAGAAGTGGTTAGCTCCTGAAACACTGACTGAAAATAAATATCACTACACGAATTTTCTATATCGAATCCGATTGAATAAATCTCGATGTTCGCCTCGATTCATCTATTATTTTTTAAACTCTGACTATGAGCGGACGTTCTTGCAGTCAATCACACCTACATCTACTGGGCTACAAAATCTCGACACCGACTCGTACGAGGAATTGACAGTTCCATTACCGCCCCTCCCCGAACAACGTCGCATCGCCGAGATTCTCTCGACGGTCGACGAGCTGATTCAACAGACAAATGAAATTATTGAAAAAGCAACAGAAATTAGAAAGGGGGTTCTGAATGACCTTTTGAGTAAAGGTGTCAATGAAGCCCAATTGAAAAAAGTCAAACTCGGCCCAATCAACCGGAGCATACCAAATACTTGGGAGGTAGTAGAGTTACGAGATATTACGGGAAGACTCACAAACGGAATTTCCAAATCACAGAATTTCGAGGGCGACGGCTTTCCAGTGACGCGAATTGAAACAATTGCTGATGAGGTTGTAAATCTGTCCGCAGTTGGTTGGATAGACGACGATTCCTCGGGATATGAGGATTATCAAATCCGCAATAATGATATTTTATTTAGTCATATAAATAGCCTTGACCATATTGGAAAAGCAGCGCAATATCGGGGAAAGGAAGGCGTTCTGTATCACGGTATGAATCTGCTATTAATCCGATTCGACTGGAATCTCATCCACCCCCTGTTCGCATACATTTACATGACTGCGCCATTTTTCAGAAAACTTTGCCGCAGTTTTGCAAAAAAAGCTGTGAACCAGGTTAGTTTAAATCAAAGTGACGTTGGTAAACTTCCTCTACTGCTACCCAGTTATTATGAACAGGAGATGATCGCACAACGCATCGAGTGTATAGACAGAAAATTACGATCTGAAACACAGCAGAAGCAGCATCTAGGGCAACTCAAACGCGGCCTCATGCAGGACCTCCTGACCGGCAAGGTTCGCGTCCCGGTCAAGACCTGACCATGCCCGACGAGTACAGCGAGGTCGAACGTCCGGCGTTGGATGCTCTTGAACAGCTCGGGTGGGACATCATCGATCAGCAACAAATGCGGTGGGTCGACCCCCGTGAGACCGAATCGACTGCTGTCCTCAAGCCACACCTGCGCGCTGCGATCGAGCGGCTGAATCCTTGGATCAACGACAACAATCTCGACTCGGTAACCACCGAGCTCCAGCACATCACCGGGACGAACACGATGGCCGAGAACAACGAGATCCACGAGAAACTCATCCGGCACACCACGGTCGAACAGGACCTCGGCGATGGCAAACAGCACCAGACGGTCCGGTTCATCGACTTCGACACCCCCACGAATAACGAGTTCACCGCCATCAATCAATTCCGTGTGTCCGGCCCTACGGAGGTCATCAAGCCCGACATCGTGCTCTTTGTCAACGGAATCCCTCTCGGGGTCATCGAGTGCAAGAGTCCTCAGATAGCGGAACCACAATCCGATGCACTGAATCAACTCACACGGTACCAGAACGTCCGTGGAGGTGAGTCTGAAGGCGCTGAGAAGCTGTTCCGGTACAACCTCTTCTCGGTCGCTACCTGGTTCGAGGGCGCTGTGATGGGCACGTACAAGACGCCACGAGACCAGTACAAGCCCTGGCGGGATGCGTATCCCAAGAAGGACGACGACATCATCGACATCTTCGGCCTCGACAGCTATCTCCCCGATCAGTATCGGATGCTCTATGCACTCTTTGAGCCTGAGCGACTGCTGGACCACCTGCGACACTACACCGTCTTTGAGACTCGGCAGGGCGGTATCAGCAAGATGGTCGCTCGGTACCAGCAGTATCGGGCGACTGAGAAGGCATTAGAGCGCATCCGCAAGCGTAGCAAAAGTGAGACACGCGGCGGTGTGGTCTGGCACACACAAGGCTCTGGCAAGTCGCTCACCATGCTCTTCCTGGCGCTCAAACTCCGACGCGAACAACCCGACCCGACCCTCGTTCTGTTGACTGACCGACGTGCGTTGAACGACCAGATACATGCGACCTTCGAGCGGTGTGGGTTCCCCAACCCCGTGAAGGCAGACAGCATCGTCGACCTCCGCGAACGCTTGCGGCATGAAGCAGGCGAGACGATCACGACGCTGATTCACAAATTCCAGACGGCAGATGAGGAGGATGCGTTCCCAGTCCTCTCAGAGTCGGACAACATCTTCGTGATGGCAGACGAAGCTCACCGCACGCAGGACAAGCAGCTCGCCAACAACATGCGGACGGCACTGCCGAACGCGTTCTACATCGGATTCACAGGTACGCCTATCCAAAAGGACGACGTCAACACAACGCGGACGTTCGGCACCTACATCGACACGTACACCATCGACCAGTCACTCGATGATGGCGCCACAGTCGAGATTCTCTACCAGGGACGACTCGCAGACATCCACCTCGAAGGCGAGCCGCTCGACCGCCTGTTCGATCGGATTTTTGCGGATAAGTCGGAGGCAGAGAAGGCCGAGATTCAGAAACGCTACGCCCGCACCCAGGACCTCGCCGAGGCACAGCCACGTATCAATCTCGTGGCCGAGGACATCATCTCCCACTTCGAGGACCACGTGCCACCGCCGTTCAAAGGCCTGGTCGTCACCACGAGCAAGGAGGCTGCTGTTCGCTACAAACAGACACTCGACGGTCTGCACGGCCCTGAGTCTCGGGTCATCATCTCGGAGGGGCACAATGACCCTGAGGAGATTCGCAAGTGGACACCGACCGACCACGAGAAAAGCCGATACAAGGACTCCTTCGTCGACCCCAACGGTGAGGTGCAGCTCCTGATCGTGTGCGAGATGCTCCTGACCGGGTTCGATGCACCCGTTGCACAGGTCATGTATCTCGATAAACCCCTGCGTGAGCACAACCTGCTGCAGGCGATCGCGCGGGTGAATCGACCCTTTCCTGAGAAGACACACGGCCTCATCATCGACTACTTTGGCGTCTCTGACGATCTCAAAGAGGCACTGGCGATGTTCAGTTCTCGCGATGTGAGGGGGGCGATGGTCCCTGTCGCCGACAAGGTGCCTGACCTGGAGGCTGCGCATGGCAGAGCAATCTCATTCTTTGCTGATCTCTCTGACGTCGAACGGTGTGTACAATCGCTCGAACCAGAGGACCGCCGAATCGAGTTCAAGCATGCGTACAAGCGGTTTGCACGGCTGATGGATGCTGTCCTCCCTGACCCCCTCGCGAATCCGTACCGCGCCGATCTGGAGCGACTGAGTGAGGTCTACGGTCGTGCCAAGGAGCGGTACCGTGACGATGCGATGGACCTCACGGGTGCTGGTGCGAAGGTGCGTGAGTTGATACAGACGCATATCACATCTCAGGGGATTGAGATTCTCAATCCTGACCCCGTCTCCATCATGGATGAGGTCGCCTACGAGGAGCAACTTGAAGAGCTAGAGAGCGACCAAGCACGGGCGAGTGAGATGCAAAATGCACTACAGTACCAGATCAGGGTCGACTACGACAAAGACCCCATTCAGTATGGTTCCCTCCGTGAGCGGCTGGAGGAACTCATCGACGACTACAAGCAGGGCAGGTATGCCGAGCGAGAGGTCATCGAGGAGATCCGTACGATGATGGATGAGGTGCGTGACCGTGACAAGCAGGCACGACAGAAGGGCTTGCGTGATGAGGTCGACCTCTCGTTTTACCATGGGGTCGAGGCTGCCCTCAGCGCGTTCGAGTGTGACGAGGACGACATCGTCAGCTTGACCAAATCATTGATTGGGGTCGTCGAGGACCATGTGGACACCGTGGAGTGGGACATCCGGAATCATGTCCAGAATACGATGCGGAAAGACGTCAAGATAGCATTGTATCAATCCGAGCTTGAGATGAGTGAGACCGTCCGAGATGAGTTGACGAATCGAGTCATCGAGCTCGCGCGGGCGAACTACGCATGACCCCGTCATTCTCTCGACAGTACCATATCGGCGGGACGGTGGTCCCCTACACTGTCGCGTGGTCGGATCGTCGTGAGACCGTCAAGCTCAGCATGGACGCTTCGATGGAACTGCAGGTGACCGCACCTCGTGATGTAAGCATGGACGGGATCTGTGAGGTACTCGACTCTCGGCAGGAGTGGATTCTGGAGAAGCTGTACAGATTTAGTGAACAATCGACACCACCGTATCCGAAAGAGTATCTCACGGGAGAGAAGCTCCCCTATCTCGGCCGTCAGTATCCGCTAGTGGTACACGAAGAAGAGGTATCTGAGCCGGAACTCCAACTCACAACTGGGCGATTTCACCTCTATCTCCCACAGGAGCAACAAATCGATGTCCCACGGAAGCGTCAGACCGTCCTCGACTGGTACCTTCGCCGTGCCCAGCGAGAACTCCCGCAACGAGTAGAGCGGCTGCGGCCTAAGCTTGGGGCTGATGATATTAACGTGTCAGTCGACGATCTCGAAGGGCGCTGGGGAGAGTATCAGTCAGGGTCCATTCGCCTGCACTGGCGACTTATCCTCGCACCGGTGCGGATACAGGAGTACGTGGTGGCACACGAGTTGGCTCACACCAGCGAGTTCGATCACTCGACCGCTTTCTGGACGGTCGTGGGCAGCCTCATCCCTGATTATGAGGATCGGCGAGAGTGGCTCCGACTCAACGGGAGCACACTCGCAGTCTGATGCCTCTATCAGGTGGATTGGTGGTAACTGATGCAATAATTGCAAGCGTCTAAGCCGCCACATTTTCATTTCCTTCTATTGACTTCACATCAAATTTCGAACGTCGTCGGCTGGGTTGATTTCGAGAGGGAGCTAGCCCTAGACGCTGTCGAGGAGACATTCGAACACCGCGCGGAAATCGCCAGCGTAGCGTATGATCCTTCCAACGCCCATTGGTTGCAGTCGCGATTCGAGCCTGACGACACGTATGTGGCATTCTATCGGAAGGGAAAATGTACCATCGCCGGGTGCAGTTCTATCGAGCATGCGTCGGAAGTGGCCGACCGTGTCGTGGCCCTGATGCGTGATCTGTTACAGTTCAGTGGGGATCCTCCTCGTGGAATCAACAATATCGTCGCCACCTTCGATTTCGGACAAGAGGTGTCACCCGAGGAGCTCATCATCAATCTGGGGTTCGATAACATCGAGTACGAGCCAGAAATCTTCCCGGCTGTTGTCTATCGTGGAGACTATTTTGTAGGCCTGATCTTCGCCAGCGGGAAATGCATAGTAACAGGTGTTGCATCGGAAAAAAGAGTATCTGATGCAGTGGAGGAAGTGAATAAACTTCTAGCAAATGAGATTGATGACTGACCGATTAATTCTTTGCGAAAGTGTCAACAACGGAATTAATAAAAATCTCGCAGAGTTCTAATGTTCTATTTAACCCCCACTGATCTCGAGAATTTCCATCGTTTAAGTCAGATCTGTCGTAGTTCCTTCTCGTTGCCAATTCGGCACACCATCGTCATCCTGGGCATACTGCTGTGAGGAATGCCGTGGTGCATCCTCCCCGAACAGACCGTGAGAAAGCCGCTCGTGCTCGCTGGAGTAGCTGTATGTGAGTCGGTCCGTGCGGAAGGGCTGCTCCGTGATCCACTCGGGAGTTGTGAATTGTTTGACCACACTCCCATCACGGGACACGCGGACAGTGACCGGGCCGGGCTCCATTGGCACGCGCACCACGTCCACACCTGCGGTGGCACTGGCCGCCGGCTGGTCGTTGATGCGCACCGTGGCGGGTGCATCAAGAATCGTCACCACCTCGATGAGATCCTCTTCCGCTGGCCGCACACACCTCGCCTCGACATTGAGCTCAACTTCATAGGGGTCTGGGGTCGCCCCCCATGGGTACTTCTTGAAGAAGGCGATCGCGGTCTCCTCAGGGACGTCCTCTGGGATACCTCGCCACTGCGCCACGTAGTACTGGAGCAGCTGAGCGAAGCCGAAGTTGTGGTTGATCTCCGGTGCCACATGATGCCCCTCAAGATAGTCGTTCCAGGTCGCCACATTGATCAGGTCAGCATCGCGCGTGATGGCCCGCTCAAGTTGGGTGCGGAAATTGTGCGACAGGTCAAGAATATGCACGTCCCTGAAGATCTCATCCACAGCAACCGAACCGAGTTCCTCGTGTTGATGGATCCCCTCACCCGACGAGGCGTACTTCGGCATCCCATCGTAGAAGTCACCGTACACATCCTGTGAGTAGACGGTGCCCCGCTCCTGGGCTCGGTTGGCGATGTGGTCCCACTGCTCGACTTCATCGCAATTGGACACCCACCCCTTGATGGCTGGGAACTGCTCGATGACTTCGTCGATGTACGTTCTCCGACCGTGGGGGTAATGCATCGAGTACATCCACGCCGCCTCCACACCGATGGCCTCCGCCAGCTGGTCGTACGCCTCCGCGATGCCCGATACGAGGTCTGGTCTCCGCCTCACCAACCAGGGATTCGTACCGAGGCGGTCCAGGAGTGCATCCGGATGCCAGGTGTATAACAGGATGCGCCCATCATCGGTTCGCAGCCACGACGATGAGTCCCGACCCACCGCGTCCATCACCGCCCTCGCAGGTGCAGCGAATGTCTCGATCTTCTCCTCCTGTCCTGCAGGGCCGATCGGATGCGAGAAGCACAACGTGAACCGGAAGTCGGTCTCGTAGCGGTCTGCGGCCTCAAAGAACGCTGTGATGCTTTCATGATATCTCTGCATCGCCCTGCCATCAGCCGTGTAAGGATAGTAGAAATCGAACGCATCAATCCCGAATCGCGCCGCACACTCCATCTCATACCTCGCCATCTCGACGGCGCTTATGTCCGTCCCGTGCAGCAGCCGGAGCATCGGTATCGTCTGATGTGCACCGCCGATCTGTCCACTGATCCCGGATGGATCGTACAAAGCCGGGTCGGTCGGAGCCTCCTCGGGAGATCCATGGGGCATCATCCCCGACATGTAGTGTGCGACGACCAACTGTTGCGAGATGATCGGGTCCCGGATGGTTCGCTCCGCGGTAGTCCCACTCTGTGTATTCTGCACCGTCTGCGGCGGTCGATCCCCCAGGGGTGATTCAGAATCAGTGTCCCGTTGGGTGCTGCTGCAGCCCGCCAAGCCCACCAGTCCAGCCACAGCTGTTGCCTTGAGATACTGCCGGCGGCGCATCGCCTGATAGAACCTACTTACCATCCCAATCGAATTAAAATTGGACAGCTACCTAATTTGAATCATTGGTTAATATACACAGTCTGTGGTGAGAGCGAATTCTTGAAATTGCGAGCGGTTATCGAGTGATACTGCGGTGATGCGGCGTGCAATCTATCTCCTTATCGATCGCGAAAAAAGGTCGAGGGTTGTAGATTAAAATCGAGGAATTACAAAGGGGGGGGGGGGAGTGGCGAACTGGAGGCGACCTTGATCGCAAGCAAATAGTGTGATCACCGCGACGGTAATGCGGTCCCAGTTGTCGAAGCCTGAAGGACTTGATGCGCTCTTTCCGGGCATGGGTATACCGAAACTCGAAGCGCCGGAGGCATCGAGCTCCTCAATCGAGATCCTTGGCGCTATACCAAGACAAAATAAGGCGCTGCCGATCTCCAAATCTGCTCCATCCGCGTAATCGATTCTTGCGTTGGAATGGTTGCGGCGAACGAAGCGTACTGACTCAACGACACCCAGTGGACAACTACGGTCGGGACCCACATCTTGTATTCACTGATATGTGAAATAGCGGCAATCGATTATTAGAACGTTTTTGCCTCACATTTTGCGTACATCAAAACCACAAGTAGACGTACGTTTTTCCAATGGTGGGCCTCCCTTTATTATCGATTTAACAGAGTACAACAAAAGTAAATGGTAATTTTTATTTTTGAAAAAATGCGTGTTCTCTCGGAATAAATAAAATAGGAAGCTGAATTAATTAATTTTGATTAATTTAAGATACATGACCATCATAAAATTCTTGTATGATTTCTTCCTTCTTTTTTTCGAATTCAATTTCACTGATTAAGTCCATCTCGTACAGATTTTTTAGTTCGGTTAACAATTCTGAAGGTGTTATCTCATTGTTATCATTCCCCGATGAATTGTTATAATTCTCCGGTGCACCCGCAATTCTATTTTTGACATACTCACCTGCCTCCTTGACGGGTTTGTCAGGCTCTAAATATTTTATTCTGAAGACAAAGGACGATGTACCAAATTCCATCGCAGTATCTTGATAAATAATATATTCTATTTCTGAAAAATCCAATTCTATGTATAAATCAGATTGAATTGTCAATTTATCAGTATAAATTTTAAATAAAATGATTTCACTGGAATTTGATTGATCACTGATTTGACCGATATTAATATCAGATATGTCTGAACTCTCGTCACTATACCCACCAGATGATATCCCAAAATCAACTTCAAAATATTTGCCTTCTCTTCTATCCTGGTTTGTTAAATTCGCAGACATAGCAGACTTCCCTTCGTTCCGCTTGTCGATCTGGAGATATGATACCCCATCCAGTAAATTTACCAGAATAAATTTAGATTTCATCTCACATACGGGTTCCAAATTTTGCTCAACAATATAATGACCAATAGGAGAACCCAGACCACCAGTGAACAAAATGTGATCCCCGTTTTGCATGATCAGTTCCGTCTTTTTTACAGGATGAACCTTTCCATGCATTTGACAGATGTTCTCATATTTGATTTTGTAATCTTCATTGTAGACTTCACAATAGGAATTATGAAATAATAGTCGTGTATCGGGAAATTGCCTAAATTCAGGGGACGGCTCATCATTATCAGCATACTGTTTATACACAAGTATGTCGATATATTTCGATACTGAAGTTTCGTTATTACGTTCGATTAATTTTCTCGCATCAATTTTAGCATCTAAATATTTCAAGGCTTTTATTCTTAAACTTTGGTGAGGCATGTTAATTCCGATCGCTAAGAACTCATTAATGGGTCCATCATAATCTAGCGCGTTGCCCAACCTAGCTACACATTCGCGTTCAATTTGCAATACTAACCAAGCTTGTGTCCACGACTTTTTGGTTCTAAAAGCATGTATATCTTCATAAGCGACACTCACCGCTTCTTTTCTATTTAAAATGAATATTAAATTTCGGTCAGTAAAACACAATGCTGATCCTTTGAGCTTATTGATTTCATCAAGGCCCGCCATTTCCCAAATGTGTTCACGAATACCGGTCATCGTTCCGCTACTCATATGAGGCGGACCCATATTATTGAAAACATAATGTGGTTGCTCATTCGGTTCGAGAAATGGCAAGATACCTGATTTTAATCCTCCTGTCAAATATGCGATTAAATAGTCTACTCCACCCAGCCTTCCAGTGTTCTTAGTCAATGTGTGCCGTGAGACTGTGTTGCTCTCAGCATTTTTTACCAAGTGTTGTATAATTTGGTTTTTTTTGTCTAGATTTTTTTCTCCATTTGATTTTGACATTATAATATTTCTTAACACTGCAAATATCAATTTATTGATTGAATCAACGAATAAGAGTTTAGCGATTACAATAACTTCGCTCCAAGTTTCAATATGTTTGGATAATTCTATAATCCGAGACCTACACATATGTGTTTGCGGTCACATTCACATCTGCATGCCCCAGCGCACTCGACACCGGTGATGTGGCGGTTATTGACGCGTAGCTCGAAATTGCGCTATTCGGGTTTGGTGCTTCAAACTCCAGCGCCAGTATGCGATCGGCAGCTGCATCTTCTCGGCGCGCAGCAGCATGTCATGCACAGACTGGTGAAGGTCTCACAGCCCCAGCAGTATGGCGAGGATGGTCACCCCCAGCATGATGATTAAAAATCCCATCATAATTGTAGGTAAATAATTCATGAGCGAATCTCACACTTCTGAATCATCATCTGCCCCCCTGGCGACTGCCACAATCAACATTTTCCATGATTTGTTCAAATAAATCCTGTATTATTTCCTGATAACACTCCTCACAATAGGTGGGATTCTTTGGGTGCCTGCCTGTAATCCTCCTGTAAATCCGTCGCAGCAGACTCACCTTACAAATATCACACTCAGACATAACCCAGCTCCTCAGCACATGGCTGGTAAAACGCTGGTGACTTTTCACCAGGGCCCACTCCTATGACCAATCCCAGCATGATATTTAAAAATCCCAACATGATTGTAGGTCAATAGTTCATTAATTCAGTAAAACACTAACTGCTGGACGCGACCACGTGTTAGGGGTCGTGGAACTCCTGTTGGAGCTCCTCGATGTGTGATTTCAATTCCTCGATCTAAATCTCGCGATCGATGGGGAGATTGATCGCACGCCATATCGCCGAAACAATAATTGATAACCGTTCCCGGTCGCGAATCCTCCTATATTTCGGGGCAGTGACGGGGCTTTCAGCGCCCCTCGTCTACCGGCCACCCCTCGACGGTCGCCGCATCCACCCCGAGCATCCGCTGCAGGTCTGCATCCCCTACCACCTCGAGCTGCGCGGCCGTCGTTGTCTGTGCGGCCGCCAGCCGCTCCGCATCGTCCTCTGCGACCAGCCGCTCTACCTCACGCCGGACGGCCTCGACGAAGAGCCAGACGGAGAGATCGGCGACAGACACCACCGCACGCCCGCCCGGCGTCGCCGTCTGGGTGCGCTTCGACTTGCGAAATTATTTCGCATGCATGCGTCGCGGTAACCTAGGAACGCCGGCACATATCTGCCGACACCCGACGGTCACTGCCGAGTGTCGGAATCTATGAGAATTCACTCAGACAGACCTTTTTCGGGTCCCATAAGTTGATCCTCAATAAAATTATCCCTGCCCTTTAGTTTTTGACCGTATGTCCGTTTGAGATCAATTTGCAACGCCATCCAAAACGCTGTTTTCGCAGCAGTTGGCATGGTGTTGATTTTTTCTCCGTTTTCCGTGTCGACATCGGATTGAAAGGCGCTAGTGAGTATTCTGATTATTTTTGGCCCGTCATGATATACGAGCAAGACAGCATATCCCCGCGGATGTTCCACGGTGTAGATTGTAAGGTGGGGTGCCCATGTTTCAAAATTCAATATGTGTTCGCCCACCTCATCATTATCACGTATCACGGTCACGGATGGGTATCGGCTCTTAGCGAATGGGTAACGGGTTTCCGCCAATGTGTGAAGGCTCATGCGTCACCTGACGCGACGCGCCCGAGTAAATTGCCCTATCGCACGAGGTGTGCCAATCGAGCGGTGCTTTCGGGGCATCTCCAACCAGTCGAGTATGTATTGGGAATGCATCGAATCCAAGACTGGCTACATGTCGCGAGCTTCGGGATCGCTCGGCAGCACATGCGGCACGAACCACATCCTAAACTCGTCGCCCATGTCGTCGCCGGTTTGCCTCATTCCGTTGCCGTCAAATATCCAATGTTCCGGCGTTGTCTGCCAATATAGCACCCGCATGTCGAGACGCGTCACGAGCGTGTCGGCGATCACAGGCGGCGACGCACCCGATAGTGTCTGCACCTCGTGCCCAGTGACCGTAGGCATGAACTCGCCGTCGCACACGGCGTACACTGTCAAGTCGTCGACATCACCGTTCTGTATCTGCTACACGAGCCGGCACACTGCACCGTGCACCAAATTTGCACATCGTATATTCACTATATGTGCAATCTTAGTAACTAGTTATTGGAATATTTTTGCCTCATTTAGCCTACAACAAAAACGCAAGCAGGCGTAGGCACTAGCAGTAGCGGGCCTCTTACTATACTATATGACAGGGACCTCGAACATCTGTCACCCATTCCACCGGTGCCCCTGCCACTTCTCAATCACCCGTCGGCCCCAACAATCGTCGGGCCGAAGTTTCGATAACCTTGTATAATCTCCTTATCCGAGACATGCAGATACGTGTCTGCGGTCACACTCACGTCTGCATGCCCCAGCGCACTCGATAAGAGCTTCAGGTTCATCCCTCGGTCGAGAGCGGCCATCGCGAAGCTGTGACGGAGCGTGTGCGGCGTGATCAGTCGGAGCTCGTGTCCGTCCACACTGGTGTCATAGACATCCTGTAGGCCAGCATCCTCGGCCGCATTCAAAACGATGTCTCGCACGGTCAACGCGCTGATGCGCTCTGAGTTCCTCGTCGGGAACAGATACACAGAGTTCGGGGCATGGAACACCGCCTCTCGATGCACGTTCAACCATTGATTCAATAGCACATCAAGGGTGGGTTGATATGCGACGGTGCGGTTCTTCGCGCCCTTGCCCCGGATCCTGATGCTTCGGTCCGTTCGATTGATATCATCTATTCGCACGTGCGTGACCTCGCTTACACGCATCCCCGTCTGGAACATGAGACGGATGATCAACTCATCTCGGACCGACCGATTCTCGATCATCTGCTGTATTTCATTAGGTGTCAGATACTGGAGGTCTTGCTTCGTGGATTGGGCTTTCAATGAGTCCGTCTCGCCGAGATCGATTGAGAGCGTCTCCACGGGGTTGCTTTCGGGATCGTAGGTGAATGAGACCCTCTCCGTCTGGACCAGCTCGCCCATCTGCCGATACGCAAGGCGAAGTGCGGCGCGGATCTGCTTCAGCGATGAGGTGTTCGAGTAGTGCGATTTCATCTCGTTGAAATACTGCTTGACATGCACGATGTCGACGGTCTCAAGCGAGGCGTCTTGATCGACGCACCAAGTTCGAAATCGTCGCAGGTGGCTCAGATAATTCTTCGCGGTCCCGTCGTTCGCGAGACTCGACTGCATCATGTCGACAAGCACCCCGAAATCATGTTCCTTCATGCACGCACGTACCAGTAGTTGACGCCGCTGTCCTCCAGAGTCACCCGCTCGACCTGCCCGTATTCGGATCGGAGCTCCGACAGCATCGCATCGATTCTCCTCTCAGATGAGTCAAGCCGCTTCGCGAGGTGCTGCTCTGACACCGCCCAACTGGAGACCCGTTCCATCGGATCATCCTCTGTATCTGGTGGCTCGGGGAGCATTTCTAGCAAAGCCAGTTTGAGCGTCTTCCAGTGATGGCCCGACACGTGCTGCACCAGACCACGCATCTCCCTTTCTCTGCGCTGAAATTCAGCTTTCATCTGCCGGAGCTCTTCGAGCACCTCTGCCTCGCGCCCATTCTGTTGTGCTGTGGTTGGCTGTTCAGCAGGCTTCGTCTCCCCGCGGATGTACGCATGCACTGCGACCCTGACGAGCTGGCTCAACGAGGCGATCTCGACCGATTCCTGCATGAACCTCTCCCATCGGTCATACTGTTCCTCGTCGATTTTGAAGCTCTTTGTGAGCGTACTGCCCATACATCACAACACATCGGCGTATATAAAAGTATTACTCAGTATTACTGTGTCAACTGAAACTGGACGTTCTCCTTGACTGCATTCAGCACCACGCTCGTGTTCGACGCGCGGATGTCCGCATCCGCCAGCAGCACCTTGATCTGATCGTTCATCCCATCGGTGTCC
>Ga0209923_1000147_pt1 | contig 15781 bp, 18 predicted proteins | sample SalPon1_A_H2O_MG_FD_185696 | JGI IMG/M metagenome (GOLD analysis project Ga0209923, IMG submission 185696) | Salt pond water microbial communities from South San Francisco under conditions of wetland restoration - Salt Pond MetaG R1_A_H2O_MG... | ecosystem: Environmental > Aquatic > Non-marine... | reverse complement strand
GTATCGCGGGTTTGTGAACGTGATGATGTCGCCAACTTCAACGTTGAACGCCTTGAGACTGAAATCCGCCGACATGCTAATCTGCTCACGCGCCCGGAACAGGGTCAGCTTGGCAATACGCTGCGCCGTGGCGGCGCTTGTCGTGAACGGCAACTGAAGGTCAAGCGCCGAAAACTCGCCACCGTCTTCTCCCAAAAAGAGACTTGCTTTTCCAGTGCCCGCGCCAACGCCTGTGGCTGTAAAAGTTACTCCAGCCGCATTGCTTGAAGCACCTATAGCCGTAAAGTCTGTGTTACCGACTTCAAGGATAGTGTAGGTGCTACCAATTGAAAAATTGCCTGCGTCGGTTTCACTAGTAACAGTCGGATAGTCAACCGTGATGTAATCTTGGCCTGCATCGTTGAACGTGCCAGAGACGGCATTGAAGGCGTCCCGCAGATTGCTCAGTGGATCAACTGAAATCGGCCCGCGCAGATCGTCCAGCGTAAAGTCCTCAACTGGCGCAGAGTAAGCGCCTGCCACCAAGTCCCACGCTCCCATGCCCCAGAACAATGTGCCAGTGCAGCATGTCGTCATCTGCTGCAAGACTTCACCAAAGTTCTGATCCGACCGCACAACGCCGTTCATGGTGTATTTGGGTTCAGTGCCGCCGCCAGCAAGGGCAACCGCCTCATCACATTCATTCGATGCGATCTGGAATGCCGCCTCGTCAATGTCGCTGTCCTGCAAGCCATAGCTGGCAGTCAGGAAGTCGCGCAGGCAAAGCGCGGCGTTGTTGCTGTAGGCTGTTGTATCGTCGCGCGGGTCAAACACCTTCTTGCCTTTGATCTTGGCCGTGATAAGCGGCAGGCCATTGGCGAATACTTCGCGGTCATATTCAAAGCGCGCGTAAATATAGGCGATGTCATGGCCCACAAAGCTGGCGTTGACCTGGTTACTTTCAGCAAGCAGGTCAGCGTCGGCAGTCGTCTGATCGCCAAGGTGCTTGTTTATGCGTATCTTGCCCGCGAATGGTCCGCTATTGACGACGCCGCCAGCATCCAGCGTGACGATCTCATCATTCAGGTAGATGTCGCCAATCTCTTCTACCTCATGCCCAGCCAGTGCAATGACTCGATGCAAGAACTTGTTTTTCTCGCCTGTCGTTTCGTCATAGACAACAGTGCCACCCTTTCGCACCTCGCCGTAGATAAAGTCTTGCGGCGCGATTGCGTTTTGATCGTTGACCAAAAGGCCAGCAGATGACGTGCCGAAACGGCCAAGGTCAGGCTTGGGGGCGAGGGCTTGCAATGCCCATGATGTGACGGCGGACAGGCCGATAGATATTGCACCTGTAAGCAAGGTGCCCGCAAGGCCAGTCGCAACGCCCCCGACAAAAAGGCCCGGCGCAATTGCAACAGCAATCGCTTGCGGCATACGCGGCGCACGATCCCATTCCCGATGGGTCATCACATTGTAGGGGATCAGTTCGCGCTTCATGGGAGCCAAGCATCCTTAATGTCTGTCAGCGGCATATATACCACACCTTCATCCGATAGGAAAACGCCGCGCCGCCCTGTGCTAATACCCATCGCAACGCCTGTGTGCCACCTTCTGGCCTTGTTCGTAGCGACTAGCGCCCCCAGTGGCGGAACACCCTCAACACGCCGCCAGCGGGTCGCTATGGCCCCCTCCAACGTAAAAGAGCCATACAGCCTATTCAGTTCGTCCGTGAGTTCCCGCCGTCCGATAATCTTGTCGCCCTGCATGTACTTGCCAATCCACTCATCGGCCCAGCCGTGGCCGTACATGCGGTGCCAAGCCTCGTTGGTGAACGTCAGGCAGTCATGCTTGCCCCACTCAAACGGGCGGTGCCTGATCTCTGCAATGTAGGCATTCAGGCTTTCGCGCGGCCCCATACTGTATCCTTGTCTTGCAGATCAGCGACGAACGAAAAGAACGTATCGCCGGGGTGGCGGGATTGATGGCTTTCGTGGGTGTAGCGCCGGTTTGACGCCTTTTCCAGCACCACCAGCTTACTGTCCACTTCAAGCTGCACGGTGCCAGTCTCGCCGTTGTCTTCAAACGGTATTCTGTTGGCGCGGCCTGTGAAGGTCTCAATCGAGTAGAATGTGCCGTCATCGGCAATTACGCCAAAATAAACGCGCACCTTCCGATTGCGGATTGGCGTTGACAGGCTCAGGCTCAAAACCGTTTCATCCAGCCCGTCCAGCGTAATGGTAATTGACTGGGCCGAAAGATCGTTGACTTCCTGAAAGCCGGAAAAGCCCAGCAAGTTGCCCGCGCCGATGAAGGTGTTGCCGTTGATGATTGCATCGCCGTATCCTGTCCAGAGCCGGATTGGCCCTGCGTCCAGATCAAGTTCTGCTGCATAAAAAGGCCGGACTTCTTCGGCAAGCAGAGCATTGGCAAAATCTATGCTTAACCCTCTTGGCATTAGATCGCCTCCATCGCGCCAAAGGTGATGCCGTAAATGCTGGCCTCATTGATTGACCAAGCCTGCTCGTTCGATGACAGGCGGAACCGCCCGACCGCATTGTTGACCGTCACAGAACCGCTGCGCTCACTTCTGAGGTAAGGCCAGACTTCCAAAGTGGTTTCGCCCGTCGCGTCAGTGTTGGCAGTGTCCAGAACCTTGTGCAGCGTCGCTGTGGCCGCGCTACCGATCTGGATGTAGTCACCGGGCAGAAGCCAGCCGTTTTTGTTGGCCGATGCGCCCGTTATCGTGATAGAGCCTCCGCTTTGGTCCGTGACGATGGGCGTGCCGGGAAACGTGCCAGCGGAGCCGCGAGGCGCTGGTGCGCTTGGATCGCCAAGCAGGAAATCCTTGGCGCGTCCCCGTAGGGAAATCAGCCACGCAACCCATGCCTCGGCATCGGCCCGGTTCATCGGTGGCAGTTCAATGTCAGCCTGCCACATCTGACCAGCATATTCATACGCCGTGCTTTGGAACGTGAAGGGCGACTGGTTGAGCGACGTGGCACTTACGGCCCGCAATTCAATGTTGCGCGGCCCGCTGACAGAAGGCAAAGCGCGAGGGTAAGTAATCATGCAAATGCCCTTCCGTAGCTGCCACCGCGCCGCTTGGCGTCAACAACAGCCGACTTCGCGCTTTCCGCGATCTGCGGCATAAGCGACTTGATCTCAGTCCGCACAGTTTGTTGTACGCCTGTGCTGACGTTGATGGTCTGGTTCACCACCACACCGCCCGCGCTCTGCCCCTTAGTGTGATCCACAACTGTCTCACGCGGGTGCATCATCGCCATAAAGCCGCCCTTGCCGTCCAAGCCGCCAACACGAGCGCCGTTGCCTGTGTAGCCGCCGCCTGCAAAGCTGGGGCGAGCAACTGGCCGAACATTTCCTGTTCCAAGCGGCATGGCAGGGCCGGAAACTTGGTTGGCGTTGAAGAAGCCGCCAATCGCGCTCCCAATAAACCCCGTGATCTGCTTAACCACGAACATTTCGAACAACTGCGATATAATGCTGCGTGCCATGTCGCGGAACGCATCCTTGGCGCTCTTAGTGCCTTCAACCATAGACATAAAAGCGCTGCCCATGCTGTTTTCGATGGTCTTCCCGACCGACTGCATTTTCTCTTGGAGCGGGCTAAGAGATTGCCCAACATCAGAAACATCTTGCAAGCTTCCAGACAATCCACCAGCCGCAGAAGATGCGCCCGACAAACCGCTAGTTAAATCAGTGATCGTATTTTTAGCGTTTTCAAGTTCCTTATTGTCGCTTTCAATCGTAATGGCTGGAAGCGTCGTCCTACCGCTGGTAACTTCACCCGCAACAGTATTTTGCGCCGCCTCTGCTTCTGCAATAAGTTCTTGCGCCTTAGCAATCCTTGCATTTGCCGCATCTATTTGACGCTGAACAAGCCCAGACTGTGCGCCCGGTCGCATCCCCGACATCGCTGCTTCATTTAAGGCAATTTGTGCTTTCGCTGCGGATATTGTGGCTTGGGCTTGCTTTTTTAGGTCATTGGCAAGATTTATCGCGCCCGCTGCCGCTTCTGGCGAAGAAGTCTTGCTAAATGTTCCCAGCGCCTCATTCAAAGCAATTTGAGTTTCCTTCGCTGCATCAAGGTGCGGGGTTGCTGTCTTTATTTTATTGCCAATCAGCACAATGCCAGCGGCGACCGTCCCGACTACAGCGGCAATCGCAATCATGGGCAAGCTAACCGCAGCAAGAGCAGCAGAAAACGTGCCAAGCACAATAACCGCTGGACCGATTGCCGCTGCCAACGCGCCAACGCTCGCAATGATGGTTTTCATTCGCGGAGATAGGTTGTTAAACTTTTCGCCCCATTCGGCGATCTTGACGGCTATGGCCTCAAGCGTAGGCGCAAGGGCGACGGTAAGTTGATTCGCCAACCCGCGTGTGACAAGGCCAATAGCGCTGATTGCATCATTGGCTTTTTCAATCTTGTCTGTTTCAACCTCGGAAACAGTAACACCGAACCGCTTCAGAACCCTCTCGGCTTCGTCAATCTGCGAAGCGTCCAGCCGGGTCATGGCGATGCCTACGCGGTCGCCAAAGATTTGCGAGGATAGACCCGCCTGTTCAGCCGCCGGGATCAAGTCTTGGATGCGCTCTTGGATCAGCCTGATACGATCATCAGCGTCTAAGTTTTCAAAATCAGCCGCCGTTAATTTTAACCGCTCCAGCGCATCAACCGCAGGCCCGGTGCCTTGCTCGGCCAAAGAGATGCGCCGCGTCATCCGTGTCAGCGCGCCCTCAAGATCACCTTGTGAAATGCCAGCCGTATCAGCCGCGCGTGCCAAAACTTGCAGGCTTTCCGTGGTTGTTCCCAAGGATTGCGCCATTTTGCCTTGCGCGTCGATGGTCTGCAAAGACGACCGAACTGCCACAGCACCCATTGCCACAAGCGGCGCGGTGACGCGGGTTGACATGGTGCGGCCAACGCTTCGTAACTTGCGGCTGGCCTTGTCCATGTTGCGCTGAAAGCCGTTCATCTGGGCTTGTGCGCGCTTAATCCCTTTTCCAAACGCCGCGCTGTCAAGGGACAGCATCGCTCTCAGTGCGCCAATTTCAACGGCCATGATGTTGCCCCTTTTCCATGTCGGCTTGCAGCTTTACCTGTCGCTGAATAGCCTTGATTTCATCTGCCACATCAGGATCAAGCCGCTTGGTTTCATCCTCGCCCGGCATTTCGGGCATGTCGTTCGGCTGGTGATATGCAAACTTCGCATACTGTGCATTTTGCCACGAAACCCTCGCATCACGCAATCCCGATGCTTCAATCACCATTGCCATCTCGCGCAGAGTGTAATCCGGGAATGAAACAGGGTCTTGCCCGGACGCCACCCAATCTTTGAACAGGGCGGGCCAGTCTATTTCGACCGGCTCGCCCCCTTCCGGTTTTTTGCAGCGCCTTCCTTTGCGTCTGGAAACGCCGCCTCGACAATTTTACCAAGCAACTCAGCCGCTTTTTCATCGCCAAGATTGTCAATGACGTCTTCTGCCGCATCGTCGCTCGCCCCAGCGCCATCGTTCATGCTCTCAGCCAAAATGACTGTCAGGGCATTGATCGAATAGTCGCTTTCAAGGCTTGTCATTAGCGCCATGAAGCCGCACTCAAGACGCCCCTCAATCGCGCGCTTGGCGCGGGTCTTGAGGCGAAATGTGTGCGGCTCCCCTGCGATCTCTTTTGTGACGCCGCTAATCATTAAGCAGCCGCCGTGAAGGTGTAGCTACCAGTGCGGTGGATGGTGCAGGTCACTTCCGTGATGCCTTCAACCGTGGTTTCAGCCGCGCCGACAGTCAGGAACCCATCATATTCGTAGATCGCACCAGTAGTGGTGTTGTCCTCGGTTGCAAGCGTGTGCTTCCACTGTGCGGTGGTTCCAGCCGATGCAAGCGTGTAAAGCGCCTGATAATCTGCACTGTTAAAGTTAAAGACAAACTCCACGTCCTGCGGATCGCCAAGACCGGGCGTGTATTCCCGTGTTCGGTTGGGCGACTGCATATGCGTGCGATCCACCTTTTCAAGCGAATTGCTGGGCAAGCCACCCGATTTGAACTCAGCTACTGCCGTGAACGTCGATCCGTCATCGGTCGAAAATTCTAGCGTCCCGCCGTAGCCAATAGTGCTGACAGATTGAGCCATGATTGGCCTCCTTTCATTTGGGCCTTCGCCCGGTTATTCCCGATACGAAATCGAGAAGGTCAACGAAACGCGCTGCAAAAGTTCCGCGTCGTCTGTAAAGCCATCCCGAACAGCCGTCAGGAAAGCCCCCATGATTGGCCCGCCACGATAGCCAGCCAGTTCATTTTTTATAGCACGACTTGCCGAAATTGTCTCGGCATAGGTTGCGCCGTAGCAGTCAATCTGCACGCTGCTTGTCATCGTGCCAGCGCCTGCCATTGAATGATCTTGAACGCCACTGGTGCGAAACATCACAGCGCGCGGCGTGCTGGTCCCACTGCCAAGCGTCCCCCAAGCAATCGGGAAACTGACCGCGTTAGACAGAAGGCTATACAGATGCTCTTCCATTACTTCGCCGCCCTTTTCGCCCGCCGCGCCTGCGTCTTGCTGATCTCATCCCAAAGCCGATCGCCCATGCCTTTCAGCAAGCGTCCCTTGTGCATATCCCAAGACGGCTGAAGCATCGGTGTAGGCGATACACTGCCTCTAAACGCACCGTTCTTGGTGTAGCGCGGGCCTGTGCCAAACTCTATCAGATGCGCGTGCGGGACGCCGTTTGTGCCGCCCTCGGCACCGACAAACATATCAATCACATCTCGGTCGCGTGACTTGGCACTATCTGAAAGCTGGCTTGCTTGAATGCGGGATGTAACCTTAAACGCATCATCATCCGCGCCCGGCCAAAACGCATTGGCCATTTGTGCAATCGGCTTGAGTTCTTTTTTTAGAACCCGGCGCGCAACGCCCTTGGATGTACCGCGCGGCAACTCTGCCAGCGCGCGCTCAATCTCTTTGAAGCCTGTCATTTTAAGGTTCATGCTCATGACATCGGCCCCTCGACAACAATATACACCCACGCTTTGTCGGTGATTGCGTCTACCTCGCGGATGTTCCAAGCGGTGCCACGTCGCAAATCGCGCAGCCTGTAATCTTCATTAACCGCCCGCGTCTTGGTGCTGGATCGAACCTTTAGCTTGTAACCCTTACGCCCGGCCTCGCGCGCCGCCTGCACGCTCTCGTCACCCTTGCCATAAAGCCACTGAGCATTGCAGACGTGCGTTTCTGTCCACGCCTCTGTAGTGCCACCAAACGCATCAGTGCCGCCGCTTGGCTGGTCAAAAGCCACGCGCTCGGTCATTGCCCCTGCGCCTATGTTGCGAACCCTAGCCATACCAAGCATTCCTGTGCATATTCAGCAGGCTCTCAAAGCCAAACGGAATGTTTGACAATTCATCCATGCCAGACTGCTCGCGATTGTCATACCAATGGCCGACCAGAAGCATCAGCGCATGGCGGATCGTGTCAGGCACATCGTCAACTGTATCGCCGTAGCCGATAGTGTATTCGATCTTAATAGCGTCTTGCCGCTCTTGCGTTTCGGGCCAAGACTCTCCGTCTTTCGGCTGGATAGTCGTATATGTAGCAGTCCCAAAAATTTCGTAGTTGTTCACGTCATCGTCTTGCAGCGTGCCACTAAGATCGTAATAGCGAACCGCGTTCAAAACCTGAAACGGACCAAGGATTAGCTTCACTGTCCCGGTGGTATTGCTGTCCAGCCATTGCGCCCACTTTTGCGAAATCATCGCCTGCCCCAGCGCGCCTTGCACATCCGTAAAGGCAACCGCCACGGCAATCAGCCGCTCCAGCAAGGCATCGTCGTCATCATGATCAACGCGCAACTGCGCCTTCACCTCCGACAGCGTAATCGGGGTGATGGCTGGCGCTTCCACCAGTTCAAGCGCGTGATGACACGCTAAAGTCTGGTTTTGCCCATGCTGGTTTTGCCCATGCTGGTTGCCGTGGCCCATTTACTCAGCCCTCGTCAGGAATGGCCTTGCGACCGCGATTTTTCTTGACCGCTTTTTCAATACGCTGCTCTTGAACAGGCTCGGCCCGTCCATTCTTAACAAGGAACAACGCCTCGTCTTCGCTGCATTCAATCACTTCACCCGCCTTTTGCGAAAAGGTGGGGCTTGCGCGTGATCTCAAAAGTTTAACCTTGGGCATGTTCAGCCTCCTTATCAGCTTAGTGAGTGGGGCAGCGAACCGCCCCACCTATAAACTGACTTAGCCGTGCGTGATCTTTTTGATCGCTGCATTGTCCAGCATTGCCGAGTCAACGCGGGCAAAGCCCACGAAGGCAACCTGATCAGCCTCAGCGTACCGCTCATCAAGACGCTTGATGTCAATCGGGCGCGCGCGGCGAACAATAAACTTCTGCATGTCGCCATACAGAACCGAATCGTTTGTGGTGCCGATGTCCGCCATCGCTTGGTTGACCACATAAGTCTCGCCAAGGATGGTGGCCGCTGCGCCTGTCTGCACGCTGGCGGGTTGCCAGATGTAGTTGCCCTCGTTGTCCTTCAGCTTGCGAAGCGCCTGCAAGGTGCTGTCATTAAACATGAATGACGTGGTGGGTGCGCTGCGGTAAGCAGGATCGACCGAGTGCTGAAGGTCAATCAGATCATCAAACGAGATTGCCGAAGGATCGGCGGTAACGCCTGCGCCTGCACTTGTCACGATGCCGGTTGGCTCGCTGGAACCGCTGCCAGTGGTCAACGATGCGCCAATGCCACGACCGAAACGCTCGGCCATCAGGCTGCGAAGTTCGGCCTCAAGGTTGATCGCCGTGTCTTGCAGCAGTTCGTTCGACACCTTGATCAGGCCCGAAGTGAACTTGAAGGCACCCAGCGTGATCTGACCAAACGTCGCGTCATCCTCAGATGCAGCGGTGTTTTCAGCCAACAGAACGGCGGTGTTACCCGTATCGTTCGTGGTTGGCATGGTCAGCGGGTTGCCTGCCGAGGTGACAAGCTGGCGCGTGATGTTCTCATCAAACAGCGGCGAATAGGCCACCATCGACTTGATCAGTTCCGGGATCAGTTCCTGCGGAACAGTGAAGCCACCTTCGGAGTTGGTGCCAGCCGATTGTGCGCGATGCTCACGCAGCGCTTCACGCGCCTCGCGGGGCAGGTCGCCAAAGCCGTGGCGCAGATACTCATTGAAAGCACCACGATAGTCGATCTCGTCATTGACGTTGATCTCACGGCTTTCTTTGGCTTCCATCGGAGCGGCGGTGCGCTCGTTGATGGCTTCCAGCTTGCGCTGTGCGTCGTCCAGCTTTTCCATGCGCTCGACACGTTCGGCGATCTTGTCGTGATCGGCCATCATGGCGTCAAATTCACGCTCAATTTCACCAGCACGCTCTTCGGGAGTTTCGTCGGTCACTTCCGACAGCTTGGCGCGGGCCTCGGTGGCGATGTTCGCCATCTTCTCCCGCAGGTCTTTTACTTCAGCCATTGTAGGGCCTCCATCTAAGGGATTTGGTCTGCCATCACGGCGATCAATCCAAGCGCTTGCCCAAGGCGCGGGATTAGGGCGAACAGCGGGAGACCGCTGCTATTCCACTAAGCGGGCCTTCATCCTTACACGTCGCGCCGCTTGGCTTTTCTGCTGTGCCTGACGATGCGCTTCAAGCGACCGCAGGCCAATTTCTGTGCCTTCATAGGCAGGGGTTGTGACGACCGAAACATCGAACAGGCGCAAGTCTTGGATCGTGCGCTTAGGCATGTCGCCTGTGTCGTCCCATTCTTGACGCTCTGGCATGAACGCAAAACTCATCTTGTCCAGATCGCCGCGTTGCATTTTAGGAATGATGGAGCGAACGTCCGGGTCGTTGCGATCAAGTTCGGTTTCCATGTAAAGGCCGCGCTCGTCTTCGGACAGGCGAAGCGTGCCTGACCGCGTGCGTGCCAATGGCAAGCCGTCGTGGTTGACCAAGAACACAACATCGTCATTGCGTTCAATCGCTTTGGTGAATGCGCCGCGCGCGATGGTTTCGCGGAATAGACCAGCGATGCTAGTTTCCTCGTCAAAGACCGCAGCGTATCCAGACACGCGAACGGTCTCGCTTTCATCGTCTTCGCGCACCTGAACGTCTTGCATCAAGGTGCGGATTTCTTTGTCTGCCATATCACGGGCCTCCATAGGTTGTGGCGATAATACCACAATAGAGCGGCCCTCGTCCACTGGTGCTGCTGGTTCAAATAAAAGCGGCTCAAAATCGTTCTCGTCAAGCCACTCGCGAGCCTGATCTTCTGTAAAGTTTTCAACCTTGAAGCGGATGCTTTGAACCTCTGCCTCACCGTCTAGGACACCATAGATGAAGTCTACGCCCGTGCCGCCTTCGTTATTGCGGCGGCTGAAGCTGTCAAACTGGTCAGGATCAGCAATGCGCGCGGCGTGTTCGCCGGGATAAGGACGCGTTTCGGCGCGTTCATCGTCTTCTTGGTCCATGATGCGATTGGCCCAAGCCTGACCTGCATCACCGCCCCAAAGTGCCCAAGCGATGCGTCCATTGCTAGGATAGCCATCCTCGCCGGGGCTGAATCCTTCTGCTTCTTTGTCAACTTCGTGGCGCGCAAAATAGCTAGACATACGCCCAACAGTTTCCATGCTTAGATTTTCACCGTTTGAAATGTCACGCGCACGGGCAATTCCGACCTCTGTGCCGCCACGTCCGTATTCGCGCCGCCAATCAAGGCCGCGCTGGGCTTCTTCGCGCATTGCTTCATTCGGTGTCGGCATCAGAAGCCCCCATCTGCACGGTGATCGGCACTGTCGCGCCTTGCACCATCAGGCTATCGCCACCCTCAAGCGGCCCCTCGTCTTCAAGCGCGCGCACCTCGTTCGGCGTGCGGATCGCGTTCTGGATCGCGGTGGCGTGTGCTTCCATCCGGGTCTTGACATCGCCGCGCAGCAAGCCGTCCAGTTCGATCTTAACCTCAACATCGGCCTGACGCCCGAATAGCTTGAAAGTCAATTCCTGCTCAAACTGGCGAACCCACCGCGAAAGCGTGTGCTTGACGAAGTGAAGGTCTTGCTGCTCGGTGTTTGAAAACGTGCCGTGCGTCAGGTCTTGCAGGAAGGTCGGCGGCAAGCTGTAAATCCGGGCGATCTCTTCAACAAGGAACCGCTTGATCTCGACAAGCTGCATTTGTTCCGGGTTAAAGCCGACCGACTTTAGTTCGTGGCCAAGAGGCAGCGCCATAATCGGGCGACCGTCACGGGCCAGCTTGGCAGTTGTCCGCGCCACGTCATCCGACGCGCGCGATGCCGCCGCACCTGACTGGAACGGGCCTTGTAGGACCGCAGGCGGGATGCCACCAGATTGAAACGCTTTGCTGCCGTATTTTGTGGCCGCAATGGCCAGCCCCACAATGTCGCGGTTGGTATTGATCGGGCCGTAATGGCTGACAAAATCCCGGTGGCGCATAAACGCAATGTCAATCACGTCTTCGTAGCTGTATGCCTTGCCAGACTTTTCGTGGATGTACTGCACCACCTTGCGCGCGGTGCTGAAGTCGGGAATTTCCCGCACCTTCATCTCGCGCGGATCAACCGGAATGATATTGATAACCTGATTGCCGCCATTGCGCTCGATGATGCTGTAGCTGCGCCCGTAGGTGAAAACCTGATCAAACGAATACTTGCGCCATTCAAAGCTGCTCTCATAATCGCTTGGCGCAAAGTTGAGCATCCGCTCAATTTCAGGGCGGGCCTTGCTTCCATCTGCGCGGGAATAGATGTGGATGGGCAGCTTGGCGATGGTACTGGACAAGAAGTTAACCGCATCCCAGATCGCAGGCACCGTCAACGCAGAATCCTCGTTGACGCGAACGCCAGACGAGGATGTGCCGCCCCAATCGAACAGAGACGCCGCCGAAAGCGGAACGTTCGGGTCTTCTAGGTTCCTGGTTTCCGCTTTGCGGAATTTGTCGAAAAAGCCCATGCGTCCGCCGAGTTTGAATATTCTTGGCGATCATATGCTATTTTTCAACAGGTTTCAAGGTGGGGCGGGTTTAGCCTTCAATCTTGTAATTTTTTGAAACTACTCCCCTAGAAACATCTCCAACAACAGAGTGTTTAACCCATGTCAATTTACCAGTATGTAGCTTTCTAATGTGCCCTCTTCTAAGATGTTGCCTAACGCCTTTTCGTCTTTGATTACTGCTTGACGCTCTATCGTGTTTTTGGTTTGGCCTTATTACGAGTGTACGATACTCAAAAAAAGCATGTTTTCCTTTTTTCAATCTTGTTTTGTTTGTGTGTTTAGGTGCCTTTTTAACTTCATGATCGACGTTTTCGCATAAACTGCAAAGAGAAACATTCAAAACAGCACTTACGTCGAGATAATACTCATTTACCATATCAAGATGAGTTATTCCTGAGGTTAATTCATAACCTATTTTGCCCATTTTGCCGCCCATATTAAAACATGAAAATGGTATTTTGCTTTTGCCTTTTTCACGCATGAAGCCTTTTATGTAATATGGAACTATTGCAGCAAAAAAAGTTGGAACCCATACGCCATTTTCTGTCAAAACTGTTGAATGAGCAAAAAAACCTTCCACATCGGGGGCACCATGCAGGCCCACACTTTCCGAAAAACTTTTCACAGAAGGCAAATGCTCCGCATACGTGCAAACAGATTTGGCAACAGATGTTTCCATGCAACCCAAGGGGGTATTTGGGCAATCTACATCAAACTCTATACACACTTTCGGAAACGGCAGTTTGTACGCGCCTAAGAGGCTATCTTGAACTTCAGCCGGGTTTGTAATTAGTTCGGCGTTAAGTGGAAGTTTAAACTTAACAGCATCCTTGATGCCTTTAATAATTCTCTCCTGAAGACCAAAGTTAAAAGACCCTAAAGGCAATTTATCAAATGCCTCTATTGCGTATGTAGATGTGGAAACATTTTTCATAATTCACGCCCTCCAAGCGTTCTCCAAGGTTAAGCGCGGGCAAGTTGTGGAGTTCAACTGTTCGGCTGGCCTGCCTAGCCCGCGCACCTATATTGCAACACTTTACATTGGATGTAAACCCTACGCCTCCAACCGAAAATCAGGATCATCCCACGGCGATGGCGGCACGCTTGTATCCTCATGGGAAGCTGCGCCCAGCGCCATGGCCAAGGCCACCATGCCGTCGATCCGACCGCTTGACTTCATCTTGTCAAGCTTGCGGTTGCCCGCAGGGTCGCGAACCGCGATTGCGTTGGCCGCGCACATGTTAAGCAACGGGTTTGCGCCATGCCGCATTTTGCGCTCGGCCACTAGCCGCTCAACCTTATCAACCGCAGGTGCCATATCCTTGAACCCCTGACCAAACGGAGCCATCGGTATCTGCGCGCCGATGATGTCAAGTTCGCGTTGGAAGTCGTTAATGCGCCAGCGGTCATAGGCCAGCATGTTGATGTCGTATTGCTCCGCAGCCTCGGCCACATGGCGCGCCACAACGGCTGGCACGATCACAGGCCCGTCGATCAGCGTCAGATAACCTTGATCGGCCCAAATGTCATACGGCACCTTGTCGTTCTTAGCTTTTTCTCGGATGCCGTCAGACGGCAAGAAAAACTGCGGCACGATATGCCAGCTATCACCGTCCGGGAAAGCCATCACGAACGCGGTCAAGTCACGGCTTTGCGACAGGTCTAGACCAGCATAGCATGGCATCCCGGCCACCACTTCTGGCTCGGCCTTGTTTGCATCCCATTCCGCGCGGCTTAGGAACGGGCTTTGCGCTTCGATCCTCTGGTTTAGATACAGCCAGCGAAAGCTGTTTTCTTTGGCAGGCAGTCGCGCCGCCTGTTTCGCAAAGTCTTGCATGTCTTTCATGCTGCGGAACTCGCCAAGCGCAGGGTTTGCCGCTTTCCACGCCTTCTTGTCTAGAACCTCGCAATCTTCGGGCGCGGTGTAGACGTGGCTGACGATGCGCGGGTCTTTGGCGTTCTTGGCGTCGTCAAGCCAGATTGAAAACAGATCGCCATCCGTAGATGCCTGCGTGCTGATTGCAATCAGCAGCGGATCGTCATAGGCACCCTGCGCGGTTTCAATCGCCTCAATGAACGAATCCTGCTGGCCGCGCACCTGTCCAACCTCATCCAAGATCGCCAGCACAGGGCTTAGGCCGTGGGCCGTCCCAGCCTCGGCGCTGATTGCCTTGTATTCCACATTACGCGCCAAGCCGATCAGCGACTTTTGCGAAGGCACAACCTTCACCACCTTGCTTAGGTCAGGTGAAAGCCGAACCATCTTTTCGGCCAGCTTAAACACCAGCGCCGCCTGATCTCGGCTGCGCGCGCCGCTAATGATCTGGCTGTTTGTCTTAGCCTCCGGCCCCGCGATATGGGCAAGCAAGATTCCAGCAATAAGAGCGCTCTTACCGTTCTTTCGCGCAACCGAGAGATATGCCCGGCTTGTGCCTTTCGGGTTGTCGTAGATGTCCAAGATAAACTTGCGCTGAAACGGCATCAGCTTGATCTTCTTACCAACGCTCTTGCCCTCCGGCACCGGGCAGAACGCCTCAATGAAGGCTATGACAGCCTCGCCGCGCGTCATTTAGAAACCTTTGGAGCGTGCGGGTCAGTGCTGCCCTGCCGCTGTTCCGACTGGACGTCGGTCATCGCCTGCTTCGCACGCTTGGGATAAGGTTTGGACAATGGCAAGATACGCTCACGCATTTCAGCGTCAAGGGGCATAAGGTAACGGTGTTTTCCGGGTTTCTCAACTGGCGTGCATTGATCTGGCGTCAGTGTTTTTCGGCGTTTACCTTGAACGGTGGTCCAACCTTGTTTTTTGACCATTCGCGCGTGCCAACGCTTTCCATCTGGCCCTATGTATTCAACAGACTTTGCGCCTTGCCCTGAATATATCCAATTTCCCGCTTGATACACGCCGCCATGGTGGCCCTCGCTTGGATCAGCAAACGAAACTATCAATCGCAATTCTGGGCTGTTGCTTTTAAGAAATTGAATAGCCAAGCGCACAATGCGAGACACAGGCGCATCGTGCTTGGTCATTGCAATTCGCGTCAGTTCACAGCCTTCTGTTTTTTGCAAGCCAAAAGGATTAAGCAGCGATGGAGTTGCGCCTCGTGAAAAAATTACAACACCGATGAATTTATCGCGCTCCCAAATACCGACTTTAACAAGCGGTGGAACAGGAACACTCTTGCTATAATGCCAATTCTCGCAGGCATACTTTGCGGCGGCATGGGTGGCCCAGTCTATGCGCAGATCAGCCTTGGCCATGTTCTCGCAAATCCCATTCAATTTGGCAATGAGGGCATTTTACCATCTTTGGCTCAAGTTCATCTAGCTTGCCCTGATCGTCTTCGGTGCCGGGTTCAAAATTTGGCACTTCCTCGCCTTTCAGCAAATCCGCAAGTTCATCATCCGTGAACCCCATCAACTCGCCAAAGTCGCCAGCCAAGTCTTCCAACTCAACGCGCAGGGCTTCTTCATCCCAGCCCGCGTTCAGCGCCAGCTTGTTGTCTGCGATGATCAAAGCGCGGCGCTTGCGGTCGTCCAGGCCGGTAACAACCACAGCGGGAACTTGATCCATTTTCAGCTTGCGCGCAGCAAGCAGACGCCCATGCCCGGCGATCAGATTGTTTTCCTCGTCAATCAAAACAGGGTTGGTGAACCCGAACTCCTTGATCGACGCGGCAAGCTGCGCGACCTGCTCGTCGCTATGCGTCCTGCTGTTGAGCGCATACGGAATCAGATCGTCCACCTTCGCAAGCTTTTGGTCATAGAAGTCCATC
>Ga0209923_1000145_pt1 | contig 15893 bp, 16 predicted proteins | sample SalPon1_A_H2O_MG_FD_185696 | JGI IMG/M metagenome (GOLD analysis project Ga0209923, IMG submission 185696) | Salt pond water microbial communities from South San Francisco under conditions of wetland restoration - Salt Pond MetaG R1_A_H2O_MG... | ecosystem: Environmental > Aquatic > Non-marine... | reverse complement strand
TTGACCACTCAGATCCACAGCCCTCTGGTAAGGAATACCGCATCGAAGGCTCGATGAAGCAGGGAATCGACCAGGAAAACGCGAAGAAGATCAACAAGATGATCCGCGATGAGGGTCCAAAGGGTGCAAAGACCCAAATCCAGGGCGAAGAAATCAGGGTCAGCTCAAAATCAAGAGATGATTTGCAAGAAATCATTGCCCTTCTGAAGGGCAAAGACTTGGAACTAGACCTTCAGTTTGTCAACTACCGGTAGCTAGATAACCCGTCCCGGCACCAGAAAAACTGATTAGCCTTGCGTCATTTGAGATGAAGCAGGCCTCGCCTCGCTTCAGATGCAGTTTTTCATCCAACGAGTTTGAAACAACTATTTCCCCCGACACGCAAACCATGATGCCCGCCTGTGGCAAATTAACATCCGCGATCAACTGAGAACCACTGGGCTCAACCCGATAGACACGGAAATCATCAACTCCCACCACATACTCATCCAGACCCTTCTGCAGTGCAGTTGGCCCAAGTTTTGGATTCAGTGATTCGAATACGGTGATCTCTCGAAGCAGGTCGATGTCTACGTTTTTGGAGGTTAATCCACCGCGAATCACATTGTCACTACTTGCCATCACCTCGACACCTAGGCCCTGCAGATAAGCATGAAGGTTCCCCGCTGGAAGAAAAACGGCCTCCCCCGGTGCGAGAAAAATCTCGTTTAGTAAAAACGCAATCCCTAGGCCTTTGTCACCAGGATAGAACTCACTAAGAAAACCAATCAGCTGTGAGTGGTTGGCAAGAGAATCCAATAGTTGCTTATCCAGCTCAGCAAAAACAAAGTCAAAATGCTGCTGCAGAGTTTTATCCCCTGCCGCCCAGCTATCAAAGGCTGGGTCTTTTGAGGCGATCTCTTTCAGCTCCTGGTTGATTTCGCTAACTGGTCTGAAGCCACTGAGAACCCTGAATGGGCTAATGGCAATTAATAGCTCTGGTTTGTGATTTTCATCTTTGAAGTTCCTAGAAAAATCGTCAATCGCAACTTCTCGGACCTGTTCGTCTTCGAATCCGCTTTTAGCCTGTTTCAGGTTTGGATGTGACTGAATCGATAGTGGACTCGCGGCTGATAAGAACTTCACCAGGAAGCCAAGATCTCCTGATAGATCTTTTAGTTCCTCACCAGTTTCAGTCCTAGCAGGAGACACCGGATGAGTCCCAAACCAAAGTTCCGAGAGAGGAGTCTCTGATTCCTCAAGGCCAATCAGGTCAGGAATCAGATGTGTTGAGCCCCAGGGGTAGCTCAGTGGCTGGTTGGTGATTTTTCTAAGCATTGCTTCCCTCTTTAGGAACCATTGCCCTGAGAGTGCTTCCTTCACCAGTGTCTGATCTTTCAAAACTCCAGTTTCCAGCGGTGACCGATTTCACCATCTGCAGACCAAAACCACCCTTGCCGGAGCGAGGCCCAATGCCATCGTCAGTAATTTCAATCAATATATGCTCTTCCTGGTCGCTGATTAGCACGTCTACCTTCTCTGCATACCCATGCTTATAAGCATTTGAGACTCCCTCCGAGACTATCTCCTCAATTGCTCGGCTACCTTCGACCATCCCTGAGATTTCTAACCTGACGTCAACCAAACCTTGCCACTGTTGCGCAATTGCAGAAAGTGAGGCTTGCATGGACTGGTTGGTTTCCGGTTCATACTCCGCCAATGGATTGGCAATCAGATTTCCAACAAGTTCTCTTATCCTGCTTGCCTCCTGGTTGTTTTTGTCCTCATTTGCCTGCTCCAATTGCAGGCTGTAAGCCATGAGTTTTGACTGAACGCTTCCATGGATGAATTTGGCCAGGTCTCCAGCTCCTTTTTGGCTGACCTCTGCTTGCAATTGAGAGAGTCTTTCACCAGCCTTTAGATTTTCCTCTAATTCGTTCAAAATCTGCTTCTGAGTCTTTTCGGACTGAACCACACCCCCTGCAAACAGCAGAGCGGTAAACAGCCACCCGGTCAGAACCACCCAGCCACCGATGATTTGATCAATCTCTAACGGAGGCCTGACCAATGTCCTCTCCAAAAAAATCAGGGTTGAAGCAATCGGGGGAAACAAAAAAACTCTGGCAAGAGATCTTTTTCTAAAAAACCTCTTATAAACAAGCAGGCTTGCAATAAACACGAGCGCGTCAATCAAGAAAAAGCCGATTGCCACCAAAGCCCCATACTGACCGATTGCCGCAACCAGCATCAGCCAAAGTGCCAGCGTTGAATAAAGCACCACTGGCATTTCATTTTTGATTAGCGACAGCTTGATAAGCGCAAAAAGAGGGAACTTGGATTTTCTATTGACCTCACTCAGCCATAACTTATGACTTACCGGCCTGACCTCTCGCTCTGTAAATTCTCGTATTTTCTGCGCCAAGACTTCATAGCCATCTCTGTCGATTCTTTGAGTTCCAGTTAGCAGTTCGCGCAACTCCTGATCAATCTCGAACACCAGGCGGGGTTTTTCATTATCTGTTAGGGAGCGCACCATCTCATCACGGGTCTTGATGAACCGACTGAGTTTATTCATCACATAACCGACAATCGGCATGCCAATGCCCCAGACCAGCAGAGTTGGACTGAGCCATTGCACATCGAGCGCATAGCCCTCGAGTCCAAACAGTGAGGCATATATTTGGATTGATTGATTCAGTAAAAAACCAGCAAAAATTGAGATCGGCAATATCAGCCACCAATCAGCATTTCCTTTTCGATAAAACGTGAACCATGAAATCCCAAGCCAGGCCAACAGTGTCAGGTAACCAAGAAAGCTAGCAATCGTGAATAGAAAAAAATCCGCTGGGCTAACAGACTGCACCACCGGTTCGACCAAAACCGTGATTGGTAGCAACAGCAAATAAGGGGCCCAGTGAATGGTCCAGCTACCAGAGAGATTGGCTTTCAGTTCTTTCAATCGACCATCCCCAGCATTCGGTAATAAACACGGGCGAGATTCACTCGATTGTTGAGCTTGTCGTTTGTTTGTAGTGAAAACTTTTTAGAAATCACCCCGATGGTTTGCTCTACAGACTTGATAGAGACATTTCTCTGCTTTGCAATTTCTGAGTTACTGAGCCCTCTGCCAATAAGCCTCAAAGTTTCTAACTGAACCTGGGTCAAGTTTGCAAACTCAGCTGGTAGCTCCTCTGTGGCACCTTCGATTAGAGCATTCCTGATTGATGCCCTCAATGCCAGGGAGAGCTGTTGGGTTTCAAAGATTTGTCTTTTCACCAAATAGGTGCTCGCTCTAGGCAGCGTCGTTGCGTCCTTATCCAATAACCTCGGATCTTCAAAACTGGTCAAAAACACCAGCCCGATTTTGGGGTTTTTTTCTCTGAGTTTTCGAGCAACGTCAATTCCGGTTGGACCTTTGCCAAGGTGTAAATCCAAAAGCGCACAGTCACTATCGGCAGCATCTATCGCCTCTGAAGCAGATGCAGCTGTTGTCACCTCAAGCCCCAAGCTTGTCAGCGCAGCGGCAACACTTGAGCGTGTTAGACCGTCATCCTCTAAAAATAGAACGCTGAATTTTTCCACAGCTAAATGCTAGCTGTTGGCTATGCCGACCATCTCGTCTCGGTCAAACAGTTTCTCGCGCTCTCTGCCCGAAAGCTCCCCCCGACGAAGCTCTTCAGAGTTTTCTTTGAGCCACCCGTCCCAGCTGACGAATTGAACTGATTTGGATTCTAAAAACTCAATGATGTCTTGCTCTGCGGGTTTCTCAGGACTCCACCACATAGCTCTGTCTTCAATCAGGTGACCGATGGTCTCAATTGCGTCGGCCTTGGTGTGACCAATGAGTCCAACGGGTCCTCGCTTGATCCAACCTGTTGCATAAACACCGGGGACCTGATTTCCCTGCTCGTCAATGACTCGACCCTCGTCGTTGTTGATTACACCTGATTTTGCATTGAACGGGATTTCTGGAAGTTCAGAACCGAAATAACCAACCGCTCTGTAAACAGCCTGCACCGGGTATTCAATAACCTCATCGGTGGCAACAGCCCCGCCGTTACCATCCAGTTGATTGCGTCTGATTTTTATGCCGGTGACATGATCATGACCGGTGATTTCTTCCGGTGTTGATAAAAAGTGAAGGTGCAGTCTTCGAGAAGCCTCTGGCTGAGGCTCTGCTCTCAATGCTTCCAAGGTTTTCACCATCACCCTGGTTTGATTGCTTGCCTCTAGTTGTTTGTCACTGCCCTCGTCATAAACAAAGTCCTCGTCATAAACAATTGACTGCACTCCCTCAATTGCCAATGCCTCACGCAGTTCCAATGGGCTGAATTTAACCTGGGCTGGGCCCCTTCGACCAAAAACGTGCACATCGGTGATGTTTGAAGCCCTGAGCCCCGCCTCTACATGGGGAGGAATTTCAGTTGATGCCAAATCATCGGGGTGCTTGATAAGCATGCGGGCAACATCCAGGGCAACGTTTCCGTTTCCAATCACCGCAACCTGCTTGGCATCCAGCGGCCACTCCCTCGGGAAATCAGGGTGGGCGTCATACCAGTTCACAAAATCTGCAGCACCAAAGCTTCCCTCAAGGTCTGCTCCTGGGACCTTGAGTTCCGCATCTTTGATGGCACCGGTTGCAAAAATCACTGCGTTGTAGTGGGTTTTCAGATCATCCAACGTCATATCTTTGCCGAATTCAACATTTCCAAAAAAGCGGATATCGCCTGCATCCAAAACATCAAACAGGGCATTGACTATGCCTTTGATTCTTGGGTGATCTGGCGCTACCCCGTAGCGAACCAAACCGTAAGGGGTTGGCAACATGTCAAATAGGTCAATCGACACCTCGAAATCGCGCTCGGCCTTCAGAATCAAATCCGATGCATAAATGCCCGCGGGCCCAGCGCCAATAACCGCCAAACGTAGCTTTTCCAAATAGCTTTCCTTTGCTACCCCTTGCGCTCAACAACGGCATCCGCAAATGCCTCGAGCGCTTTCTTAACACTTCCATCCGGAAGTGGCGATAATGCCTTCTTTGCCTTTTCGGCCCAGGCAACCGCCTCCGAAACCGTTTCTTCCATGACCTGATGCTTCCTCAGTCTGTTGACCGCCTCAGCTAAATCTTCGTCAGATTCCAGTCCAGATGAAATCAATCCAACCAGTTCAATAGATTTCTCATCGGTTTTCTTCCTAAGCAAGATTACTGGAAGAGTTGGAACCCCTGCTCTTAAGTCAGTTCCTGGGTTTTTGCCCGAGTCATCATCATCGCTGTTGATGTCAATCACGTCATCCATCAACTGAAAAGCAACCCCGACTGCCTCTCCATATTCACCAAGTGGTTCTAGGTAGTCATCTTCTGCTCCCGAAAGCATTGAGCCAAGTTGGGCAGACAGGGCAATCAGTGAACCTGTCTTATCCTTCAAGATTTGAACATAGAAATCCATCTCGTCTTTTTCTTGGTGACCAACCGTTTCATGCAATTGGCCCAACACCAATCGTTCAAACGTCTCAGCCTGCATGCGAAGTGCTCGCTCGCCCAAGCCACTAACAACCTGACTTGCCCTGGCAAATAAAACATCTCCGGTCAAAATCGCAACACTGTTTCCCCAAACCGAGTGGGCAGTTGGCACACCTCGTCGCAAATCTGCCTCGTCCATTACGTCATCGTGATACAGAGTTCCCAGGTGAGTTAGTTCAATCACGGTGGCCGCTTTCAACACATCCTCATTTTCACTATCCCCAAGGTGAGAGCACAGAAGAGTAAGCACTGGTCTTATGCGCTTACCGCCTGCGTTCACCAAGTGATTCGAAGTCTCGTTCAACAACTGGTCGGTGTTGGCAATTGAGTCAGAAATTAGCGCTTCGACTCTTTCAAGCTTTTGTTCTAAATCTTTGACCAAGTTTCGATCGGCTATTTTTCTCATCTGGCTGGGTAGGCTCATGGCTTCTCCCCGTAATGAACGGCAACGATGCCAAGGGAGAGGTTTTTATATCCCACATTTTCAAAACCTGCGGCTTCAATCTGGGTGGCAAAATCAACCTGTTTTGGCCAAGCCTCGATTGATTCACCCAGATAGCTATAAGCCTCTGGATTTTTGGCAACTAACTTGGCAACAAAGGGCATAAACCTCTTCAGATAAAACTTATATAAAGCTCCGAATAAACCCTTTGGGTGGCTGAATTCACAAATCACCAATTTGCCACCAGGCTTGGTTACCCTGAGCATCTCTGAAAGTGCTTTATCAACATCTTCAACATTTCTGATGCCAAAGGAAATTGTCACTGCATCAAACTCTTTTGCCTTGAATGGAAGCTTTGTTGCATCAGCAAAGGCAAATTCCAGCTCTGGATGTCTTTTTTTGCCAACTTCCAACATTCCCTTTGAGAAATCTGCGGCAACAACCTGGACATCATCTGCCAATAAGGCCATCGAAGAAGTTCCAGTGCCTGCGGCTAGATCCAAAATTCTCTGCTTGGGTTCTGGGTTTATGAGTTTTCTAACAACTTTTCTCCAAAGTTTGGATTGGCCCAAACTCAGAATGTCATTGGTGCGGTCATATGTCTCCGCCACCTCGTCGAACATGCGCGAGACGTCTTCGGGCCTTTTCTGCATATCCGCTTTACTCACTAGGAAAGTCTAACCATCCTCAGGCGGATGTATTTCATCAACCGCTTTGGACCAGGTCCAAATGGCTAACCAAACAACTATTGCCACCAAAACTAGAAATATGGGTCCCATCACTGAGGCCAGCTGATCAGTGGGGGTTGCGTCGGTGATCACCACTTCTGATTTATCAATAGGCTCTGCTTCCATCGGGTCAATCATTGAATCCGGAGTAACCTGAATCGAGGGAATCTCTCTTTGGATATCCTCTTCATCAGCAAAAGCCATGCCTGAGGAGAGCCCAAACAGAATGGCAATTGGAAGCGCGATGAGAATTTTCATATAAACCAAGAATAAGTCACGCGCCTTGTTTGTTGAATAGCCTGTTATAGCTATGCAGGAATTATCAGAAAGTGAAGAGTTGCAATATTTCATCACTGAAGTCGAGCCTGATGGGTTCGATATCCCCGAAAATGCCACAATCTTCGCTCGTGGCAACAATCTGATGGTTGGCATTGGGGAGCAAGCTCGATTCGAGGCCAGTGGTGGTGAACGCTTTCAAGAGCTTGCCAAACAGTTTTCTAAATTCACCAAAGACATTGAAATCATTGGTGCTGTTGATTCATCGGCTGGTTCAATCAATGCCTTTGTAGCTATCAGCTTTAGTCCACGCAGTGAATTCAGCTCTGCATTGATTGTTCCCAAGGCCTTGTTTGTTAGGCGGCACGACAGAGCCTGGGTTGCAAGCTTTGAAAAAGATTTCTCTTGGCCTGAGGTTCAAAAAACCACTGAAACCAAATTGGAATTCAAACAAGCCTCACAAACTCAGGCAGGGTTTGTGGACTCAGTGGAAAAAGCTTTGGAGCAAATTGATGATGGGGAAATCTCCAAGGTGGTTTTGGCGCGAGACCTTGTGGCCGAAATTCCAGCGGGTTTTGACATCCGACCCGCCATTGAAAAACTCAGAGAGAGGTTTCCATCCTGCTGGGTTTATTCAATCAACGGAAACTTTGGAGCTTCTCCTGAATTGTTGATTCGCTCTTCAAATGGAGAGGCCTCCGCAAGAGTGCTTGCGGGAACTGCGGGAAGAGGAACAGACCCAGATGTTGACAGAGCTATCGGCGAGGGGCTTAGCCATTCGGCTAAAAACCTTCATGAGCACAACTTTGCCGTTGATTCAATAACCCGGGCCATGGAACCTTTCACAGATTCAGTTGAGGCAGATAAAACGCCATTTAGTCTGCAGCTTCCTGATGTTTGGCATTTGGCCACAGACATTCACGCCAAGCTCAGCTCCGATGCATCAATTTTGGAAGTTGCCTCCGCCCTGCACCCAACTGCTGCGGTCGCTGGCACTCCGAGGCTCTCAGCTCAAAAGCTGATAGCAACATTAGAGCCTTTTGACAGGGGTGTTTATGCAGGTCCAGTTGGCTGGGTTGGATCAAATGGTAGCGGTGAACTTGCGATTGCTTTGAGAGGCGGTCGGATTGAAGATGGACAAATCAGGGCATTTGCTGGATGCGGGATTGTCAGCGGAAGCGAACCAGAAGCAGAACTGAGTGAAACCAAGTTGAAATTCAAAGCAGTCAAAAACGCTTTTGACTAAAGCTTGAGCTCAAAAATCACGGGTCCTCTGATGTCTATGGCTTTTTCTAGCTGTTCGCTATTTTGGACCAGTTGGTAATCCCAGCCAAAAGCCTTGGCAATCAGACCCAGGTCGAACTGCTGAGGTGTTTGAAAATACTTGGTGTAAATATCGTCATCGATCATCTGTTTGATTTCAAGCTGCTCAAAAATCTTGCCACCCGAATCATTGACAACCCACAACTGAACATTCGGTCTAGGAATTGAACTTAGATTCAAACCCCCAACATCATGAATGGCCGTCAAATCACCAATGATTGCCCTAGTAATGCCTGCAGTGTTTAGCGAGATGCCAATCGCTGTTGAGTTTGAGCCATCGATGCCAGCTAGACCTCGGTTGCTGTAAACAGAGACCTCTTTGGCGGGAGCTACGCTGTTGGCAACCCGAATCATTTTGGAAGCACCCAAATAGATGCTGTCGGAGTCGTTTGTGGCATTCCAGATCTTCTGAATCAACTGCTCTCTGCCAAATTCATAATCTTGGACTTCCGATTGCCACTTTTCTAGCCAGCCAGAGATCGGCCTTATTGCTTTCAGGCTATCTGCCAAAACTGCATTGTCTGCGATGTCAAAAGGGCCATAATCAGAACTCACTACTGTTATCTGATCCTGAGCGCTGATTAGCTGGCTGACAACTCGGGTCAAAGTCGGTTTCCCGAATACCACAACGGCTTCGATTTCCTCCGAGAGCGTTGTTTTCAGAAGGCTCTCATAATTCAATATGGCATGATCGCCGGATCTTTCCCCAGAAGAAGGCTCTGCCAGTAATGGCCAGTTTGCACTCTCTGCAAACTCTCGGGCACCAACTCCACCGGCTCCTGAAATCACAACACCCCGCACACTGCAATCAATTTCGGTTGCTGTCTTTGAAGCCCTATCAAGCTCAATCTTTTCGACAGATCCTGTAACTTCGCTGTCACCACTCAGTGGTTCGTCAAAGCAAACGTTTAGCTGGATTGGCTGTGATGAATTCAGGGCAGCAATGAGTTTTTCCTTGGCTAAAGTCAGGTCTTGCTCAGATTCAATGTCGACATAATCAATTAGCTCGCCAAAAACCCCTGGCTGCAAGGTTGTCTGGTTAGACCCCTTGCCCCTCAATCTTGTGGGTCGGTCCGCTGTAATGGCAATCAGGGGAATGCCTGCATGATGGGCCTCCAGCATTGCTGGGTGCAGATTTGCAACAGCTGTTCCGCTGGTGACAATCAAGGCCGAGGGTTTATGGCTTGCAACGCTGTTTCCCAAAGCCATAAAAGACATTGAGCGCTCGTCCACTCGAACATAACTTTCGGCTAGTTTCGCCTGAGCTAATTGTTCAACTGCCAAAACAAGTGACTGGCTTCGAGAGCCGGGGGATATAAAAAATCTTTCAACACCGACTGAGTTTGCTAAACCAATGACCCGATCAGCCAATGATTGGCTGATCATTTTTTGTCGTCTTCGTCGTTTTTCTTGCGACGCTTTTTGTTTTGATCGCGCATGCGCTTCTGCATGTCTCTTAGAAATCTTGGGTCATCATCGGGAGCGCTCGGCTTTTGCTGAGGTCTGCTTCCCCCGCCACCCTCTCGCAGAGGTCTTCCCAGCCAGAGATAAAGGGCTCCGCCAACTATTGGCACGAATAAACACAGTGCTACCCATGCCCACTTAGGCAGAGCCCGCACCTTGGTTTTATCGGCGGTAGCGGAATAGACGGTTGTGAACACAGTAAACGCAACTACACCTACCGCAAGAACAATTAGCAATCGAGCCATGTTTTAACTCTAGCCTCCTCCGAATTAGACTGATGCCGATGAGAAATCCTTGGATTATTTACACAGTTAGCCGATTGGCACTATTTTTCGGTGTATTCATCGCCTTAGCCCTCTTGGGCTTCAACCCATTTTTCGCTGCAATTATTGCAGCAATCGTCTCATTTGCCCTGTCTCTGATTTTGCTTGATGGTCAAAGGAAAGCAATGAGTGAAAAAATGCACTCCACTTTTTCTTCAAAAAAAGATGATGACAGTGATTATGAGAACCAGATGTTGGACGAATCAGAAACTAATGAAGCTGATTCCGATGGACATGGCGATAGCCCACGCAACTGATGCGTAGCTAGTCAGCTTCAGGCCCGTAATCAACTCTTTGGCAGATTTTGCCGTCGGCACCATAAGGCTCAGTGGAATCACCAGCAACAAAACCAGCCAAGCCAAAATGGTTGCGGGATATGCCAAAACATACGGCAGGGTGATAATCATCGGAAGCCAAATCAAAAACAAATAAAGAGACTTGCTGGCCTTTGAGCCCATCATCACTGCAAGTGTTCTCTTGCCAGCCTGCTTATCGGTTTCAATGTCTCTGATGTTGTTGGCAACTAACACTGCAGCTGCGAAAGCACCCAAGCCAATGCCACCAATCAGAGAATCGCCTTGGAAACTCAGGGTTTGTGCAAAAGAGGTTCCAACGGTTGCAACAGGTCCAAAAAAGATAAAGACACTTAGCTCACCAAGCCCTGCATAGCCGTAAGGGTCTTTGCCTCCGGTGTAGTACCAAGCAGCCAAGATTGCCAAAACCCCAACAACCACCAGCCACCACTGCTGGGTAACAACAATGATTGCTGCTCCAGATGCGGCTGCGAGTGTGAAAAACACAACCGCCACCCGCAAAACCTTTGGTGGTTCCACGGTCCCGGAACCCGTCAGTCGGGCAGGGCCAACTCTGAACTCATCAGTGCCACGAACACCATCGGAGTAATCGTTAGAAAAATTGACACCGAGTTGCAAAAACAAACTGACCATCAACGCCAAAAAGGCAATCGCTAGGTTTAGTTGATCAACGCTGTTTGCAACCGCGGTTCCTAAAACAACTGGTGAGATTGCTAGTGGGAGAGTTCGAACACGAGCACCGGAGACCCACTGTGAGATTGAAGCCATGGCCCCATGCTACTCAGACAAAAGACTTTGAATCTTTTGCAAATCCAATTTTTGTGAGGAAAGTCTTGGCAAATCTCTAAACTGTTGAATTTTTTTAGGCTTTGCCTCACGACCAATGATTTCAACCAAGTGCTCAGAAATTGCCTCGCTGACCTCTGGTGTTCCCTCGAAACCAATGGCCACTCTTTGTCCAAACTCAGAATCATCAATTGACACCGCAGCGATTTCCACCACACCCGCAATCTCGCGTGAAATTTCCTCGACTCGATCCAGAGAGACTTTTAATCCACCAGAGTTAATGACCCTATCGGCCCTGCCCATGATTTCTAATTTGCCGTCCTCTGCAAAACGGGCAAGGTCATTTGTGGCCAACCACTCGCTCTCAGTGTTTGCCAAAACTGACCCAGAAACTTCCAACAACCCGTCATTGATTCTGAGCTTGGTGTCCCCAATTGGCTCTCCGTCATAAACACAACCTCCGCAGGTTTCAGTCATGCCATAGGTGGAAATCAAATTAATGCCCATTGCTTTCAGTTTCTGCATCACTGCAAAATCACTTCGTTGGCCACCGACCAAAATAGCTTCAAATTTTCGCAGAGAAGAAAACACCATTGGGTCACCATCAACAGCTTCAGCAAGGCGTGCTAGCTGGGTTGGGACAACTGATATGAACCTCTTTCCCTCCTCCATCAGACTTGCCCCTCGAACGAAGGCTTCTGGGGTGAAGGGAAGCTGGGTGTTCATCAAAACCGGTTGCTGATCAGAAACAATTGATCTAACCAAGACCATCAGTCCCGCCACGTAGTTCACCGGCAAGGTGAGTAACCACTGACCCCGACCAATTTTTTCTTCAGTTGCTTTGGCTGAGGCCAACATCGCAGACCGTGAAAGCTCAATGAGTTTTGGCCTGCCAGTTGAACCGCTTGATTTCACAACCACAGCGGTTTCATCGCTAACCTCTTTGGGAAGATCCTCCACCTCGGCAATCCCATTAACTTCAGGCTTGCCAACATAGACTGCATCTCCGCCATCAAGCGCTTGATTAAGCGCGAGCAAAACCTCAAAGGTTTTATTTGCTGGAATTTGAATCAGCTTTTTCATCAGTAATGCCAGGGGAAGCCTGACCAGTCAGGATTGCGTTTTTCTAAAAAGGCATCCTTGCCCTCTTTTGCCTCTTCACTTGCATAAGCCAATCTGGTCGCTTCTCCGGCAAACAGCTGTTGACCAACCATGCCGTCATCGGTCATGTTCATCGCATATTTCAACATGCGAATGGCAGTCGGTGACTTGGTGAGAATCCGCTCCGCGAACTCAATACCTGTTTTTTCTAAATCTTTATGCGGAACAACCCTGTTCACCAGACCAATCTCGTAAGCCCTCTGAGCTGAATACTCCTCGGCTAAAAAGAAAATCTCCCTGGCAGTTTTCTGACCAACCTGCTTGGCAAGGTATGCGCTTCCATAACCAGCATCAAATGATCCAACATCGGCATCGGTTTGTTTGAACCTGGCGTGCTCAGCACTTGCGATTGATAGATCGCTAATCACGTTCAAGCTGTGTCCACCGCCTGCAGCCCAACCGCTGACAAGACTTATAACCACCTTTGGCATAAACCTAATTAGTCTCTGCACTTCCAAGATGTGAAGTCTGCCTGCTCCATCGGGCTGGTATTGATAGCCAGAGTCACCTCTGACTCGCTGATCCCCACCTGAGCAATAGGCCCAACCGCCATCTTTGGAACTTGGTCCATTACCTGTTAGCAAGACAACACCAACATCAGAACTAACCCTTGCGTGTTCCAAAACAGCGTGCAGCTCATCCACTGTTTCTGGCCTAAAGGCGTTTCTAACCTCTGGTCTATTGATTGCCACCCTGACAACACCAAGAGACACGTGGCGGTGATAAGTGACATCACTTAGCTCAAAACCCTCTACCTGTTTCCAGATAGTCTCATCAAAAATCTCTGAAACCTGATTCACCATTTCTCTAGACTAATTCAGTGATCGAGCTAAAAGAACTTCTAGCCAACTCAACTGTGCTTTCTATGCCTCTGAAAACACCGTTTCGAGGTCTGAATCACCGCGAGGTAATGATCTTTGAATCGGAAAACGGATTCAGCGAATGGTCACCTTTTTTGGAATACACCACCACCGAATCAGCCAGGTGGCTGAAAGCAAGCCTGAACTGGTTAGAAAACCCCAGGCCAAAAACCACAACTGGTTCAATCACTCCAAATGCAACTCTGCCGGCAGTGGATGCCTCAGAAGTTGAAAAGGTCCTCACAAGCTATAAGCACCTAAACACCATCAAAATCAAAATTGCTGAACCCGGCCAACCTCGTCACGCCGATCTGCAAAGAATCCAAGCGGCAATTGATTTTGCCCCGGATGCAAACATCAGACTCGATGCCAACGGAGGGCTTGACATCGAGCAATCACTAGAACTTATCTATTGGCTGAAACAGTCTTCGGTAAAGCTTCAGTATTTGGAGCAACCGGTAAAAACAATTGAAGAGATGTCAAAACTCAAATCAGAAATTGAATCTCAGCAGTTGGATGTGCTGATTGCCGCCGATGAATCAATTAGGAAAAACACCGATCCGTTTGAAGTTGATAGCGAACAGGCCGCGGATCTGATGGTCGTTAAATGGCAACCACTTGGTGGAGTGGATGAGATTCTGGAAATCAATCAAAAGGTGAATACCCCACTGGTGGTTTCCTCTGCCCTGGAATCGGCAATTGGGCTAAATGCTGGCATCTGGCTTGCTTGCAGTTTGGATTCTGGTTTTGACCCAGGTCTTGGGACGTCCTCCTTGTTTGTCAAAGACGTTGTGGATGAACTGCCCATGGAAGCTGTTGAGATAACCCCTAACCGAGACACCATGAAATCCCTAGAAGCGGATGCGGAAACAACTGCTCGTTGGCATCAAAGACTCACCGATTGCTATGGGCAGCTTTATAGCCCTGAGTAAACGTGCAATCCTTCGAAAAACAAGTTCACAATCGTGAAGTTAAACAACACCGCAGCAAAGCCAACTAGACCTAGGTAAGCGGCACGAGTTCCGGTCCAACCCCTAGTGGCCTTAGCGTGCAGGTAACCTGCATACAAAACCCAAATAATGAATGTCCAAACCTCTTTGGTGTCCCAGCCCCAGAAACGGTTCCAGGCACGCTCCGCCCAGATTGCTCCAGCAATCAGGGTGAATGACCACAACACAAAACCAACAATTATGAATCGGTAGGCAAAGCGATCAAGAGTTTCAGCGGATGGGAAGTGGCTAATAATCCTCTGAAAGGCATTGCTATCCCCCTGAGACCAGCTGGCTTTGCGAACCAGGTAGGTGATGTGCAATGCGGCTCCGATATAGAAAAAACTGGTCGCTAGCACTGCAACAATCACGTGCAGCACCAACCAATAGCTCTGCAGGGCAGGCATCATGGTTGAGACCTCGACATAAAACAAGCTAGTTGCCGCACCCAGTGAAATCAATGAAAAACCACTCACCAGAGGGGCTATGAAGTGAACCTCTTTGAGATAAAGACTCATTAGATAAATCATCAGAATTACCAACGTTGAGCTGATGGCAAATTCATACATATTCGCCCATGGCACTCGCTGGGCGGCAATTCCTCGCATGGTTACCGCAGCACCTAACAGCACCGTGGCAACACCCATCACCCACAAACTTGCCGTGGCCATGAGTTTCCACTCAGTCTTGGTTTTGACCAAAACACCACCCTCGGCCTGCTCCGATTCAGATGCACCTTTTGCGGAGGCGGTTTGGGCCATATGCAGGGTGGAGAGCAGGAAGGAAACAGCCAACAGCGCCATTGAAGCATAAACAATCAGAAGTGAATACTGGCTGAGTTGCTCGTTTAGATTAATTTCCAACTTTTCCTCCCGCTAATTTCTTGCCCAAGTCTGAAACCACATCTTCAAGCCTTGGGTCATCGCCCCTGGCCAAAGCCGCAATCTCAATTTTCTCATCTGCTACTGCTTTCACCCAAACTCGTCTTCTTGGAATCAATAGAGAAGCAATAAGACCAGCCAGGGCAATCAGTGATGAAAGCAAAATCCAAAACCCGCCCGGGTTATGAGCGATATCAAACGCCGCATACCGAGTCAGTCCATCAAAACTCACTGAACCATAGCCACCAGGAATTTCAGCTGACTCTCCTGGTCTTAGCTCCAACCCCGGGTTGTCCGCATCTCTTCCTGCAACCTCGGTCAAATCTGTGACATCAAGTGCATAAACATTCCTGGGAACTCCATCATCCAAACCAAGATCACCAACATAGGCATTCATGGTCAGCAGTGGTTCAAAGGCGTCTGGATAAATCGAGGTATAAGCACCTGAGGGAAGTTGCTCAGCAGTTGGGTAGAAAAAGCTGATCAGTCCAATCTGCGTTGGATTGGCATCCGGGGCTTTGATGACACCCAGGGATGTCATGTTTCCATCCTGTGGCAAAAACACAACGGGGCCCGAGAAGGCAACCCTGCCATCCCCATCTCGAACAGTAATGATTGGCGCAAAGCCGTTACCCATCAAATAAATCCCGGTTCCCGGAAGCTCTAGAGGTTGATTCACCTTCACTTCGCCCTGAGATTCGCCATCTTCATCAAACACCGTGACACTGGCCTTGAAATCGATGGGGCTTCCAACATTGGCAGGATTGGCCAGGTCATAGGTGACCTGGAAATCATCAAGCCTCATGCTAAACGGGTGCAAGTTGTTCTCATCGAAAAAGGTTCCTG
>Ga0209923_1000142_pt1 | contig 15965 bp, 12 predicted proteins | sample SalPon1_A_H2O_MG_FD_185696 | JGI IMG/M metagenome (GOLD analysis project Ga0209923, IMG submission 185696) | Salt pond water microbial communities from South San Francisco under conditions of wetland restoration - Salt Pond MetaG R1_A_H2O_MG... | ecosystem: Environmental > Aquatic > Non-marine... | reverse complement strand
ACTGGCTTCACCTAAAAAAGCCTACAATTTTAGATAGAATATAATTCAGGCACTAAAAGAGAATATGTAAATTGTTATCCAAAAAGAAATTAATCAACCTATATTTGCAATTGATTTTTATTAATCATTAAAATATTTTAATACAAAAAGTAGTTGAAAAAGAGACAGACAAAATAGTACTGACTAAAACGTGATCAATATGAATATAGAAAATGCCCAAAAAGCAGTAGATGAATGGATCAATGAACACGGCGTGCGGTATTTTGACGAATTGACCAATATGGCTCAGCTAACAGAAGAAGTAGGTGAAGTTGCCCGTATCATAGCCAGAAGATATGGCGAACAGAGCGAGAAGGAAAGCGATAGGCAAAAAGACCTGGGCGAAGAATTAGCTGATGTGGTGTTCGTTGTCTTATGTCTGGCTAATCAAACCGGTATAGACCTACAGGCAAGCTTTGATAAAAAATTAGAAATCAAGACTGAACGAGACCATGACCGTCATCAAAATAATCAAAAACTAAAATAATGTTCACCAATATAATCAGTGCTAAAGGTTTTTGGGTAGACGTCGTTAAGTTGGCTGCGATCTTCATTCTCATCTACAATGTAGTAGATATCTGGCTTAACTATAGCTTTGATCTGGCCTTATATGCGGAAACAAAGTTCCAGACTGATAAATTGCTGAGATTCTTTGTAGCCAATATCCTTAGCGGTTTCGTGTATGGATTTGTCGTTAGTTTCTTCAAGTTCAGAAAACGATTCAAAAATGGGTCAAACGGTGAATAGAATAAAGATCAGCTTTTCACCTGTAAAGAGAACGACAAACCTTATACAACTGCCAGGTTCAAAAAGCGAATCCAATCGTTGGCTGATACTACAACGAGCCTTACCAGGTATCAAGCTTGAAAACGTGGCCAATTCTGTAGACACACAGGTTTTAAAGAAAGCATTGGCGAATGGTGAAGAAGAAGTAGACGTAGGCCATGCAGGAACAGCCATGCGTTTCCTTACTGCTTATTTCGCAGCGCAGGAAGGCGAGGTCAGGGAACTTTATGGTTCAAAAAGAATGCATCAAAGACCTATCGGTGATCTGGTAAATGCACTCAAACAATTGGGAGCTCAGATAGATTATTTGCAAAATGAAAATTATCCGCCACTAAAGATTCGCGGTAGGTCACTAAAAGGTAAAAACATCAGCATAAGAGCTGATCAAAGTAGCCAGTATATTTCTGCGATATTATTGATCAATCCTTTCTTAGCAGATGATATCGATATAAAGTTCCTGACCGCACCTACCTCTAAGACCTATATAAAACATACGGCTTCTTTACTGCGAGAACTAGGATTTGCCTTTTCCTTTCATTCCGATCATCTAAGCATCAAAAGACCTACTTCGTTCAACCTACCGCGAACGATCCAAATAGAATCCGATTGGAGCGCCGCCTCCTATTATTTTAGTTGGATTGCATTATCAAAAGACCAGCAACTACATTTGCAATTTCTAAGACCTGACTCTTTTCAGGCGGATAGCGCATTGCCGGACATCTATGATAGAATAGGTGTATTCGCGGAATGGGTGGAAGAAGACAGGCTTTATTTAAAAAAAGCAGATGCATCAGCCATCAGGGAACTGAAGCTCGAGCTAAATGATAATCCGGATATCGCGCAAACCATCGCCGTAACTTGTTTGGGATTGGGAATAGATTGCCATTTAACAGGACTACATACATTGACCATCAAGGAAACTAATAGATTACAGGCAATGAAGAATGAGCTGGAGAAGTTTGATGCTCAGGTGAATATAACGAATGACAGTTTAAAAATGGGGTCGCCAGAAAAATTGCCAGAAGAGGTCCAGCAGATTTCTACTTATGACGACCACAGGATGGCCATGGCCTTTGCACCATTAGTGTTAAAGACAAAGCTCATCATCAATGACCCTCAAGTTGTGGAAAAATCCTATCCCGATTTTTGGCGTGATCTGGAGCGCTTAGGAGTACAGGTCGTTGATAATTAAATATTCTCAAAAATAAAAAAGGCAGATAGCTTGACAAAGGCTCTTTCTCATAGTATATTTGCATTCTTTTTAGCGTATTATTATGGGAATGAAACTTTCAGAATTCGAATTTGAACTACCAAAGGAATTGATAGCAGAATATCCGGCTGAAAACAGGGATGAGTCCAGATTGATGGTGGTGAACAGAAAATATCAAAGCATTGAACACAAACTATTCAAAGATCTAAAGGATTATTTTAATGAAGATGATGTTCTGGTATTTAATAACACAAAAGTATTCCCCGCTAGATTATACGGTACGAAAGAAAAGACCGGTGCCAGGATCGAGGTTTTCTTGTTACGGGAATTGAATTCGCAAACAAGGCTCTGGGATGTGCTTGTGGATCCCGCAAGAAAGATCAGGATAGGTAATAAGCTTTATTTTGGCGAGGATGATTCACTAGTTGCAGAGGTCATTGATAATACGACATCCAGAGGAAGAACGCTTAGATTTTTGTTCAATGGACCTTATCAGGATTTCAGGAAAAAGCTAAAAGACCTGGGAGAAACACCATTACCCAAGTACATCAAAAGAGAAGTAACTCCAGATGATGAGGAGCGATACCAGACCATCTATGCTAAGAAAGAAGGAGCAGTAGCCGCACCTACGGCAGGACTTCATTTCTCAAAACATTTGATGAAAAGATTAGAGATCAAAGGGGTGAACTTTGCAGAAGTAACGCTTCATGTAGGATTGGGGACTTTTAGTCCAGTAGAAGTAGAAGACCTTTCCAAACATAAAATGGACAGCGAACAGATAGACATAGATGAAGAGGCCACAAATACCGTCAATGAAGCCTTGAATAACAAGAAAAGGGTTTGTGCAGTAGGAACTACGGTGATGCGTACTTTAGAAAGCTCCGTAAACTCTAATAAAACAATAGGTGAATATACGGGATGGACGAACAAATTCATTTTTCCGCCTTATGATTTTAGTATTGCGGATTGTATGGTGACCAATTTTCACCTACCTAAGTCCACTTTATTGATGATGATATCGGCTTTTACGGGACATGACCTGATGATGAAGGCCTATAAAGAATCCATTAAGGAAAAGTACAGGTTCTTTTCTTACGGTGATGCTATGTTAATTCTGTAACATCATTCCATTGTTTAGTAAATACTAAGTAGATTTGCTTAAAGAATTTTAAACAAAAATATTTATGTATATCAAAAATATATTTCTCTTAGCATTTATCTTATTATGGCAAATGCCTTTTGCCCAGGTCACTAATCAGGGAAAACCCTTGAGCTGGAAAGTAGAGGACCAGATCGATGTCCAACCTTTCCAATTACCAGATTTTGACCTCAAGGCAAGACTTCAGCAAGATTCCATCAGAGACCTTGATCGCTCCAAACCCTATAGATTTGGAAAAGAGTTTTCTGTTGATATCGATATCAATGAAGATGGTCAATGGATAAACTTATCAAATGGTTCTCGTGTTTGGGTTATGAATATTCGTTCTAATAATGCTAAGACCATGAACTTTATCTTTGATGAATTTCATCTTCCTGAAGGTTCACAACTTTACTTTTACAATGATCAAAAAATCGATCTTTTAGGAGCTTACACAAGTAGCCAAAATCAAGACAACGGGGTTTTCGGTTCTTGGTTAGTAGATGGTGATAATGTATGGATAGCTTATCAAGAGCCTGCTAACACAACAGAAGAAGTGGAATTACATCTGTCTAAAGCGGTACATGGATATCGTTCCATATCGGATTTTGAAACTTCTCAAAAAGGATTAAATGATTCCGGTGATTGTAATTTAGATGTGGATTGTCCCATCGGTAGTGATTTTGATGACAAAAAAGATGAGTTAAAAAAATCAGTTGGATTGATGATAGCCGGTGGCAGCGGATTTTGTACAGGAACCCTTATTAATAATACCAATAATGATGGAACGCAATATTTCTTAACAGCCAATCATTGCTTAGGCGGTAATCCTAGTAATTTAGCTTTTCGTTTTAATTGGACAAGTCCTAATCCGCAATGTGCCACATTTACTTCTTCACAAAACGGAACATTTGATCAGACGGTAAGTGGCTCAACACTGGTAGCCAGTAACGCAAAAAGTGACTTTGGTTTATTAGAAATTAATCCTAATTTAAATTCCAGCTGGGATCTCGTTTGGGCTGGATGGGATCGTTCCGCTTCATCACCAAACTTTTCAGTTGGTATTCATCATCCCAGCGGAGATATTATGAAAGTATGTAGAAATGATGATTTTATGCAACAAACTACCGAAGAATTTAGTGGTGAAGCTAATATGGAAATATGGATGGTCGATAATTGGGAACAAGGTGTTACAGAACCGGGATCATCCGGCTCAGCTTTATTTGATGAGAATGGTAGAATAATCGGTCAACTTGCCGGAGGTGCTGCTGCTTGTAATGGTACTTCAAACAATGGTCAATTAGATTTTTATGGGCGTTTTGATGTTTCCTGGGATTTTGGTAATACCGCTTCTTCCAGATTAAGTGACTGGTTAGATCCGGGGAATACCGGAGCTATGACAGTTGATCAATTCCCGCCGGAACAGGTCTTTGCTAATGATGCTACTGTTTCTATATCCAATTTGCCAGATGAAACTTGTGATGGTCAGGTAGATCCATCGATCAATATCATGAACAATGGAACGAACGATCTTACCTCTGCTACCATCGAATATCAGTTCAATAGCCAATCTCTAACTACTATCAACTGGACCGGAAGTCTTGCTCAAGGAGAATCTGAAGTTGTCGCAACGCCTAACTTTACTGCAACATCAACTAATAACACTTTAAGTGTTGATCTATCTCAGCCTAATGGAATAGCCGATGAAAATGATAATAACAACTCTGTTTCCAGTCAGTTTACAAAGCTTGAAGTCTTTACGACCAATCAGAATGAATTGAATTTAACGATCAATACGGACAATTGGGGTAATGAAACTACCTGGGAAGTAACAGATGAATCTGACACGGTAATCGCCAGTGGCGGTCCTTATGCTAATGTTTCCACAAATAATGAAACCATATCAGTATCCAATGATCAATGTTACACTTTTACAATCTTTGACTCTCAAGGAGACGGAATATGCTGTGGATTTGGAATTGGTGATTATACCTTAGAAACCGATGATCAGGTAGAAATTATATCCGGTGGCGACTTTGGAGGTTCTGAATCCGTTTCTTTCCGTATTGAGAACAACTTATCCATAAACGAGCTAGAGGCCGCCGATCTGGTTATTTATCCTAATCCGGTAAGATCATCCCTGACTATAGAAGCGGAAACCTCATCTATCTATTCTTACACTATTTATAGTATAAACGGAAAAAGAATATTAAATGGTAAATTTGAGGGCGAGAACACTAACATAAGCACAAATAAGCTTTCCTATGGTGTTTATTTACTACAACTTTCAGATGAGAATAAAAACAAGATAACAAAAAGGATAATCAAAGAATAGATGATTCAATTTACTTAAAATTGAACTTAAAGAGGTTGTAACCCAGGTTACAGCCTCTTTTATTTTTTAGAGAATTTGAAACTTTGTCCCATTTGTAGATACTGTCCCAAAAAGTGTGTAAAGTTCAAAATTGATATATTAGATGATCGAATAAAAAACAATATATATATGAACTTTACACAACCGCAAATTACAGAAATTATTGAAGATGTCATCAAAAAAGAAGATGGTTTAAACACAATATTACAAACAAGCCTAGAAGCTATAATGAAATCAGAGCGAGAAGTTTTTAAAGAACAGCATCAAGATTACAGTAATGGTTACCGCCATCGCAAAGCATTTGGACATCAAAAGGCAATTGAATTAAGTGTACCACGAACACGTAATGGATTTTATCCAACAGTTTTAGCTTTACTTAAAGATCAGGAGTCAGAAGCTCATGCAATAGCTTTTGATCTTTACAAAAAAGGCTTAACCACCGATCAGGTAGGAGAAACCTTTGATATTATCTACGGCAAGAAGTACTCAACTTCACAAGTTAGTAGAATGTTTGAAGGTGCTAGAGATGAGATTACAAGTTGGCTAAAGCGTCCTTTACTTGATTATTATCCAATTGTTTATATAGATCGTGTCTTCTTGCCTACAAGGCGAGTAGATAGCGTATCAAAAGAAGCGTATTATGTTTTATTAGCTGTAAAACCAGACAGAACTAGGGAGGTGTTAGGAATCTACAATTCCCCAACAGAAGGGGCTGACCAATGGAAAAGCATATTTGAAGATATAAAATCAAGAGGAGTAAAAAAGATAGACCTGTTTGAAAGTGATGCACTCCAGGGAATAGAAGATAGCATTGCTTTTCACTATTCAAAAGCTTCCATACAACTTTGTGTAGTTCATCTACAACGGCATATGTCTAGTTACGTCAAGCCTAAGCATAAAAAGGAATTTGCAGAAGACTTTAAAGAGGTTTTCTGCACGAATAATAAAGACGGTAAAGGTAAAACTATACAGCGCTTTAATAAAATGTGCGATAAATGGAGTAAATACTACATAAGTTTCACCAAGAAAAAGCAAGATCTAAGGACACAGTATTACTTTACATTCTATGATTATGATGCGAAGTATGATCTACACTACTAACTGGATAGAGAGACTCAACAGAGACTTTAGACGCACAACAAGAATGAGAGGAGCTCTGCAGAAGGTAGATGCAGCATTATTATTATTAGGAGGTGTTGCTATGGATATATCTTGCTATCAGAGAAAAGTGCCTAAATTAGACTATGAAAAAGAAAAATTTAACTGGGAAGAATATAATAAGAGCAATGGAAATAACTTTAAAACTAAAATAAAATTAAAAATAAAACGAAATCAAAACATTTAAAAAATATAGATAATTACACACTTTTAGGGATACTTCCCTGTAGATTATATACTTCTGTTGAACAACCAGTAGACCCTGAAGACGTTTTACATGTTTATCAGTCTTGTCTCAGTCATGGATTCGATGTTATTAAAACAGAGAACCTTTATCAGTTTGACGGGGAAAGAGGATTTTCTTTAGGTCAGGGACAATAATTTAATAGCTTATCCTCTAAAACGCTGACGGTGATTTAAATCATCGGCAGTTTTTATTTGGGTTGTAACCTAGGTTACGGATACAGCAGCATTGAATAGCTACTTTTGTATCAAATATAAAAAGACTTATGAAAAACTACTGGCTCATAGCTTGTTTGATTATAAGCAGTCTATTGCAAGCTCAGGAAAGGCAACAAATTTCCGAAGCTGAAGTAATAGATGCTGTAAAAGCAAATAACCTATCGCTTCAAATAAGCGAAAAAGAGGCTGATATCAAACAGGCGCAATATCGACAGTCCAATGCGGCTTTTTTACCACAAGTTCAGGTTTCGCACGACTTTTACAGGACAAATAACCCTGTTTTTGCCTTTAGTGCAAAATTGAACCAGGGCATTTTCACTCAAGCAGATTTTGATGTGGCACAGCTTAATGATCCGGATGGTATCAGTAATTTTACCACCACACTTCAGGTACAGCAACCTTTATTGAACCTAGATAAGCTTATCCAACGAAAATCAGTTCGCTATGCTAAAGAAGCTCAGGAATTGAAAAATCAGTTCAGCGAAGATGCCCTTATCGTTAAGACAAAAAGTGTTTTTATGCAGCTTCAATTAGCTTATGCCTCTGAACAGGTACTAAGGGAAGCTAAGAAAACCGCAGAGGAAGGTTATAAAGTGACCAAGGACTTTTACGATAACGGTTATTTGGACAAGTCCGATCTATTGAAAGCTGAAGTAAGAAAATCAACTGTTGAAAATCAACTGGAAGCAGCGAGGAACGGTATTCAAAACGTATCCGATAAGCTGAACTTCCTTATGCAAAGCGAAACTTCTAAGAAATTAGTACCTCAGGATTCGCTTCAAATGATCGACCTTTTTGAACAAAAGGAAGAAGATATCGAACTGGAAAACACCACCGATGTTAAGGCGATGCAGAAAAAGCAAATATCCTATAAAAAACTTTATGAGTCCAGGAAGTTCAACTTCCTACCGCGTTTGAATGTCTTCGGTAATATTCAATATTTCGATAATGATGCATTCCAAACTGGCAATGATAGTTATTTTTTTGGCGCTTCTCTACAATGGGACCTTTTCAAAGGCTATCAAAATATTGGTAAACTACAAGAAACAAAAGCAAAGGCCGACCGCGCTAAATTGGAATATAAAGAATATGTTGATGACAAGAAAAATAAGATCAATAAGGTGCTAAGGGCTTTAAGTTTGGCTGAAAATAAGACAAGTCGCAATAAATTAGCTAAAGAACAAGCTGTTGAGTCACTGCGGATCATCAAAGATCGATATGATGAAGGCCTGGAAAAAACAGCAGACCTACTGCAAGCGCAAAGTTTAGCGGATCAAAAAAGATTGGCCTACTTGCAAGCTGTTTATGAATATAACTACAACTTACTTTACTATCAATTACTTACAGAAAAATAACAGAAAATGAAAAGAACAATATTACTTTTAAGTACCTTCATGCTATCCTTGCTTAGCTGTTCTGAAAAAAAGCAAGCAGGAACAGTCACCGATGAACCTGTAATAGATGTAACAACGCAAAAAGTTAAGACATCTTCCACGAGCAGTATTCAAGCCAGTGGAACGGTTCAGGCGGTATCTTCCAGTGTGATAACCACCCGTCAGTCCGGTTATGTAGAAAGAATAAATGTAGAAGTTGGCGATAAGGTGAAAGCAGGCGAAGTCCTTATTCGTTTAGATAATGCGCAGTTAGCTTCACAGCAAGCACAAGTCAAATCTAAGATAAAGACCGCGCAAACAGCATTTAATAATGCAAGGAAAGATCTGGAACGCTATAAAAAGTTGAGAAAGAACAACAGCGTTTCTGAAAAAGAATTGGAACAGGTTCAATTACAATATGATAACGCCCGATCAAACTTAGAAGCGGCCCAAGAGCAATTAGAGTCCATAAATGCCGAATTAGATTACGTTAACATTAAGGCTCCATTTGATGGTAGGGTCACCAACAAGTTTATCAAAACCGGAAATTTGGCTATGCCAGGCAAACCCTTGCTCAATTTGCACGGAGATGGTCAACTTGAAGTGGTCTCTAAAGTAGGAGAGGAGCAGATCAATCAGCTAGAAAAAAGACAAACGGCCAATGTGCATATCGCATCATTGGATATTGACCTGGAAGCAAAGCTTACGGAATTAAGTAGCTCATCCTCTGCTTCCGGCGGTCAATACATCATCAAATTAAGCATTCCTGATGATCAAGCTGTAAAACCCGGCATGTATGCGGAAGTTAATATCAATGCAAAATTAAAAGATAAGAATACAAGCATTAGTATTCCCGAATCTGCTTTAATCTACACCAATGACCTAATAGGGGTTTATACGGTAAGTAAAAGTAATACGGCAATATTGCGCTGGTTAGAAATAGGAAGCAGGAATGCAGATAGTGTAGAAGTCTTATCCGGGCTTGATCAAGGTGAAGAGATCATTATAAATGCACAGGGAAAACTTTACAACGGCGCTAAGATAAACGTTCAGTAATCAAAAAAATAAAGAAAGTGAATAAAGGATTTGCAGGAAAAATAGCTCAAGTATTCATAGGTTCTAAGCTCACCTTATTGCTGATGATAATATTCCTTATCGTTGGTGTATGGAGCTCGTTCCTGATACCCCGGGAAGAAGAACCACAAATAGATGTTCCCATGGCCGATATTTTCATCGGTTATCCTGGAGCAGAACCGGAAGCAGTGGAATCCCACGTCATCAAACCTTTAGAGAAAGCAGTCTCTAACGTCACCGGCGTGGATTATGTTTACTCAACGTCTATGAAGGACCAGGGTATGTTAATTGTCCGCTTTGAAGTGGGCGAAGATATAGAACGGTCTTATGTGAAACTCTACAATGAGTTGATGAAATACAGCGACCAACTACCCGACCGAGCCACCATGCCGATGGTGAAAACTAGGTCTATAAATGATGTGCCGATATTGAACTTCACGCTTTGGAGCGAAAATTATAGCGATGTGCAATTAAGAACCATGGCGAACACGGTAAAGGATAAAATAGAGAATATAGAAGATGTTTCTGAAGTCAAGACGGTAGGCGGACGGAAAAGGGAAGTAAACATTGCACTGCAACCTTTGAAATTAGCCAACTACAATATAAGCTTACCGATGATCGCGCAACAATTCAAAGCTAATCATGCTCAAGTAGGCAGCGGTCAGATCAGTCAAAACAATGAATCCATTAATATTTCTACCGGTAATTTTTTCAAATCAGTAGAAGATGTGAAGAACCTTGTTATCGGTACGCAGGATCGGCAACCGGTTTATTTATCACAGGTAGCTGATGTTTCGCTGACCGGCGAATCACCACAGCAGTACGTTTCTTTTGGTTATGGTCCGGCCAGTGAAGCTAAAGCAGAACATCCGGGAGAATATCCGGCTGTTACTTTATCAGTCGCTAAACGAGAAGGAGCAGATGCTATGAACATTGCCGATAAGATCATTGCACAGATCCCAGATTATAAGAAGTCTGTCATCCCGAACGATGTTCATGTGGAAACTACCAGGAATTATGGAGAAACTGCTTCTCATAAAGTATCGGAACTACTCTTGCACCTTATAGGCGCCATTATTGCGGTAACTTTAGTGGTTATGCTTGCCATGGGTTGGCGAGGCGGACTCGTCGTGTTCATTTCCGTACCGATCACCTTTGCATTGACATTGCTCAGTTACTATTTACTCGATTATACATTAAATAGGATCACACTTTTTGCTTTGATCTTCGTAACTGGGATTGTTGTGGATGATGCGATAATCATATCTGAGAACATGCATCGGCACTTTAAAATGAAACGGATGCCGTTTAGGAAAGCGGCGCTCTATGCGATCAATGAAGTGGGTAATCCGACGATCCTGGCCACTTTTACCGTTATCGCGTCGGTATTGCCGATGGCTTTCGTTACAGGATTGATGGGACCTTATATGAGTCCGATGCCTATCGGCGCTTCTATCGCGATGATTCTTTCGCTTTTCGTCGCATTGACCATCGTGCCTTACTTAGGCGTAATATTCCTCCGTGAAAAAGACAGCCGTAAAGATGATGAAGCAGATGATGATGATACGTCCATCAAAGAAACACCGGTTTTCAGGATCTACAAAAGAATCCAGTCTCCACTTTTGAACAATAAGAAGAAAAGATGGGCATTTTTACTGATTACGATAGCAGTGTTGTTAGCTTCATTTAGTTTGTTTTTTACCAATTCCGTGATCGTGAAGATGCTTCCATTTGATAACAAAAATGAATTCCAGGTCGTCATTGATATGCCGGAGGGAACCACTTTAGAAGAAACCTCACGCGTTACCCGGGAAATCGCCCAATATATCAGAACAAGAGAAGAAGTTGTTGATTATCAATCTTATGTAGGTACAGCTTCACCTATCACTTTTAATGGATTGGTGAGACACTATGATCTGCGTTCTGGTGATCATCATGCCGATATTCAGGTAAATATTAAGAATAAGGATAACCGAAGTAAGCAAAGCCACCCGATAGCTAAGGACTTTAGACCCGGTATTAAAAAAATAGCCGACCAATTCGGGGCTAATGTCAAAGTTGTGGAAGTTCCGCCGGGACCACCGGTTTTATCTACTATAGTGGCAGAAGTTTATGGACCTGATTATAAGCAACAAATCCAATTAGCCGATTCCATCAAAAACATACTTCACGACACAAAAGACGTGGTTGATGTAGATTGGCGCGTAGAAGCACCACAGCAAGAATACAAGTTTGAGGTAAAGACGCAAAAAGTACAGGAATATGGTGTGAGTACGAATCAGATCATGCAAACCATGCGGATGGCCTTAAGCAAGGAATCCATTGTAGATTTATATGTAGAAAATACCAATGAACAAGTAGGTATCAATCTGGATATCACCAATGCACAAAAAACATCAGTAGATGATATCCTATCCATTGAAGTGGTTTCTCAGCATGGTGTCAGTTACCCGATCAGAGATCTTGTCAAGGTGAAAAAATCTAATATTCCTAAAAATATCTACAGGAAAAATCAAAGACGTGTTGTTTATGTGACCGCAGAAATGGCTGGGAAGTTGGAAAGTCCTGTCTATGCGATATTAGGTATGGAAGATAACCTGAAATCCATTGATATGCCAAAGGGTTATGAGATCAATGAATCCTATCTGGGACTACCCAAAACCACCGATGACTTTACAGTAAAATGGGATGGTGAATGGAAGATCACCCTGGAAGTCTTCCGTGACCTGGGAATCGCCTTCGGCGGTGTGATCATCATCATCTACATGCTAATCGTTGGATGGTTCCAGAGCTTTAGGACACCGATCGTGATGATGATCGCCATACCATTGTCGCTTATTGGTATCATCTTAGGGCATTGGTTATTAGGCGCTTTTTTTACGGCAACCTCATTTATTGGCGTTATCGCGCTTGCTGGTATCATGGTGCGGAACTCGGTCTTGTTGATCGATTTTGTCAACCTGCGCTTAGCCGATGGAATTCCTTTAAAGCAAGCGATCATTGAAGCCGGAGCTGTAAGGACCACACCGATACTGCTAACAGCCGGAACGGTCGTCATCGGTGCGTTTGTGATCTTGTTCGATCCAATATTCCAGGGTTTGGCCATATCGCTCATGGGTGGATCCATCGCATCGACCTTCTTAACTTTATTGGTTATTCCGCTGATCTATTATCTCATTGAAAAAAAGAATCATAAAGATAACTAATATGAAAATGGTCATAATAACTTGTGTATCTGATTATGAAAAGGATATCATGAAACTATAGGAAAAAGCGGAAGTCAACGCCTTTAGTGCCTTCAATATTGAAGGTATAAGAGCGTAAAGAACGAGCTGGATTTTCAGTCCTGGTTTCCTTCCACGAAATTAGGTAGCGAATCCCTGATGTTCTTTTCCTTTGACACCGCTGACTAGGTTTAAAACTTGTTTGAGCTTATCAGGGAATACAATGGTTCATTAGCATCAAACCCTGTAAAAGCTGCGCTCATGCCCGTTGAAGAAACCATCTAGCTAATTGTTTACGTAAACTCCGCTAACATGGCGGAGTTTATTGGTTTTTAACTAATCATACGATTTCTATTGCTAGTTTACTATTCACTTATCTCAAAAATGTAAGATTAATTTAAAAGTATTGCTTTTTTTTGTTGAAAAATTTTAAATGGCGATTGAGATCCTGCCGATTGGATTAAAAGATATTGAACAACTTTCAAACATCAGCAAAAAGACTTTTTTAGCTTCTCACGGTCATAGTGCTTCGTCAGAAGATATAGAAGATTATATCAATAAAAGTTTTAATACAACAAGGCTTCAAGATGAACTTCAGGCTAAACAAAACCACTTTTATTTTATCAAAATAGATGATCAATTGGCCGGTTATTCTAAGATTATCATGAATACGTCTTATAAATCAATCAGTTTAGAGCCTTTAGCCAAATTTGAGCGTCTTTACTTGCTTGTTGAATTTTACGGTTGTGGATTAGGTCAAAAACTATTTGATCACACCCTGGAAATCGCAAGATCAAATGGACAAAAAGGTTTATGGCTTTTTGTTTGGATTGAAAATGAGCGAGCTATAAATTTTTATCAAAAAAACCACTTTAGGATCGTGGATCAACAAGATTTTAAGATCAGCGAAAATCATGCCAATCCAAATCATGTGATGTGGAGAAAACTATGATTTTTAGAATAAAAAATGAACTATGATTAATCTATTAGTATATAGAGTCAAGGGTTTAATTTTCTATTACAGAAGGTTCCCGCGGTTCGCCCAGGATATTGACATTGATAATTTTATCAGCTTTGATCAGCTTTTTATGACTGCTACTGGATAAATTCTTGAGATAGACTTTTTTTCCGTATTTGTGATAGCGCTCGGTCAGTTTGTTAAGGGCTTCAATCGCAGACATATCAGCCACGCGACTTTCCGTAAAATCGATCAGCACTTCATACGGATCATTGGCGATATCAAATTTGCTGTTGAAAACAGCCGTAGATCCGAAGAATAAAGGTCCGTAAATTTCATAGTGTTTGATCCCTTTTTCATCGATATGCTTTCTGGCGCGGATTCGCTTGGCGTTATCCCAGGCAAAAACAAGGGCAGAAATGATCACCCCAACGACCACGGCAAGCGCAAGATTATGTAGGAAAACCGTCACCAAAGTGACGAGCACCATGACAACAATATCAGAAACCGGAAACTTATCAATGGTTCGCAAACTTGCCCATTCAAAAGTACCTATCGCCACCATGATCATCAAGCCGGTAAGTGCTGCCATAGGTAACTGCGAGATCAATCCCGAACCAAACATCACAAAAATTAATAACATCAAAGCAGCCACAATACCTGATAATCTTACCCGCGCGCCATTAGAAACGTTGATCAAGCTTTGTCCTAACATGGCGCAACCGCCCATGCCGGAGAAAAATCCGGATAAAATATTGGCGGTTCCCTGTGCTACGGCTTCTTTATTGCTTTTTCCACGAGTTTCTGTGATTTCGTCAATAATGTTCAAGGTCAATAAACTTTCGATAAGCCCAACGCCCGCAATAATGGCCGAGTAGGGAAGTACCAGCATTAAACTATCCCAGGTATATTTGATATCAGGAATGTGAAAAGGCGGAAAACCACCTTTGATCGAAGCAATATCGCCCACGGTTTTTGTATCGATATCAAAAAAGAAAACAACACCAAAAACAACCAATATAGCAGCTAAAGACGCTGGTATTACTTTTGTTAATTTAGGTAACCCCCAAATGATTAGCATGGTTAAAAGAACCAAACATAATAAAATGTATAAGGTATTTCCGGTAAGCCATTCGCCTTCTGCGTTTTTAAACTGATCTAATTGCGACATGAAAATAATGATGGCCAGACCGTTAACAAATCCAAAAATCACCGGATGCGGTACTAATCGCATCAGTTTCCCTAATTTAAACACGCCGGCTAACACTTGGAGGATGCCGGCCAGAATGACCGCGATAAATACATATTCCACGCCGTGCGACTGAACCAGGGAAACAATGACCACGGCAACAGCTCCGGTCGCACCGGATATCATTCCTGGACGGCCACCGAAAATAGAAGTGACCAAGCCCATTACAAAAGCGGCATATAAACCCGTTAAAGGAGACAATCCCGCGATCATCGCAAAGGCAACTGCTTCGGGAATTAGAGCTAAGGCAACTGTCAGACCTGATAAAATCTCTGTTTTATAGTTGACCTTTTGAGAAAAATCAAATAGGTTGAGGTATTTTTTCATTGGAAAAGCGCCTTGAATTTAAGCGTGCGAAAGTAAGTTAAATTTTAAGCCTAATAAAAAATACATACTACTTTTATTTTTATAGGTATTCAATTATCTTTATTAATAATTATTTCTACACATTTGCAAGCATAATCAAAAAGTATGAAAAAAGCCTTTGGATTAAGCTTACTCTTACTACTAATAGCTTGTGGTTCAGAAAACATAGTTTTTGTTACTTCTTTAAACAAACGCGTAAAAATATTTAAGAACGATAGGTTTCAATTCTATTATCCTAAAAAATGGAAACTGTTTGACATAGGTCAACGTTATAACCTGAGTTCGATTATTATTTTTTCAAATTTTATTGCATAAAAAAAGAAATAGCTTTATATTTAAAGTGTTGAAAGACAAATATATAAAAGCTATTTCTTATGATTAATTATAATAAAATTACGGATATTTTTTGTTTAGTCGATGAATTCATCAATGAATTTACTCCTTTTTTGCAAAAACACAGTTTGGGTAATAAACCCAAAAGACCACCCATCATGAACCAAAGTGAAATTATTACGATCATGATATTATTTCATCTTAGTGGTTTCCGTTGTTTC
>Ga0209923_1000140_pt1 | contig 16077 bp, 17 predicted proteins | sample SalPon1_A_H2O_MG_FD_185696 | JGI IMG/M metagenome (GOLD analysis project Ga0209923, IMG submission 185696) | Salt pond water microbial communities from South San Francisco under conditions of wetland restoration - Salt Pond MetaG R1_A_H2O_MG... | ecosystem: Environmental > Aquatic > Non-marine... | reverse complement strand
TTCATAATTTTCAGGATGAAGTTTCCGGTGAGTTTTATACCGTAAAACGCAAATACGACGGTCCACAGAATATCGGCGCGCCTTATTATTTGTCGGAACGGCTTTTTGTGGATAATATGTATTACTATTTTATGGATGATAATCAAGACTTTTACTATTACACTTACAACAGGGAAAACAGGTCTGATGGTGGATTGCTGTATGCTAAGTTTGAAAACGGTGAATACCAAAAACCCCAAATGATATTTCCGGATCGTGAAAATGCAGTGGCTTATTCGCCTTTATTGCTAGATGATAATACCATGATTTTTGCCCAGCATGGGGTTTCAGATGATACCTTTGAAGGCATTCATTTTTCACTCAAAAATAAAGAGGGCAAATGGTCTAAGCCTGTTATGTTGAACGATATACCCATGAGTAATGTGATAACGTCCTATGATAAAAACACAATAGCCTTTCTGGTCGCTAAAGCCGGTAGGTTAAGATTTTATGACAAGAGCAAAATTATGTTTATGATTAATCAGAACAAAAAACTGACAGAAACAAAAGATCAATGATGATGAATTTTAATAACAAATTAAACATTGGTTTTCTCGGTCTAATGTTGATCTTACTCAGTTTTATGTCTTTTGAAAAGCGGAAATCTGAAGGTTTTTCTTGGATTTCGGAAACCGATACTTTACATCTTGTTGGTAAAGACGTGTTGTCCAGACCAAATGCAGAACTCTATAATTTTGCCTTCACCTCGGAAGGTGATACCATTTTCTTTCACACCAAAGATAAAGGCGATGGCGAGGCAGGCGTTGCTATGTCAGTCTTTAAGAATAACGTATGGTCTGAACCACAACCGGCACCTTTTGAAACAAAAACTTTTAGCGAAGGCCATGTAAGCATGAGTCCAGATGGCCGACGACTTTTCTTTGCCTCAGATCGAACTGAAAATCTTCAAGGACAGCCAAAATCTGCCGATGATTTGTTCGTGGTCAGTCAATCTTCTGGCTGGTCGGATGCTGTACGCCTGACCTCAACAGCTGAAATGAGCGAAAAACGAGGCAGTCTGACCAAAGATGGACAATTTTACTATTGGGCTTATCAAAGAGGTTCTGGCATGTTTTTTTTGAGGCAGAGCTTAATCAAGAGAACATTGTTCAAAACCGAAAAGACGCGGGAAAACTATTATTTAAGGATTATTCCGGAGAAAATAATCCCTACGTAGATCCTGATCATCAATACATGCTTTTTGCGATATATGGTCGTGATGAGCGTTACGATAAAGAAGATATTTACATCTCACATCGCGAAAATAACAGCTGGTCAACCCCAGAAATTTTGGGCCAGCCAATCAACACAAAATACAATGACACCAGTCCTTTCGTAACGCCCGACGGAAAATATTTGTTATTCGTTTCCGATCGTTTAACTTCAAAAACCGATACGATATCAAACAGAAACCTTTACGTCATCAGAACAGATCGACTCAAAGCATTTGAAAATTAAATTCTTGGTTGATTATATAGATTATTCAATTTTTAAAACTTCTTCTAAAATCATAAAATTGTAACAATATCAAGTTATTTCAGTCATGATTTAAAACCAAAACATGACATTTTTTAAGAAGAATTTTTGGACGTTATTTGTTATTTATACAAGATATGCTCTAGGTGGGGCTATTGTTTTCGCAAGCATAATTAAAATTAAGGGAAATAGATTTACGACAAACTCAGGCGAGGATTACCCAGTTAACTCAGCTTGGCATATGTTTGAAACACTTTATCAGTCAGGCCTTTTTTGGGAATTTATTGGTTGGAGTCAATTAGTAGTTGGAGTTTTATTAATGACCCAAAAATGGGCAAAATTAGGTGCGTTATTGTGCTTTCCAATAACCTTAAATATTTTTATAATTACTTTATCCTACTATTTTGCTTATACGCCAGTTATAACAGGTATGATGTTATTAGCCAATTTGCTTTTGCTCGCCTGGGATTGGCAAGAATTAAAATCTTTAATTAATATAAAACCTATTTTTAAACCTAGGGAACTACTAGAATATGAGTCACATTGGGCTTTAACTGGTTTATTATTATTTCTATTCACTGTCATTTACAGAATCAGCGTGAAACGCTATGATCTTTTTCTCTGGTTAATTTTTTGTTTTCTCATTGGTATCAGTGGATTAATTTATGGATATATAAAACACAGAAACATATCCATTAAAATCAATTAGTATCAAAAAATAACATACAACGAATTCTCATTGTTAAAAAAAATAAGCCAAATTCATTGAAATAACTTATTTCAGAAGTTTTATTACTTTTAGCTGCTGATATAATAGTTATTATGAAGAAAATTATCTTTCTGTTATGGATTGCTGTTCTTGCCTGTCAATCTAACCAATCAACCGACACAGAAAAAACCATGAACGTCGATCCGCTCAAACTCAATATTGAAGCTGCACAGAGATTGGCAAAACTACCCTTAAATTGTGCTACGCAAGAATATCCGAATAAATTAGGTCAGGTTGTAGGAGATTCTACTGATTTAAAAGAGCCAAGCGTTTTACATCCAGCATTTTACGGTTGTTTTGACTGGCATTCAGCCGTTCATGGTCATTGGTCGATGGTTGAGCTTTTAAGGTTGTATCCCGATTTAAATAAGGCTGATAGCATCAAATCAGTTTTGAAAAATCACTTAACTAAGGCAAATATTGACCGGGAAGTTGATTATTTCAAGAAAGAAATCAACCAGGGTTACGAACGCATGTATGGTTGGGCCTGGCTGTTCAAATTAAGTCAGGCGCTGTACGAATGGAAAGACCCGTTAGGTAAGGAGTTATATCAAAATTTACTTCCACTCACTGATCTACTGGAAACAAAATTTCAAAATTTCTTACCTAAGTTAATTTATCCGATTCGAGTAGGTGAGCATACGAATACGGCTTTTGCGCTAAATATGGTCCATGATTATGCGAGTAGTTTGAAAAAAGATAAATTATTAACCCTAATCAGAAAATCAGCATTAAATTATTATAAATCTGATACGGCTTGTCCTTTAAGTTGGGAACCAAGCGGCTACGACTTTTTGTCACCTTGTTTAGAAGAAGCGGTTTTGATGCAGAAAATACTTGATCAAGAGGAATTTGATCAATGGATAGAAGATTTTCTTCCTCAACTAAAAAATGAAAATTTCACGTTAGAAATAGCTAAAGTAAGTGATCGTAGTGATGGTAAATTAGTTCACCTGGATGGATTGAATTTTAGTCGTGCGTGGAATTTGTATCAACTTTCAAATGAAGAGGATTTTTCACATTTACAACCCATAGCTCACCAACATTTTAATGCAGCCTATCCAAATTTAATAGGCGACAGCTACGAAGGCGGTCATTGGCTGGCTTCCTTTGCACTTTATGCTTATTTAGCTCGATGAAATTTTTTAAACATATAGGTCCGGCGACTTTTATAACCGCAGCATTTATAGGACCTGGAACGGTAAGCACTTGTGCATTAGCAGGAATTCATCATGGCTACAGTTTAATTTGGGTGATGATCATTTCATTGATCATGACCTTGTTTTTGCAAGAATTGGTAACAAGATTAGCAATTCTGTACCAGAAAGATTTAACTGAGCTTGTCGTTATAAATTTTATAGAAAAACGATTTTTTAAGATCGGGATGATCACCTTGATATTTTTAGCTATCGTCATAGGTAATACCGCTTATGAAGCCGGCAATATAAGTGGTGTGAATATCGGTTTACAGATTCTTGGCTACAATGATTTCTTCATTTCGCTTTACGATACAAAAATAAATTATGCAGTACTGATCATCGCCGGTCTTGCCTTCTTTATTTTAAATTTAAGATCTCATAAGAGTATAGAAAAAAGCCTGATGCTATTAGTCGGTATTTTGAGTTTGTCTTTCCTCATTTTAGCTTTTGTTACCACGCAAAGTAGCATTGCAGTTATAAAAGGGATTTTTTCGCCGGGATTATTTCATACTGATCTTCTTCTTATCGCTGCACTTATAGGAACAACCGTCGTTCCATATAATTTGTTTTTACATTCGGCCTTAGCGAGAGAAAAATGGAAGAATTCAGAAGGTATTAAAAGCATGAGAATAGATACGGCTATTGCCGTGAGTCTTGGCATTCTGGTTTCCATAAGTATCATTATCACAACTGCTAATATTGCTGATTCATTAGCTAGCGTAAACAACTTAGGCGTTGCGCTTGAACCGGTTCTAGGTAAATTTTCAAGCTATTTGATGGGTATTGGATTTGTATCAGCAGGACTTACTTCTGCCATCACCGCGCCACTTGCTGCGGCATTTGTCATCAATAAATTATTTAAACTCAATTACTCTACAACTAGTTTTGCGTTTAAGCGACTTAGTTACGCTATACTGATCATTGGCGGTGTTATTGCTGCATTTGATTTTAATCCGGTTGAAGTTATAAAATCAGCTCAGGTGGCTAATGCGATCATCTTACCACTCATAGTTTTTATGATTATCTGGATTAGTCAAAACAAACCTGACAAGAATAAATTTTATAGACCATCTTTGATTTTAGGAATTATACTATTCCTGCTAAGTGTTTTATTATCATTTACTTCAATAGCTAAAGTTTTTGAATTTGTTACCTGATATGGTTTTGCGGATAAATAATAAACTGGTAATTGTCTTTTTAATATACTTAAAGTAAAAATTTATTTAGATCTACTATCAATTTAAAGTTAAAAAGGTTTAAATTTGAAAATATAATAATGCTATATCGAATTGTCATTTCATGAAAACTTATCCTAAATTTACTACACTCATGCTACTGAGCATTTTTATTTGCTCCTGCTCAGGTGAAACTAAAACGCACACGGTCAAGACTCCAAAACTCGCCTTAACAGCTTCAGGACCACTTTTTCAAGGCTCAAATACAGCCACAGCGACCTGGAATTATGAACTAAAAGAGCTTTTTCCTAATGTCAAAGAAGAGATAGAAATAAAAAGCGCCCGAGTTTCATCCATCCAAGTTATGCCAATAAAAGAAGCTGATTATCCGCAGTTGGGAAAAATGGTTGTTGAAATGAAGTCACCTAATACTAAAATGACACGCATAGGTTTGCTCGATGCTGATCTTGATGTCAGTGAAACTAATAATTTAAGCATCGCTGATGTTCAGGAAGATCTGGAAGAAACTTTTGCCGATGAAAAAATCATTTTTGTAGGCGATATCGATATGAAAGATGAACAATTTTACGATGATCTGCGTTTTGATCTGGTCGTAACTTTTGAAATAGAAACCAATATGTAATTAAATTTTAGAATCATGAAGAATATTTTTTTAATCATCGCAATTACACTTTTTAGCTATGCCTCAACAGCTCAGGATGCCGATGCCATTATCGGAGTTTGGGAACCGAGTCATGGTAAAGCCAAAGTGAAAATCGAAAAAATAGGAGAGAAGTACTACGGCAAAATAGTCTGGTTAAAGGAAAAAATAGATCCGGAAACCGGTGAACGTAAAGTAGATAAGAACAATCCAGACGAAAGCATGCGTAATGTTCCTTTGTTAGGCTATCGTATATTAAAAGATTTTGAACATGTAGGTGATGGTACCTGGGAAAATGGAACCATTTATGATCCAGAAAATGGTAAAACCTATAGCTGTGTAATAAATATGAAGGATGAAAACACACTTGATATCCGTGGTTATGTTGGCGTAAAAACATTTGGTAGAACTGATACCTGGAAAAGATTAGTCATTAAAAACAAAAAGTAAAATGAAAAATTTGGCTATTTGTTTTTTTGGCTTGATGCTTCTTGGAAGTGGCCAATTGTGTTTTTCTCAGGTTGAAGATGAAGGAGAAGAAAAAGAGGAAGATTACAGCATTTACGACGATTACGAATTGAAAGATGATACGCCTGTAAAACGATATGCTTCACCTAAAATTAAAGGGATGAGCCCTAGAAAATTTATAAGTCTTGGTTATGATATACAGTTGCCATATGACTATGAATTCTCTAATGTCAGATTCCCTCAAGATGCTAATGGCTTTGATGTAGATGAAGATAATCCTAATGTGAATGAAACCGGTACCATAGACTATACAGGCGGCATTAGATTTGGTTCTAATATACCTATTATATCAAAAACCAGTTTTGTTTGGCAATCAGGTATTAACTATTTAGATACCCGTTACAATATTAGCCCGGAAAATAATTCTCCTGAAACAGTAACATTATCAAATGGTCGTCAGGCGCGCTCGTTAGCAAGAATATTAGATGAAGATGGTTTGAGAAATCTGAATTGGTCTAACACTTTCTTTTTTCCTCTCAATGAAAAAGAGTTTTTTGTTTTTAGAGGACAAATGGATTTGAGTGGTAATTATAGTTTAGATGATTTTCAGCCTTTGAATACCATAAGGTATAGTGCTGCAGTAGTTTATGGACGTAGAATTAATGATTATTACCGTTGGGGTATTGGTGTAGCTAGAACTTACAGAGTAGGCGCTTTAAATTACGTGCCTGTAATTATGTATGACTGGACGTCTAAGAATAAAAAATGGGGAACTGAAATTTTATTCCCGGCTAGAGCTTATGTAAGATATAACATCAACAATAACACCATGTTACTAGGTGGTTTTGACCTTCAGGGACAAAGTTATAGGATAGATGATTATTCGATAAATGGCAACTCTTTTGAAATAAGAAGGGGAGAAGCAAGACCTAAGTTACAACTACAGACAAAGGTGACTAACTTTGTATGGGCAAGCATAGAGGCAGGATACCGTATTAACTGGTCTTATGATGCTGACCAATTAGAGGGCAATAATGATTTTTTTAGAGGCTTTTTCGGCGATCAACAATTTGTTATGATCAACGAAATCAACAATCCATTTTATTTCAATATCAGTTTGAATTTTGTAAGTCCTTAACTCTGCTGATAATTGAAAACTTACCAGATCAGTTGATTGCATAATTGACTGATTTTTTTGTTTATACCAATAATTTTAAATTAAAATGCAATTTGTGTACTACTGATCTATTCCTGACAGTTTTCACAATAGGTTTTTCTCAGGTATTGATTAGCTATTTTGCAAGTCAGATTTTGCTTTGATCTTTATTCAGCGATTGAAGTTTTTCATAGGGTGTGTTTACAAAGTCATTTAGAAATTCTACCTGATCGTTAGCCCTTTTATTATACTAGCTGATTGATAAAATACATTTTTATGATAGGAGCGTAATTTTTTTAGCTTGGCTAATTTAACGCTAAGATTTTAATTACTTAATATACATTGTTGTCCGATTTAAAATTCATGAAACCCATGCTTTGTACTTATAATGAACGTTTTGAGTTCTTAATTTTATAATACCTTGCTATAGTACAAGATGGATAGAACGCTGATAAATTACTTTTTTTATGTTTATATAATTGATAATGAGATGTTTAAATTTTATCTAAAATCTCATATCTAAAATCTCATATCTTAGTCGGACACGACTAATTAAAAACACATTAAGCTAATCTAAGCGCAAACAGGTAAATTGCTTAAGTATTTGTTTGCCTAAAATTGTAGGTGACCAAATAGAACAAAAGTAGGATAATGAGCATTTCATAGCCATTGATCAATAGCGGATTACCGTTGGAGATGATGATATCCAAACCGATTGGAAAATGTACCAGTCTGCTACAAATTGTATAGAACGTTTTAGTTTATCATATCGGATAAGTTTCAATTCAACCGTTTCTTTTTATCCTGGGTAAATACTATAATCAAAAACGGCAGCAAAAAGACAATTTCAAGCCCAAATTCTAAATAAGCAATAAAGCTATTAAAAAGTTCTCTATCAAAAAATGGCTAAAATAGAAGCAATGATGTAATTGTACTCACCATTATACCGATTTATTTATAATTATGAGGTAGGAGCCTTAAAGTATTCAATATAATGTGTTCATTTAACAAATCTACTCTTTTTATTCATTTTAAAAAAATGGTGCCAAATACAAATGCCTGCTGATACGGAAATGTTCAGAGAATGCTTTGTTCCGAACTGCGGAATCTCTACGACCTTATCGCAAAGATTTACCACTACTTGACGGACACCTTTCACCTCGTTCCCAAATACCATCACCGTTCTTTTATCATTTTGAGGTTCGTATTCATCTAATTTCACTGAATGTTCCGCCTGTTCCACCGCAATCAGCTCTGCCCGTTGGTGCCTTAATTCTCGGATCAAATGTTCAATGTCCTCAACATATTCCCAATCCACGCTTTCCGTTGCGCCCAATGCCGTCTTTCGGATGTCCTTGTGCGGTGGCATCGGGGTGATTCCGCATAGATAGATCTTCTCGATCAAAAAAGCATCGGCGGTCCTAAAGATGGCACCTACATTATGTAAGCTTCTTATATTGTCAAGGACGATGATCAATGGATGTTTATCTGCCCGTTTGAACTCATCGATCTCAAGCCTGTCCAACTCCTCATTGCTCAATTTTCGCATACGGTTTTTTAGCAAAACTACTAATATTAGTTTTTTCCGCTAAGCTTAATGCGATTGTAGACCTATTCCGTTCATTTGATTATTTTTGCGGTAAATACGATACGATGTTTGATAGTTTAAGCACAAAATTAGATAAAGCATTTCATGTCCTTAAAGGTCACGGACAGATTACAGAGGTAAACGTTGCCGATACCTTAAAGGAAGTAAGACGCGCCCTGGTTGATGCAGACGTGAACTACAAGATAGCAAAGAACTTTACGAAGGAAGTCAAGGAAAAGGCATTAGGTCAGGATGTTCTCCGCTCGCTAAAACCAGGTGATCTACTGGTCAAGATCGTTAGGGATGAATTGACGGAGTTGATGGGCGGCAGTGCGGAAGGTGTGGACCTAAGCGGCGATCCATCCGTCATTTTAATGGCCGGTCTGCAAGGTAGTGGTAAGACCACTTTCTCTGGGAAATTGGCCAATTTTCTCAAACGCAAGAAAACAAAAAAACCATTGCTCGTAGCCTGCGATGTCTATCGTCCAGCGGCTATCGATCAGTTACACGTCGTAGGTGAGCAAACCCAGATTGAGGTTTTCTCAGATAAGGAAGAAAAGTCACCGGTTGCTATTGCAAAAAGAGCGATCGCACATGCGAAAGAGAACGGTCACAACGTCGTCATCCTTGATACCGCCGGCCGATTAGCGATAGATGAAGAGATGATGAACGAAATATCCGGTATCCATCAGGAAGTACAACCTAATGAAACGCTCTTTGTCGTAGATGCCATGACCGGCCAGGATGCTGTGAACACCGCAAAAGCTTTTAATGATAGATTGGATTATGAAGGTGTGGTGCTGACCAAATTAGACGGCGATACGCGCGGTGGTGCAGCCATATCGATTAGGTCTGTTGTTGATAAACCGATAAAGTTCATCGGTACAGGTGAAAAAATGGACGCTATCGACGTCTTTTATCCGGAACGTATGGCCGATCGTATCCTGGGAATGGGTGATGTCGTTTCCCTGGTAGAACGCGCTCAGGAGCAATACGATGAAGAAGAGGCTAGAAAAGTACAGAAGAAGATCGCCAAGAACAAGTTCGGTTTTGATGATTTCCTAAAACAGATCCAGCAGATCAAGAAGATGGGAAGTATGAAGGACTTGATAGGAATGATGCCTGGTGCTAACAAGATGATGAAGAATGTAGACCTGGATGATGATTCCTTCAAGCATATTGAAGCAATTATCCAGTCTATGACCCCAGAAGAACGCGCTAACCCAAAGATCATCAATGCCAGTAGAAAAAAGAGAATTGGAATGGGGTCAGGAACCAGTGTTCAGGAGGTCAATCAGCTGCTTAAACAGTTCAAGGAAATGAGCAAGATGATGAAGATGATGCAAGGCGGCGGACAGAAAAAGATGATGGACATGATGAACCAATTGAAATAGTTCGATGTATTGGAGCTTTTGTGTTCAGTTCTTATTTGTAAACTAAGCAATGACCATTTGAAAGAAAAGTGGAAACGAAATCTTTAATTCAGTTTGAAAATAAAATAGGCTACACTTACAGCTTGTAAAATATCCTATATGCTTGCTTTACGTAACTTTGTAATATCCAATTCGTTTCCAAAAGTGGAAACAAATTCATTGACTGATGAAATAAGAACATCATTTCGTTCATTTTTTGTTCGATATACCAGGATCTCACGAGAAAGAAATTACTCAAGACAATATATAATTAAACTTACGGATAATGATGCAGGAAACACGTAGATCATTGTATGGCAGAATTATCTTCATAAATGCTAACATATGTAACCTTTGAACTTGTTGATAAAAATGTAGAATAAAGAAAGTTTATAAGCCATATGATCAAAGATCCTGATAAATTTGACATTAAAGAAAACTGACACGGAACACTGAAAATTAAGAACCAATGACAATACTAGACGGAAAGAAGATCAGTAATATGATCAAGGATGAAATAAAGGAAGAGGTCGATCAGATGAAAGATCGAGGTGAGAAGGTTCCGCATTTGGCCGCCGTTCTCGTAGGGAATGATGGAGCGAGTCAAACGTATGTGAATAGCAAGGTAAAATCTTGTAATCGAGTAGGTTTTGAATCAACTTTGATCAAGCTCGAAAATACGATCACGGAATTAGAGCTATTACGCCAGATCGATAAACTGAACAAGAACAAGGATATTGATGGGTTTATAGTTCAATTGCCACTTCCACCACAGATCAATACGCAAAAGGTGATCATGGCGATCGATCCAGATAAGGATGTGGATGGTTTCCATCCAGCGAATTTCGGAAAAATGGCGCTTGATATGACCAGTTTTATTCCGGCGACACCTTTTGGGATCCTTGAGCTTTTGGAAAGATATGATGTGGAGACCAAGGGTAAACACACTGTTGTCATAGGAAGGAGTCATATCGTAGGAAGACCCATGAGTATCTTGATGGGTAGAAAAGGATGGCCAGGCAATTCCACGGTCACGCAAACACATAGTCATACGAAGAACATCACGCAGATCATCAGTCAGGCGGATATCGTTATTTCCGCATTAGGTATTCCCAATTTTCTCAAAGCGGAGATGGTGAAGGATGATGCGGTGGTGATTGATGTAGGTATAACACGTGTTCCAGATGATACTAAGAAGAAAGGCTATCGCATAGCCGGCGATGCTGATTTTGAAGCGGTAAGCAATAAAGCATCTTTTATTACACCAGTTCCGGGTGGCGTAGGTCCTATGACCATAAGCATGCTTTTAAAGAATACATTGTTGGCCAGGGAAATACATCTTAACGACTAATCTTCTACACCGCCTTCCCGCCACAACTTGTAGTTATCAAAGTCCTTTCCGATAAGATTCAGCGTTACTGTAAATACGCTAAGGTCATCTAGTACACCTATGAAAGGAATGACATCTGGCACAAGGTCCAATGGATTAAGGATATACAATAGGGCAAATGTAATCCCTGCGACACTCCGCCATGGTGTGTTCTTATAATTCCCTTTCTTATAGTCGCGGAGCATTTCAAAAAGCAATTTTATCTGGTCCTTATACTTTTCCCATCTTTTGGACTTTTCTGTGATCTTTCCTTCGTTGGACAAAGCCTCATCCAGATCTGAAGCATTCATTTTATCGGATTCTTGTAGAACGTAGTCTTTATCTATATGGCTCATATATCGTTTTTTTCTTCAGGGACTTTATCTCCATATTCTTTTTTATAAATATAAACAATTATCAAGAACAAGGATATCAATAAGGGACCGAATATCAAACCGATAAAACCGAACAAAGGAACGCCTATGATAACGCCTAATAATGTGATAAGCGGATGCTCGTTAGCCATGCTCTTGAGAATGAACAAGCGGATCAAATTATCGGATGAGCCTACGATGACCACACCATAAATGATCAAACCGACCGCTTCCAGGTTCAAGCCTTGAGAAAACAATATGATGGTTGCCGGAATAAAACCTAAGGCCGTTCCCACAAAAGGTATCATGGAACCAATGGTCGTGATAATAAACCAAAAGAAAGGATCAGGAACCCCGAATATCAAATAACCGATCAGTGAGATGACACCCTGAACGATAGCTACCAGCGGAATTCCTATGGCATTGGCTCTTACCTTAATACCGACTTCACGAGCTATGATATGAATATTGCCGATCTCAATGGGTACGTAAAGTTCCAGTGCTTTCTTTATTTCCCGTTGATGGATCAATAGATAATATAATATGAAATACATGATTGTCAGAGAGATCAAAACATTGAACGTACTGCCCGCAAAAGATTGCAAGTTTTCCGATACCCAACTGGTCAGCGCTGAAGTATCTATGTTCGTCGCAAGGTCATAATTGAACTTTTCCTGGAATATCCTGATCTGGGATTTTACCGCGTTTACCAATCGCTCTGAGCTGCTCACGGCCTTACTGATCTTAGAACTTAGCATGTATACGATACCGAAAATAGGTAGAATGATCAGTATGAACGATCCTAACATCAATATACCGGCTGCTACATGTTTATTCATCCTCTTCACAAGTTTGTTCATCAATCCTCGTGAGATGACATATATGGTTATAGCTCCCAGAAAACCTGATAGATAAGGAAGTATCTGAAAGAATATCAATGAACCCAATGCGAGAATGCAAAGGATGATAAAAAGTTGTCTTACCAGCCTTGGTGATAGTTGGTTCATTGGGCAAAAAGTTGATCGTCGTTCTTAAAAGCTTTAAATTCCAGGGCGTTGCCACTCGGGTCATAAAAGAACATCGTAATTTGTTCACCTGGTTTACCCTTAAATCTGATGTAGGGTTCTATTTCGAATTCTATGCCTTGTTGCTTGATAAGCTCTGCAAAGTCAAAGAAATTGTTCCATTCCATTATGATGCCAAAATGAGGTACGGGCACTTGATGACCATCTACCGGATTATAATCCTTAGAAGATGAACGGCCAGTTTCATGAAGGACGAACTGATGACCAAAAAAGTCATAATCCACCCATTTCTTATCACTTCTTCCTTCCTGAAATCCTAATTTCTCACCGTAGAATTCGCATGATGTTTTCAGGTCTTCTACCGGTATCGCTAAGTGGAATGGTCTTGTTCCTGTCATTGTGATTGGTTGTTAAAACTGGTCAAATTTAAGCATTATCGATCTAATTGGTCTTTAAGAAAGCGGATTTCATCGTTCTTTAATAATCTGTATTTCCCAACGGGCATATTTAGTTTAAAGTGCATGATCCTGATTCGCTGTAAGGACCGAACTTTATATCCTAGCGCCTCGCACATTCTTCTTATCTGTCTGTTCAATCCCTGCTGTAGAACGATCTTGAACTCATGCTTGCTGACCTTCTTGAGCTCACAAGGTTGGGTGATCGTATCCAGTATTTTGACACCGTTCTCGATTTTTTTGATGAAATCAGTATCTATGGGTTCGTCTACCTGAACCAGATATTCTTTCTCATGTTTGTTCTCCATGCGGAGGATCTTATTGACGATATCGCCATCATTGGTTAGCATGATCAGGCCTTCGCTCATTTTATCTAATCTACCGATAGGGAATATCCGTTTGGGATAGTTGATATGATCGATGATATTATCCTTTTCTACTCTGGTATCGGTTGTACAGACAATGCCTTTTGGCTTGTTGAACAACATGTAGATACGTGCGTCCATCTGTTGATCGATGCTTTTATCATCAAAGGTAATAGCCGTGCCAGGTATGACCTTTTGACCCAGTTCAGGTAATTGACCGGCCACTTTTATACGTTCTTGTTCTATGAACTTATCCGCTTGACGGCGCGAACAGAAACCTATTTGGCTCAGGTATTTGTTCAATCTTATTGCTTCACTCATGAGCAACTGCTTTTTCCTGATGAATGAAGTTCACATACTGATCGATGACCTTGGGGCTGTTCAGAGAATGTCCCTGACCTTCAGTAATGATAAGTTGACCGTTCTCAAGATTCCTGGCTATGTCCCTTGCAGCATTGGCATTAGCCACACGGTCATATTTATCGTGCATGACCAGGGTATTTGCTTTTGCCGTTTTAGCGAATTCTGCTATAGAAAATTCATGGAAATAGAATCCGAATTTTTGCTTGAAAAAATTATCCAGTTCTTTGGTAATTTGTTTCTCTGTTCCAAGAACCTTAGCCATATCGTTGATAATACGTGTCATTTCTGATGGAGCTCCTAATAAGACCAATTTTTTGAAAGCGTTTTGCTGATCATGGGCATGCTCATGATATATTAAGCTCATCGCTCCCGCGCTATGACCCACGGCGATACGCGTTTTGAACTTTTCCTGAACCTTAGCGATACAACGGGCGAACAGTGGAACATGCAGAACCTTCCCTTCGGAAAGGCCGTGCGCTGGTGCATCAAAGGCAATAACCTCATAACCCAGTTCGTGTAATCGTTTTACACATTTTTCCCAACGTGCCGAATTACTTTCCCAACCATGAACAAGCAATATCCTTTCTCCTTCGTTCTTCCATCTGTAAATTTGAAGATGAACATCGTCCACAAGTATGCGCTCCATGGAAGAACCGTTTAAAAAAGGTGGAAGCTCTTCTTTGCTCAATTTTCCTCTCCTGGGAGTTACGAAGAGTTCATAAAGTTTCTGCAGGCTTTTTTCTGGATTGATGCGATAAAGCATGTTCAAACGCCACCCGATGACCTTAGGAATGAATTTTTTTATCTTTTTTCGCATGGAATTAGTTAAGGTTGACCCAGAAATATTTGATGGCCGCATCATCCGGTATCTGAGTGGCTTTTACCATGGCATCATCATCGTACTGAACATCGTCCGGCAATGATTCATTATCTATTGCCAGGAAAATCCCTTCTTTCTTAAGGTTGATGATAACATTAACCAGCGTTCTTTGAATAGAACTTATCTCATAATTATCATAGACCTTCTTGAATTTGGAATCAGTATGCAGCCCTTTTCGGGTCTTGAACAAGGGTGAGATCACCTCAACCTGCGCAATTTTACTGGTATCGGCGGTACCAGTGGGTTCTAAGACCAGTAACGGATCACCTTCGGCGGAATACAGCTCATATTTTTTATTGATGTCGGCGAGCTTGTTATCTAAATTGATCGTGCGCAAGGAATCATCAGGATAAAGGACGGCGACCTCATTGATCCTGGTATCATCTGATATCAAACCAACGGAACTTGATGTTATTAAATATTCATCATTTGTGGATTGACAGGCGAATAGTATGCTGATACATAAAATTAAGAAACCTTTTCTCATATTTTTTTATGCAAAAGTACATAATAATTTAGGGGATCAGATCGAAAAGTAGAACGAGTTAGGACATCGTTTCAAAGATGAGGATGATATGGATCCATAATAATATCTATTTTTGCAGTATGACAGAAGTTGAAGAAAAAGCAGTAGAAGACGGCACTTTGTTGCCTATTATGGAAGATTTCTACACCATTCAGGGTGAAGGGCATCATACTGGTCTGGCATCCTATTTTATTAGGATAGGCGGATGTGACGTGGGTTGTCATTGGTGTGATGTCAAAGAAAGCTGGGATCCGGACTTACATCCGCCTAAACCTATTGATGAGATCGTATCAAAGGCAACGGCTAATTCATCAACCGTGGTCATTACTGGCGGAGAGCCACTTACCTGGAACATGCAACCCCTGACAGAACGCCTCAAGTCCTATAATGCGAGGATCCATATCGAAACCTCAGGAGCATATGAACTCACAGGTATTTGGGATTGGATATGCTTGTCACCGAAAAAGAATAAACTACCAAAGGAAGCTATTTATCCATTAGCAGATGAGCTAAAAGTCATCATTTTCAATAAGCATGACTTTAAGTTTGCTGAAGAGCAAAGGCAAAAAGTAGGGCAAGACTGCCTGCTTTACCTACAACCCGAATGGAGTGTGAGAGATAAAATGATGCCTATGATCGTAGATTATATTATGAAAGAGCCGGCTTGGAGAATTTCGCTTCAAACACACAAATACCTTAGGATACCTTAACACATTGAATTTCGTTGTGCTAAACTATGTTAAAAATGAACAAAAAATCCTCTTAAATTCTATCCTG
>Ga0209923_1000138_pt1 | contig 16273 bp, 24 predicted proteins | sample SalPon1_A_H2O_MG_FD_185696 | JGI IMG/M metagenome (GOLD analysis project Ga0209923, IMG submission 185696) | Salt pond water microbial communities from South San Francisco under conditions of wetland restoration - Salt Pond MetaG R1_A_H2O_MG... | ecosystem: Environmental > Aquatic > Non-marine... | reverse complement strand
ACACCAGCACAGATTACAACAGCACCTTGGCTAGCAAACAGTTCAATGTCATAGATAGTAGCAGGCAGTTTTATAAACTTTACGTGGTATTTCTGTTTTATTCTGCGAGCAAGGTTCCTACAAAACAAATGTATGTCACCTGTAAAATCCTGCTCATTATAAAAGCCTCCTATGATAGGAGTTTCACTTTGATCGAGTGCGGGTTCAATTTGTCGCATCTCCTGCGCAGTTACTTCTCTTCTGTTTAGGCCTGCTTCTTGATAGATTTTATTTGTTTTTCTTGCGTGTTCCAGTTCGCGTTCTGTGCGATAGATATGTAAAATACCTTTTTCAACACAGTCAAACTCAATGCTTTCTTGGTCAGCAATAGCACGATAGTAGTCATGTGCTGCCAGTGCCATGCGACAGGTTTCCAGCGTGTTTTTGTCATGGTTGGGAATGTTGGCAATAAATCTTGCCATCCAGCCCATTTTAGCAAGTTCAGGTTTCGGGCTGATTTTAAGTGGAGCATCCGCTTGAAACATCCACTTGAGGCCTTTCTTTACATTACTCCAACTGTTCCAAGTTTCTGAGTTAGAAGCAGAAAGTTGACCGCCATTGGCGTATGATGTTCCCATACCAGTATAGCGCTCACGCTCTACCACAGTGACATCATAGCCCTTGCGGGCAAGATAATACGCAGTTGTTACACCGCTTATACCTCCGCCAATCACAGTCGCCTTCATATTACATCTCGTTCTTTTTGTCTTGGATTTCCTTGCGACGATCCTTTGTAAGTTTACCTAGGTCGCCAAGTGCCTTACGAGCACGAGCAGCCGCAGCCTTTACACCCTTTTCGTCAAAGGTTTCGGCTTCTGCAAGATAGTTTTGAAATGCCTGTTTGATTTCTTCATGTAGATTACTCATAGTTTTCTCCTGTTACAATTGAGTATATTTCTTTCCAACTGGTTACTTTTGTAACCCCTGTTGGAATGTCTTCCGTCATATTAAATCCGTGTTCCATTAACACGGGTTTTAATCCATAGTCCAGTCCTGCGACACAGTTTCGATAATTGTCTTCAATCCAATACAAACCTGTGTTCGCGTACTGTTTTAAGATATCGTATTTAGGTGCTTGTGTGTCAAGACAGATGATTTTTGAAAACGCAGTTTCACCGAACAGTTTGCGGATATTCATCTCACGCAGTTTCACAGCGTTAGGCTCCTTGCTCATTGAAGTTATACAGTGAAACTCATAGCCGTGTTCTTCGTGCAGTCGTTTGATATAATAAACAGCATCACGCAGCGCAGGTAAGAATCCCATTGCGGCACTTTCATTAAACTGTTTTACAAGTTGAGGTACCTGTTTTGAGTCTAAATTATATCTATCTGCGAGTGAATAATATCGGTTGCTACGCTCTACGGGTGTATGCCCGTGCTGCTCCATCCATACGCCGAACGCATAGTCCCACGAAAAAATCACACCGTCTGCATCTGTGAGAATTTTCTTTTCCATTATAGTAGTTTACTGGGTTTTCGTTGGTGTGTCAACCTTCTGGAAAGGTATCAGATGATCCTGTAAGAATCTTTCCTTCGTACGGACTGTTGCCTACTAGGTCGTTCTGTCTAGCAACTGGTCTGCCATTGGCTAGTTCTTTGCCTGATCCAGTGATAATTGTGGCCTCGTGACCACATTCTGCTTTTACTTTATCGCCAATTCTTGCTTGGCCTCTACTATTTGTTACAACATCGCTAGACGAAGTAATAATTCTGCCCATTATGTTAGCACCATGTATTGCACAGTTGCCTTTCACTAGATCGTTATGTCTTGCAGCACCTCTGTTCATTTTAGATAGGAAGGTTCTTTAGTAGATTCATTTGTGTGCTTATTGTAGACTTCATTGCGTCAGTTGCTGGTCCGATTGCTGCTGCTGCTTGTTCAGCCCCTGCTAATGCACCGTCAATTGATTCTGCGCCAAGATCTGCTAGAGTTTTGCCAGGAGATGTTGCACTTTCAACAAGTGCCAATCCTTCATTTGCTCCAGACTGAATAACTCCTTTAAGAGATGGGGCATTAATACTCCCTTTTACAGCGTCTAATGCTCCGTCAGGCAAATTTTCTAAAGGATTTACATTTGCGACAAAATCACCTGCGGCGCCTGCTATTCCGCCAGCAACATCACCTGCCGCGTCTGCTATACCACCTACAGTATCGCCTATACCACCTGCCGCTGCTGTTACTCCATCTAAACTAAATCCAAGTTCGCCGGCTTTTTCTAAAGCAAGATTTTGTGCAGATTCGGCACTTGATTCGCAACCTGCTGCCCCTCCTATGTCGAGTGCTTCGCCTAAAACATCAGTTGCTGAAGATAAAGCGCTTTCAATGCCTCCGAAAACAGATTCATTTATGCCAGCAACAGCACTGTTCAGTCCTTCAAATGCAGGTAATGCTACATCTAACACTTCCTGAGAGGCACCTTTTAGACCTTCTGCAATACCTTGAATATCAGGCAATGCCTCGTCAAACGCAGCACTGAAGTCACCGACCTGCCCCATGATACCGCCTATTGCATCTTTTGCGCCGCCTATAGAGTCTCCTATAGCACCTGCTGCTGCGCCTGCTGCTTCTTGTGCAGCACTTAATGCTCCGCCAGCAGCATCGCCTATGCCACCTACAGCATCACCTACTCCGCCTGCAATGTCACCTACAGCATCACCTACTCCGCCTGCAATGTCACCTACAGCATCACCTACTCCGCCTGCAATGTCACCGGCAATATCGCCCGCGGCGTCAGCAGCATCGCCTATTGCTTCTTGTGGACCTGATAATAGTGATCCCATCGAATCAAAAATATTACAAGCGTCTCCAGAGACCTTTGCGGCTTTTGCAGCAGGAGAAGCAGCAGACAGTTCGCTTACAATGCTACCTAGTTTTGCTTGACTGGCTTCGAGTTTTGCAGCAGGATCTAGGTCTAGAGAAAAACCCGGGGGAGATAAGAGAGTTAAATTATCTAGTTGGGACTGTACCCCAGCAAGAGGATCGTCTGCCATTATACCGCAAGTCCTGTTGTGTTCTGAACATACTGTGATGCCATCTGCTCTTCAGTTTTAGCAATACAAAGCACAGTTGCTCTATTCAACACAATATTCTGTTCTGGATTCACAGTGAACATAAATGGTGCTAGGCCTAGTCCTTCTTGCGTAGGTGTGAGCATTAGAGGCTTTGACAGTTTCAGTGTGTCGTCTCGTTCTTCTTCTAGTCTTGCTACTACTTCTTCGCCTGAACTTAGTTTAAGGCTGATGGTGTCACCGTTCTTGTAAGGTGTTTCAATTAGCATTCGCAGTTACTCCGAGTTGTTTTTGATGTATGTTTGAAGCTCTGTAAAGCCTCCTACATACTTACCGTGTAACCATATCTGCGGCACTGTTTTTGAACCAGGAGCAGCCTCTTGTAACTGCTCCCTAGTCCATTCGCCCTGTGATATATTACGTTCTTCGAACTCTATGCCTTTGCTTTCCAGCAACTCTTTTGCCCAGTCACAGAACATACAGGCATTTTTGCTCCATATCACAGTTTCCATACTAGGCCTCACACGCTTCGCAGTTCATGATATCACGCACAAGTTCCTGTGCAGGATTAGATGAACGCTGGTAGTAGAATGTTTTCACTCCCAGTTTCCAACCTTCAATCAGCAGTGCGTTGATGTCTTTCACAGCAGCAGAGGGCGGAATCATAAGATTAAGGCTCTGGCTCTGATCAATAAATCTCTGACGTGCTGCTGCCTGCTGTACGATTGTGATAGGAGTAATCTCGTCAAAGGTAGCAAACACTGCCTTCTCTGTTTCTCCTAGGAAGTCAAGATGCTGAACCGATCCTGAATTTGTTAAAATATTCATCCAAGTCTCTTCATCGTTGCGACCGTATGATTCCAGCAGTTTTTCAAGGTAAGGATTCTTGTAAGTAAATGAACCTTTTGCAAGATCTTTTGTAAAGTAGTTAGAACGCAGTGGTTCAATGGAAGGAGATACCTGTCCTAGTATGAACGAACTTGACGTTGTTGGCGCAATAGCAAGACGAGTAAGATTACGCTCACCATAACCAATCATCCCGTCTGGTTCACCATATCGAGCAGCCATTTCCTGTGTGGCTTTTAGTGTGCGCTCGTCCATAAATCGAGCAATTTCTGTAGCCAGTGTTGCTGCTTGATATGATTCAAAAGGAATCATCTTGCTCTGTAAATATGAGTGCCAGCCTAACTGTCCAATGCCTAGCGCACGCCAACGACGAGCAAAGTTGTATGAACTCTCCATGTGAGAAATGTCAGCGGTCTTGTTAATATAGTCTGTCATTACCGCGTCAAGGAAGTATGTTAGTGTTTCAACTGCGTCTGTGTTCTTCCACTCATCATAAGTAAGAACGTTCATAGAAGCAAGATTACACACAAAACTTTCGTCATCTCCACTTGGCAGGCAGATCTCTGAACAGAGGTTAGAAGCATAAACTTTTTTATTCTTGTCTTTAAGAACTTTGGGCTTGCCGTTGTTCACATTGTCTGTAAAGAATAGATAGGGATAGCCGGACTCTTTTCTCTTGCGAATTACTCTTGCCCAGAGACGCAGTTTTTCTGCATCTGTAGAAGCCAACTCACCTGCCTTGACACGTTCGCCTTCCGCAATCATTTCTTCCATCCAAGCATCGGAAATGCACAAGCCGAGGCTCATATTTTGAATGGAATGACCAACTTCTCTAATTTCTAAAAACTCTTCTACATCAGGATGTTCAATATCAAGATAGCCTGCGAATGATCCTCTGCGCACAGAACCCTGTGAGATAATGTCAGTCACAGTTTCAAAGATATTCATAAAGTGGACAGGACCGTCTGCTGTGCCGCCTGTTTTGATTTGAGATCCTCGTGAGCGAATGTCTCCAAAGTAGCCCGAAGTGCCGGCGCCGTGCTTGGTCTGCATAGCAACTTCAGATGCCTTGTTCATGATCTTGGAAATCTCATCACCTACATAAACTCCATTGCAGGAGATAGGCAGGCCCTTGGTGTTGCCAAAGTTGGACCATACTGGTGAACTCAGTGAATAATAGCCCTTGCCCATGTAGTCATAAAACTTGTCAGCAAAGCCCTCCACATCAAGAAAACTTTCTGCTGTGTCTGCAATCTCACGGATTCTGTCTTCCGCGCTTTGTTCTTCATTCAAATAGCCCCGCGCTAAAAACGTCCGCGAGTCCTTGTTTAGCCAATCAAAACTCATTCTTACTTCCTTTGTTTCTGTTTTAAAATAGTTCGTCTGCACCGATTCCCTGTCCTTTGGCATATTCTACTGGACGCTTTTGGAAGAAGTCGGTCATTGTGGATCCTAGCAGCGCTTCGTCAAACCAGAAGGTTTCGTCGGCTAACTCTTTGTCAATTTCGATTTCACTGTGATCGAATCCGATCTGTTCCATTGACTCTTTCATTCTCTTAGCAACAAAGGTTTTGAGGATGTCTGCGTTTAGGCCATCTACGGCGTAGTCGCCAATCATCCAGTCAATGACCTTGCTTTCTGCCACCATGCTGTCTCGAATCTCTTCCTGAATTCTTGCTTCCAATTCTGCGTCAAACATTTCTGGATACTCCTCGCGCAGTGTGTTAATTAACTGTATTCCCACCTGAGCGTGTAGCATCTCTTCGTTCCTTGTATACTGCACCTGTTGTGCGCAGTCCTTTAGCACTGCTCTGTTTCTATTGAAGTGCAGGATTATGTAGAACTGTGAAAACAGACTAACATTTTCTACGAACAATGTAAAGAGAATAATTGAATAAATGAACTGTTTTTTATCATCTTCATAGACTCTTTCGTTGTACTTGCGTAGGTAATTTACTCTGCCGCGGATCACTTCTTCGTTCAAGTTCTCTTCAAACACGTGAGTTAGATGCAGCACGTCCAACAGTTTCTCATAGGCCATGTTGTGAATGACTTCTGAGTTTGCCATAGCATATCCGAGATCGTTGATAGAAGGATGAGGAAGATGTGTTCCTACATTTGCCCAGAATGATTTTACAGCAACTTCAATTTGACCAATGGCACTCAGCGCACGAACAATTACTTCCTGTTCTTCTGTACTTAGTTCCGTTTTGAACTGTGAATAGTCTGATCTAAAGTTAAACTCGTCTGGGGTCCAAAAACCTTTCCAGATTGCGTCAATGAAGTCTTTTGTCCATGGGTAATTATCGGGCTTGCGTGATATCTGTTTCTCGAATAACATTTTTCTCTTTCCTTTCTTTAGATGGCTATTTCGCTGTCCTACTGTGTAGGCAATTCTTTTCGTTGTTTATCTTCGTATTCTGTTAGAGAGACAGGTTGTATCGGTGTTGCAAATCATGAGTGTTTGGTATGTCAGATTTTGCAACATGTGTCTCTCCTGTGTATCCCACGACTCTGTCACCGACGTATAACAAGTAATATATCTCGCCTGTTTCGCGTGAGCGTTGTATATGTATCTCAAACTGTTCATCCGAAAAACAGTCTGTTAATTGCAAGGTGTAGGCAATTCCCAGCAAGCGACAGAAGCCGCAGTATAGGTTTTCCTGTATCAACTCCCAGGGAGTTGGCCAAGTGCCTTGATCGTATGGATCTGTGTGAATACTTACCTCAGGCGCCTGTGAGTAGTAGTCTATCGTGGCTTGTATAGGATCCTCGCTGTTTGCGATTTCTTCTCTTGTTTCTGCCCACGCTGCCAGGCGAGTTTCAAAACTAGAATTAGGATTGAACATCAAGGTGTATCAGTCTTTTTAGCCTTTACTGTGAATTTAATAGTTGAAGTATCGTCGTTGGGCATTGTAGAAGTTACTCTTATAACAATAGTTTCTGCAGTGCCGTCTGAATCTGCGTCTCTAAGTTGTCCTGAAAAATTGATATCATCTAAGAAAGTTTCGTCTCCTACAAAATCAAAATTATCTGAAACTTCTACGTTACCTTGAATTGCGTCTACGATTACAGTCATCACTCCGCTTCTAATTACACGATAACTGTCAGACACAATTGTGTAATCTAGTTCGTAACTCTGATTTTGCACACCGGGCAATCTAAACAGACGAATATTGTTTTGTCTGCCGAATTGAACTGAATTTTCATAATCAAGACTGTATTGAGCAGTGCCTTCAATTTCTGATATGTAAGGAACAGTGTTTAGATTTGCACCAACAGTCAATGCTCTGGTGCGAGCAAAATAATCTGATATGCTTTTATTAGTTTTCTTATCATATTGAATTACAGGATAAACAGGAGTGGTTTCTATGCCAGCACTGTTTCCTACTAGAACAAATCTGTTTAGGGAACTGGTATTGTACTCTCCGTTGATAACCCAAATTGCCTGACGATTTATGTTTTCAAATATCGATTTTTCAATTGAAGTATGGCTAGGACCTGTGGTTTGTCCTGACGAGCCTAAAATCATGTTCTCGCCGTACACAATACCATAACCTAACATATTGAATGTACAGTACGTAAATTGTGTATGTTCGATGTCCCAATTTGAAATTACAGCATAAGCGTATTTCTCAAATACACAAGATTCAAACTGATTACGTGAACTTTCAACTGCTCCGCTCAAACTGTTTAAAACAACAGCGCAGTCCGTGTCATCTAAAGCCGAACCTGCACTCCAAACACCTTCGAATTTTACATCTACAAATCTGCTGTTGCGGCAACTGTCTAGTTGAAGTGCAATACCAGCACTGTCTCTTTGTAAAGTTACACCAGAAACTACAATTTCTCTTGCTTGATTAAGCAGTGTAGACGAACTATCATCGCTAGGCGAACCAGGTGTGCTAGAAGAATTTACTGTAACAAATACAGGCTGAGATGCTGTTTGGCTAATAATAGTTTTATCCGAACCAGCACCTTCTAGCGTTGCATACGGAGGCAGATAAAGTGTGTCCGTGATTCTATAGGTACCTGCTTCTAAATGAAGTGTTACTCGACTTTGTGTATTGGTTTTAGTTGCAGAATTAAGATATAATTGATCTATTGCTCTTTGAACACTGGCAGTATCATCTGCAACGCCATCGCCTATTGCGCCAAATGCTCTTACAGATACTCTATCGTCTAATCTGTCTTGTAGAGAACGTACTATAGGAGAAGCAGAATCGGCACCTGTGTTTACAAAACCGTCTGGTGCTCTATAAGAGTAAGTATCGGCGATTGAAAACAAGTCATCTTTTTCTGTAAGAATTTTTGTGTTCCCTACAGCCGGCGCACCCTCTGAAACTGCTCCGTTTCCGATGTATAATTCCTGAGTATCTACGGCCCAGCCTAGTTCTGCAGATGCTAGTTGAGGGAGTCCTGAACCTGTGTTCTTTTGACCTCTTCGATGCTGAATTTTAGAAATTGATACAACGGCCACTCTTTTTCTCCTGTTATGAAGTATTTATCGCTCAAGCCTGTTGTTCATAATAGGCATACACTCGATTATACCATTCTTTACGCCATTCTGCATACTCATCAGGCCATACGTCAAACTGCTGGTATTCTTCGCCGCCTATTTCTGTAGAGTGATTGCCTCTGGTACACATAAAAATATGGCCTTCCTGTATATTCGTACCATGTATTTCATTGTGTGCTTCTGCGTAGGCCACAAGTTGTAGAAAATAGTCTTCAATCCATTCTACTTTTTTCTTCTTGTTTGCCTGTTTGAAGTCCATAATTGCAGGTTGACCTTTATAACAGCCTACAAGGTCAGTTGTGCCTGCATAGATATTCGGCATGTATAGTGGAACTTCTGACCCCCAGTACTCTGTAATATCGCACATGGCATTTTCTTTAATCACAGTTGCCATTGCGTGTGCTTTCTGTGCGTGAGGATTAGATCCAGGTGTAGCCCACTCTGCTGTCTCAATGTAATCTTCAATATACTTGTGTAGCCTAGTGCCTATGCCTGCTGCTTCTGTTGTGATCTGCTGTGCTTTCTTTTCTCCTACTCTACGCCGCCATTCTAGTAGACCTGTTTTGTCTTTGGTTGCGTCAAGGATAGTAGTAACAGATGCAACTGCATTACCGTCAGGAGTAAGATACTTTCTTTTTCCGTTTATCTGTTTTCTTTCGATAGATTGGTAGTTGAATTTTTTTTGTAATAGTGTCACAATATTGCCTTTAAATAACTTGTTGTATTATAAAAGAATTTTGGAACACAGTCAACCGATTGTTAGTCGTCTAGATCTACTGCTGACTTTGCCATCTGCGATACTTTATCAGAGTTGTCGTCTGTATTGCCTAGAGGATCATCCGACGCCTCGGGCGCAGGACCTATTTCAATTCCCTGCTCGCTAAAATTTTCTACGTACTCTTCGATAGTAGGATCACTGTCATATGCAGCCTTGAAAGTTTCGTAGTTGAATTGGGGGGCACTCATTTTAACCATTACGTCGTTAAGATTGATGTTTATGTACCCTGGCTTGAGATCTGGCAAACTAGGTTTTTCGAAATGAAGGAAAGCTGGCTTGTCCTTTTGCTCTACACTGTTTTTGATAGTGTGCAGGGCCATAACCAACTTTTGGTTTTCTACAGATTCAGTTACTTTTTTTTTGATGCAAACAGTTTAGCAAGACGTCTTGGACGTTCTATGCTTTCACGTTTTTCTCTGCCTGCTTCTTCTTCACCTCCGGCTGCTGCGTCGGCTGCTGCGAAATCATCATCTGCGTCGTCGATAGCAAGGTCTGTATCAAGATCGCCTTCTTCTTCCTGATCAATGGTTGGTTCCATTTCAGGTTCGGCATCCATGTCATCACCGGGCATGTCAGGGACTTCTTCACCTGCTACCATTCTTACACCTGTAACAAGATCGCTTCTAGTAGATTCCATTGCTGTGTATAGGGATTCCAGTGATGGTTTAACAGTGCTTGTAAACTGTTCAGATTCGTTTTCACCTAGTTCATCGCGGATAGCATCGCCTAGTTCAAGCATGGTTTCAGTCTGCATTTCTGCTGTGTCTTCCATCCAACCTGTGAGTTTGTCAACCATGTTTTTGGCTGCCATTACCAACTCTGCTTTGTCTTCGGCACCTTCGCGAATGACACTTTCCGTGCTCATAGAGCGTTCTCTATCAACAGCGCCTGCTGACTTCATATAGTCTCTAGCAGTGTCAATGTAACTCATTGCGAGTATGATCTTTTTCTGAACCCATTCTGGAAGATTTTCATCTGTGCTGATAAGGTCTGTTAGTTCATCAGCAGCGTCGTCAATTGTACTCAACTGCTTCATGGCCATGCCGCCTTCGTAGTCGAGATCGTTTTCGTCTTCTGGCGGAACATTGTCACGTCCTCTGCCATCGGAAGCGGCCATATCCATATCCATGTCCATGCTGCCTTCTTCTACTGATTCACCTTTCTTGGCAGGAATACCTGAATGTTTGGTGCCAGCAATTTTTTCTAGTTCTTTCTCACTCATATCAAGCATTTCTCTTGATGCGCCTTGCAGTTCACTTTTTGGAGTTTCTCCACGCTTGGCTGAAAGAGCAGCACCTGCTGCTTTCTGCTGTGCTTCGGATTCTGCTTTTTCGGTTACTTCTACAGATTCTCTTTCAGAAATTTCAGCGTTTAGAACATCAAGAAACAGTTTGTTTTTCTGATAAGTTTCGGAAGTGTTAACAGCACCGTAACTTTCGTTGGTTTCAATTTGACTGAGTGCTGTGCGCAGTTTGTTGCGCGAATTATGAAGTTGTTCAAGAGTAAAAGTTTCTAGTTTAACTCGCTTGCCAAACTTCTTTTCTAGGCTTTCATTAAGCGACTGTGCTGTAACTGGTTTAGAAATGTCTCTGATGTTCATTTGATCTTCCTGTGTAGAACGTTTTAATTATTTAGCCTCTTTGCGTAGATAAAAGTTTCAAGTTTCTCTTCCGCATCTAGTATTTTTGACCTGGCGTGCCATAGTTTCATGTCAAGATCTTGCCTGCGTTCTCGGTCATCTGTAGTTTTGAACACTTGATCATAGAAAACACAGTCTTGCGTGTGTTTTGCTATCATTCTATCTAGTCTTTGAATTTCTAGCTGAGGAGTTTTATTTTTGTTTAGCATTTTTGCAAGTGCAACAGCAGCAATTTTTGTTTCTAGTTTTGCAACTGGCTGTTTGTTTTCATTGAATACAGTATAACCTGTTTTAGATTGTTTAACTGAATACTTTCCTACCAGTATTCTTCCTTTCTTCTCTATAGGAAACAAAGTAGGATCTGTAGGCTTATCGATTAATGCTTGAATTTCATCAACTATTTTCATTTTTTACCACGAGATAGGAATTGTTGTATTGAAACTTAGTTACCAGACTTTTGCGTATCAAACCCTCTATAATGAAACGTTCTCTTTCTGTATAGGCTTCTATCATCTGTGCAGCAGACATTTTATCTAAAACGGTCTGTTCTTCGTTGTTTGTATAGATGTCTGCTACTTCTTCAACACGCATTAGACCGAGCCTTGTGTTCCTTGAGTGCCTTGTGTTCCTTGGGCACCGCCGATTTCTGTTCTTATGTCTTCACCAGGCTCGATATCGTCTGCGACTGCTCCAGGCGTTTCAGGATCTAGTACCAGTTTGCCTTCCTTGTCACGCATAATAGTGCCTGGTTCGTTTGGTCTTTTAGGAATTTTTGTTTCTATACCACTTTCAGGATCTCTAATAACTACTTCATTAGGTGCGTTTCTTGTGATCTTACCGTCTATCTGTTCCTGTAAAAGTTCTGATATTTTCATAGGTTACTCACTTGTTCAATCTAGTTAATCTGCGTGAGTATGGATTTACTCTACGTGTGCGTTTGGATTTGAATTTTCTTTGTCCACCTAATCTGCTTTTTGTTCGAGTCAACGAAGCAGATTTTTTTCTATTGATTGGTTTATTGCAGGCAGCAGGGGAAGCCATTACTCTGCCTTTTCTAGGGCCGCTTTTACAGCGAAACTTTCTAGTAGTAGTGCCTTTGCCACGTTTCCAGGCAGTTGAAACGCCTTCTATAACTTCTGCTACAATCATTTCTTTGCCTTGTTAAGAGCCTGCACTCTTCTTGACGCTGGATTTACTCTCTTCGTCTTTCTTGCTTTGCGGGCCATCTTTTTGCCAAGACGTGCTTTTGTGCGCCGCATGCTTGCTCGCTTTTTAACATCCGGCGCGGCAAAACAGGCACTCATAGAAGGCACTATCCTGCCTTTTCTAGCACCTGACGTGCATCTAAATTTACGAACAACATTCTTGCCTGAGCGTGCCCAGATTTGTTTTTCGTCGAGAGAGTGAAATAGCTCGTTTAATAACATATAGGTATTTAGCAGGAGAAAAAGAGTTTATTAGAAATTTACAAGCAGAACAACAATAGTAGAAAGCAGGCCTGCTACTACGGTACCAACAGCACCGACAATAACTTTTACAAGGTTTTTATTTCCGTTGGTAATGTCTTCGTGGATGTCTTCCACTTTGGTTTCTATTTTGGTGAGACGATTGTCTAGATTCTCATAGCGAAGTGCGCACAAATCAACATGTGCTTCTAGACTTTCTTTTTCTAACTGTGTAGGCTCTTTAGCGGCCATAATAAACTCCGTTTGGTTTGCATGCCTTGTATGAGTAAATTATTAGCCTTATGTGCCTTTCGACTGTTGTATTTATTCAAGGTTGGGTTGATCATTATCTGGCAAGATAACCGTGTTTTTATTTTTTGAATCTTTGGTAGAGAAAATAGCAGGTTTCAGTTTCACAGTTTCGTCTAAACCGTCTATCACAGGCACAAGATCAAAGTCATCTAGGATATCTTCCAGTGGCGGTGCTCCGTATTCTATTTCAAATTCAAATTGCCAATAGCGTTGTACGCCTCGAAATCGTGTGCCGAAGGCTATGTCTTTCACAGATTCGTGATGTGAGATTGTTTTGACGGGAGCAGGGTTTGCTCTTAATCCTAACACCTGTATTACAGTGTTATAGTTGGCCTGTTGATTTACAGATTTTTCATCTGGGCCGTGATGTTCGCCTGTTTCTGTTATATCTACCAGTGTGTAGAGCGTATAATTCATGTGTGTATTTAACGGTCAAAAAAAAGGGCCCACAAAATGTGAGCCCTTCGGTTCCTAAGGTAGTTAGGAATCTTAGTTGCTGGTTGGATAATCCACTGCAACGTCGTCTGCGAAGTAAACAGTACCGTCGGCAACTGTAACATTAGTCATGTCAAAGTTGTTAGGACCATATGTGGCACCTAGAGCAACAATTTCGCTCTGAACGTATGTGCCAAATGTCTCTGAATTTTCACCGTCATAGGTGTCAGTTGGGAACTCACCTTCAACAAACACAGTCATCTGTGTATCGCCGTCTGTGAGTGCGCTGTGCATGATTACTGTGGCACGCTCTGCGAATGCTCTTAGAACTGCTTCAACAGCTTCACCTGGCTCTAGCTCGCCACTTGCGTCGGCAACTAGATCGACTTGATACTGTTGTACTGTCTTGCCGTTAAATGAACGAGCAACGTTTCTTGTGATTGGGTTTACCTTATCTACTGTAGGCATTGTATTTCTCCTTAATTTTTACGTCTATCCTTTATGGATGACTTAAATGTATTTATCCAAATGAATCTTTTTTTGTATTTTATTCTGCGTAATCTACAGCCACATCGTCGGCAAAAAACACGGTGCTAGCTGTTACAGTTACCGCAGTCATGTCAAAGTTGTTAGGACCGTATGTAGCGCCGAGAGCAACTATCTCACTTGTAAGGTATACTGATAGCAGTTCAGCATTTTCTCCGTCGAAGAAATCTCTTGGAAAAGAACCTTCTATGAAAACTGTTAACTCTGTATTAGAGTTTTCTAATGCTGAATGCATTATTACAGTTGCACGTTGCTGAAATGCTCTTAGAATCGCTTCCACTGCTTCACCAGGTGCTAGTTCGCCACTTGCGTCTGCTCCTAAAGCAACGGTAAACTGCTGAACAGTTTTACCATTAAACGAACGGGCTACGTTTCTTAAAACTGGATTTATTTTTTCAATTGCTGGCATGATTATTCCTTGTTAAACTATACTTAGCGTTTTCTTCTACGTTTTGCGTCTTTTTGTAGTTGTAATAGTCTGCCAACTGAACTGGGTCCACCTTTTACTATATCTACTAGTATTTCTATAGCAGGATCAAATGCTCTTGCTACATTAGCAGGTATAGGTTTGCCCTGTTGAGACAGTTCTATGTATTTTATAGCAAGAAATAAATTCTGTTGCCCTACAAGTTTCTGTAAAAACACCAGGTCTTCATTATCTACAACACTATCTGGTCTAGATAGTGTAGGCTGTTTGTCTTTTACTCTAGAAGTTTCAAGATTCTTATCCGCGGCAAGAGTTTCTAGATCAGAAATAATATCCGAAGATCTCAGTCTTGCTCTTGCAGCATATAACAGTTTTGTGACTGCTTCTCTAATATCTCTCGCACTTGCTCTGTCTAGATTGGTAACTGTGCGGCGTATTTTTTTGTAACTTGAACTGGTTATGCGAAACTGTGACTCCAGTTTGATAAAAAGTTCTGATGCTGCCGTTGGTTCTTGTCCTGCGGCTATCTTGGACACATATCTATTGATTGCCATTAGAGGAACCTGAGTGTTCGATCGAACTCTTTTTGCATCTTCTGCGTCTTTCAGTTTCTCCATAGCAGCATCATCGCCTACTATAAAGTAGATAAAATTGTAGAGATCTGTAGCACTGGCTCTGAATATGTCGTAGCCTGTAAATCTAGAAGTGCTTCTAGCATAACCAGATGCTGCTCTTGAATAACTGGGGAACTTTCTCATCAACTCTAGAACGAGAAGGATCAGATAAGCACGCTCGCAGCAGTCTCTATAAGAATAGCGGCGAGTGTTTGACTCTGTGCGAGTCATTCGTGCTTCCTGTATTTCTCTAATAAAATCCATTAGTCTTTATCTCTCAGCATTTTTTCCAGAGTGTCTACTCTGTCTTCAAGTTCGCGGATTCTTGACGAATGGTCTTCATCGGCAGTATCGCTGTCTCTATCTACATTAGTGACATGCCTTAGAAGTGCCGACAAGTCATCAGGTGCATTTGGATATTTGGCTCTTACATTTACTAGAGCCTGCATAGTGCGACTATCAAATCCACTCAACTTGCCAGCATCATCTTCCTTTTCAATAAGATTGATAAGTTGTCGAAAATCCATCAGTGAAGATATCTCTTAACAAATAGATGTGCCATTTCGTGATAGTCTGTTTGATCAAGAAAGTCACTCAGTCCAGCAGAGCCTTGTATATCTCTTAGAAATTCTCGCTTGACATCTGGCTTGACTTTTTCTGTTGTGCCTAGCAGTCGCAGTGCTCTTGCCTGATCAGCATTGACCTCGAAAGTTTCTCCGTCGTCGGTTTCAACTGAGTTGATAGGATTATTGCCTTCCTGCGAGTCTAGCACTTTACCTAACTGATCAAACATAGGTGTTTGCGTAAAGCCTGAGTCTTCTGGCTCGTCGGAATCGAGATCATCTTCCTCATCTCCGTATTCGTCTTCAAAGGTTGACTCGAACTGCTGTGCTACCGCAAGAATTTCTTCAACAGCGTCATTCTCGGCTTGTAGACGTTGATCGTCGACCTCACCAGTAGGGTCTTCAGATGAAACTCTGATATAGTCGTTAATAATATTAACCACGGTGTTCTCGTCGCCCATTTTAGCAGCCTTTATCAACTGTGGGAAAGACCTTTCGTCTATATCTACATTAAGACCAATGAAATCGTCTGCTTTGTCATTGAGTATGCTTTTGATTTCATCTTCTAGTCTGCCTGGGGCTTCTGTCATTTCGTTTAGTCTATCACCTAAAATAGCATCTAGATGCTGGGTGAATTCTTTTAGTAGTCGTGTAGTCATTGGATTCTCCTTTGATTCTGTTGCGGGTTCTTTAACACCCATTGCCTGTCTTATTGTGTTATATAATTCTTCTGCGAGATCAGATTTAGGCACGCCCTGTTTGAATGAGTCAAAGTCGCCCTGCGCAGCAAGTTCTCGCATTTTAGAAGCACTCATACCTTCTGCGCCTTTCGCATCTGGATCTCTTTCGCCTGCTGATACTACCTCAATGCTTTCGAAGTGCGGCTCTATCTCGTTGTATTTTTTAAGGAATTGAGTAAAGTCTTCCACCCTGTCGGAGCCTGCCACATAGATCACATTCTCATAGCCCATGTCTTCAATTTTTTGAAGTGCTTGAACTATGGTTCTTACATTACTAGAACCTATACTGATGCCAGGGAAGAACTGTTTCGCAAACTTCAGTTTGGTTTCAAAGTCAAGCGGATCAGTCTTGGGCTTTTGT
>Ga0209923_1000137_pt1 | contig 16346 bp, 15 predicted proteins | sample SalPon1_A_H2O_MG_FD_185696 | JGI IMG/M metagenome (GOLD analysis project Ga0209923, IMG submission 185696) | Salt pond water microbial communities from South San Francisco under conditions of wetland restoration - Salt Pond MetaG R1_A_H2O_MG... | ecosystem: Environmental > Aquatic > Non-marine... | reverse complement strand
TGTCTAGGCCAGTCAAACATGGCTGCTACACCATCTTTGAGTGAGTCTGCGAATGAAAGTTTTTGAAAGCCGTGATGCTCGACGAGAATATCTGCTACAGTGCCTTTGCCTGAGCCAATTAAACCACATACACCTATAATCATACTCTAATACTAACAGATGTTAAGATGTTTGTCAAGTCTTACCCGATGGTAAATTAGCCTATTGACCAGTAATATCCCATCCCGCCGGTATATTGTTGAGCAACCTCGACGTCAAGTTTTTCCATCTCCTGCTGCGCCTCTGCTTTCAGGGCGTCGCCATTTAGTGCTCCGCCGCCCTGTGGTCCTGCTATGACAGAGAACTTCGAACGTGCTTCGCCCAGTTGGTACTTACAGGCAGCAAGAGTATAGTCTTTGATCCACTGTCTTACCAAATAATCTACTAGTAGGTTTTCTGTGGGTCTATAGTTGTAGGTGTATAGCAGGAGGTTTTCTTTTGCTCTTGGACGCTGTAGCAGAGTAAGTTTTTTGGTTACAGTGTTCCATTTGAATTCAATAAATGAACCAAACATTCTGCCTACCAATTCCTGATGCTGTGAAAACATGTCATAGGTAGCAAGTCCGCCCATGTTTGAACTTGACAGTAGATAGGTGTTGGTGTAGGCAAGGTTAAACGGTTCAAACAGTGTGCCGCCGTCTCCGCCGCCTGTTCTTGAACCTATCGATCTACGAAACAGTCTGCGAACTTCAATTACTTCGTTAGGTAGAACATATTCGTTTTGATCTATCACTGTGGGTAGAAAAACATAGGATTCTTCTACAGAATTGTCAGAACGCTGCCTAAAACGAGTAAGTGCTTTGTCTAACGCAGTTTCATAATGCACAGGGTCTAATTCAACTGAAACCATTCCGCCGCCTAGCATGTTGTAAACATAATCAAATATTTCCTGTTTAAGTGTTGCTAGATCAGACATTTTGTAAACTCCTTGACTAGTATTTATGCTGCTAAATATGTAAAACAGGAGAAGAACAATTCCTAGACTCAGTTTATACCGTCCAGAAAAGGGACACGATTATGATTTTCTAGATGAAATCATTTTCGAACAATTCACTGTAGGCGGTACTGACATTCATCTACACAAGTACCTCGGTGTTCCTACTGACGGCGAGCAGGGAACAGCAGATCAACCTGTGTATGATTCACTGGATCCCACAAACATACAGGATCTTCTTTTTCTTGAAAACAGAGACAGAAAATACGACGAAGATATCTATACTCTGAGAGGCATATACAATGTGCAGGATATCGACTTTAACCTTTCTCAGTTTGGCATGTTTCTAGACAATGATACACTTTTTTTGACTGTTCATATAAATTCTTCAGTAAAAACTGTGGGCAGAAAGATTATATCAGGTGACGTTGTAGAACTGCCGCATTTGAAAGACTCATATGCGCTAGACGAAGCCAGTGTAGCACTTAAAAGATTCTATGTGGTAGAAGATGTGAACAGAGCATCAGAAGGGTTTTCACCTACTTGGTATCCGCATCTCTATAGACTGAAACTGAAACAGATTGTGGATTCACAGGAATTCAAAGACATCCTAGACCTGCCAGCGGACGAAGAAGATCCAGGCGGCGAGACTTTGAGAGATCTGCTTTCTACCTACGATCGAGAGCAGAACATAAACGACGCAGTAATAGAGCAGGCAGAAGCAGATGCTCCTAAGAGCGGCTATGACGTTAGTCACTACTATCAGTTGAGACTGGATCCAAATGAAACTGGTGCTACAGTAGAAGTCGAACTTGAATTTTCGTCTCCCATAGCTTTAGAAACAGGGACTACAGTATTCCAAGACACAACTGACGCTAAAGGCAGTGTTAGCGGAGTGTTAGACGATACAAGGCTAAAAGTGTCTACAACTGTGCCTGTAAAATTTGATCTTCAAAGTGCCATCCGTACAGTAGATGGCTCCTTTGTTATCGGTGAGGACGAGAATCTCTCTGTTCCTATAAATGTTAAAATATTATCAACAGAATCTACTGCTAGCATTCAAGGACAGACTGCTGGTAGAGTAGAAATTCAACAGGTAAACGGTGCATATACCACAGCACCTCCCGCTGGTAAAGGCTATCAGGGATATCTGTTAGGAGGCGAGTACGTGCCAAACGGAGGGAATTTTGGTCATGGTATCCAGTTTCCTGATTCTCCTGACAAATACGATTACTTTCTTAGAACAGATTTTAGACCAAAGAGAATGTTTCAATTTGACGGTGATAAATGGGTCAAAGTTCACGATGTAGAAAGAATGACAATGACAAATTCAACTGATAGACAAACTCAAAAAACAGGTTTCATAAACAACAAAAACTTCGTGTACAACGATCTAGCTGTGCAGGATACTGTTATTCTTACTAAAGGTGATACAGAAATACACACTGATATCTCAGTTACGGACCAAGCAGAGTATCTTGTTCTAAAATACAACACACTTGAAAAATCCTATGCTGTTGCAGACTATCCTGCAATGATTACCACACAGGACAGTTCTCTAATCACAATTGAACTGCCTGAGATTGCCGGAGTTCAAGAATCAATTGACTACACAGGCGCATGGGAAGTAAAATTCTATCGCAACAGGGAAGCAGAACGACAGTCACTGTCGCAAGCACTTAGACCACGGGCAGATAACTAATGGCAAAACAACTAGATCATTTCTATGACGGACAGCTTAGAAGATATATCACTCAGATGGTAAGAATGATGAGTGGATTTTCCTACAAAGACAGTTCAGGTGAAATAACCACAGTTCCTGCTATGTATGGCGATCTAACACGTCAAGTTGCTAATATTATCAGAAACAACTCAGAAAACAAAATACCAAATGCTCCTCGAATGGCACTGTATGTCACAGGCCTAGAACTAGACACTTCAAGACTAGCAGATTCATCCTATGTCAATAAAGTCAATATTCGAGAAAGAGAGTTTGACACTGCTGGGAACGAATATCTAAACACAGAAGGCAAGAATTACACAGTTGAACGCCTTATGCCCACACCATATACTCTTACAGTCAGTGTAGATCTATGGAGCACAAACACAGATCAGAAACTGCAGATACTCGAGCAGATTCTTATGCTGTTTAATCCTTCTATTGAACTCCAGACCACAGACAACTATCTTGATTGGACTTCTCTATCCGCTGTATATCTAAATGATATAACTTGGAGCTCGAGAACAATACCTCAGGGCACAGAAACAGAAATAGACGTAGCAACACTGTCATTTACTACGCCTATATACATCTCGCCTCCTGCGAAGGTCAAAAGGCTGGGTGTTATTACTGACATTGTAAGTCGAATTCACAATTCTAAGCAGGAGTTGGTAGACGCTACTACAGATATTGATTTTTCATTACCCGGGGGCGATGCAGACATTGTAACTAAACCGTTTGCAAACGAGAAAGGTGAAATAGAGCAGGAAACAACACAAAAAGAATATAGTACCGAGGATATTACACTTAGTATTGTTAAAACTGCATATAAGAATCTAGATCTATTGGTTATGAATAATACTCTAAAATTAGTGTATAAAGGCATTGTAGGCGGAATGTCTTGGCTACAGTTCTTTGAGGCATTTCCGTTTGAGTTCGAAGAAGGTGTTTCCGCAGTAAAATTGCAGAGAGCAGATCTTGATATAGAAATTGTAGGCACTATTGCAGTTTCAACAGACGAAACAGAAGCAGCAGTTAACTGGGACATTGATACTATTCCAACAGACACTGTTTTAACTAGCAGTTTGGGTGCAAGGTCAAAAATCGATTATATTATAGATCCACAAAAATCTAATCCTCAAGATTTTGATCTAAGTACCAATCCTAGAATACTTATACTAAATTCAATCGGCGATTCTCAAAACACAGACGGAGCAGACGCTTGGAAGAATCAAGACGGTTCAGACTTCGTGGCTACTGCTAACGACATTATAGAATGGACAGGTACACAATGGCAGGTTGTTTTTGATTCAACTGGCAATGATTCTACAGAGACTCCTGTTTACACTACAAATTTACACACTAATGTTCAGTACAAATTTGAAAATTCTGAATGGCGTCTTTCATTCGAAGGCGAATATCCGAACGGAACCTGGCGCATAGAATTTTAAAATAACTACAAGTATGTCCGATCTAGTATGCGCTGGCGCCCTTTTTTACAATCTCGACACCGAAAGATTTCTTTTTGTTCATCGCACTCAAGGAAAGAAAAGCAATGTATGGGGTATTGTTGGCGGAGCTACAGAAAACATAGAAACTCCTTGGGAAGGATTGCAAAGAGAAATACAAGAAGAAATAGGCCGGGTAGATATTCTTAAAACTGTTCCTCTTGAAAAATTTGTATCTGCAGATAAAAACTTTACATTTCACACCTATGTTTGTGTAATAAAGAATGAATTTTTACCTTTTTTAAATCAAGAACACGACGGATATGCCTGGGTATCGTATAATAATTGGCCTCGGCCATTGCACTACGGCTTAAAAAATACTCTTGCAAAAAAACATAATCAAACCAAAATCAAAACAATCTACGAAGTAAGGAACCTTATAGACAATGACTGAAAGAAAGAAGTCAAATACCGAAGGACTTTTAAAAACAGACTATGGATATGATCTCATCTGGAGTAATACCGATGACTACTGTGGTAAAATTTTAGTTTTTGAAGCTGCAGGCAGCATGACTCCGCTCTTTTTTCACAAGAAAAGACAAAAATCATTCTTTGTTAACACCGGCGAATTTATATTAAGGTATATTGATATTCAAACAGCTGAAATGAAGGATCAAATACTGCGTGAAGGCGATGTCTGGACAGCGCCTTTACTCGTGCCTCATCAATTAGAATCAAGAACAAACGAAGCAAGTATTACCGAAGTTGGTTCATGCGAAACATTTACAGACCTCTATTACCTACCTAATTATTAAGCCTGTGCTTCGCCCCATTTTAGAATAATATTTCCGTCGATTTCTTGGCCTGAGACTTTATATACATTTATTGCGAGCACATCGGGTCCGTTTGGAAATGTACCTCGTCCTCCAAGCGGAGTGTTCGTTATTTCTTTCAGAGAGTCAAGTTTCAAGGTAGACCTTTCTCCCGGGACAGCAATAAATGAGAATACCTGTTCTCCGGGTTGCGCATACGGAGGCTGAGAAAACTCAAATTCGATAGTCCCACTTCCATCGCTCAAAGTACCTTCGTATGAGTTATTGAAGCTTAACCTTAGATACGTGGTACCGTTAAATTCTTGTTCTTCGATCGATGCAACGCTGGTTCCTCCAGGAAAAGTAACCGATCCTCCAGTTTCAGAAACATCTGTCCCTGACTTAACTCCAGAAGCTGAATATGTTGTGTTATCAACAAACGCAAAGCTTCTATCAGTAGTAGTGAAACGTCGTTCTACAGTTATATTTCCTGAAGTAGTGCCGTTATATCTGCCATCAGTGTAGATTATATAGTATCGCGTACCTCTAAAGTTATACGGGCCTCTTACGAGACGAATTCTTAAACCTGATCCGAAATTTGCTCCTCCAGCACTGTTTATTACAAAATCACCTACGGCGGCATTTAGAGACTCCCAATCATTCCTTAACACGTACATGTAATCTCGATTGCGACGATTGAACTCAATGCTAGCTGTGCCTTGCAAGTCACTCTGCGTAGTAACAGTCTCGGTTGTAACAGTGTCATTCGTGGTCCAGTCGATGCCGCCGCCGGGTGCTATTTGAGCAAAGCTTGGTTGTCCGCCTTGAGCCAGTGACTGTAGCCCTTGCCAAGACACGCTGTCTGGATCTACAGGATAATTTTGCGGATTAAGCAATCCTTCAACAACTATGCCTCCATTGCCGTCTTGTGATGTTATTTCAATACCATCTAGTAGCAACTGCGCTCTGTTTAGTAGCTCTCTTTCTCCTAGATCCCCTACAAGTGCGTTAGACACACTGGGTGCTAGCCTCAACATAAACGCAGTTTTGCGAGTGGTACTGATGTTAACTCCAGTTTCCGAATATGAGAACAGATATCCACGGTCGTCGTCAAATTGTCCGTCCGTAATAAATGCAGATCCCCAGTGACTGATTAGCGGAGTAATTGTGTTACTTAGTAGTATCACGCCTGTACGTGCTGCATGTTCAGCAGGAAAACCAGCAGTGTAATTCCTTGATGCGCCTGCTTGATAGTTTACATAATTAGCGCCTCTATTCAATCCGATTAGTCGATTTCCGTTTGTGCCTTTGCCTGAAAATGTGATTATTTCATTATCAATATATAATACTCCTGAATCAGGAAAAAAACTTGAATCTTCTAATTCTAGAAAATCCTGTTCTGCCGACATTGGTTCAGCAAGTTTACCCGGAGGACCTTCGTTTGTAACTTCGTATCTAACGGGCAAGTTACCTGACCTCATGAATGCTTCTGTGTTGACGTTGGAGTTTCTCATCCTATGGGCATAAACAAAATCGCCGTCTGCTCCACGCAACATAAAGTCAATAAAGCCAGCGCCGTACCAAGAGTATTGTATACCTATCATCTGCATTTTTGCTATATCTACATCATAACCGCTTGGCCCAGTGCCGTCTAACCTATCCAGATTAAAATCTTTCTGTTTAACTTTTTTATCGATAACAAGATTTGCCTTTGCAGCGTACACATCAACAACACCTCTCCAGTCCGGAGTAACAGTCATTGTAGTTTGGTCAATAACATGACTTATCACATGGGTCATGCCCTTGATAACCAAGCGATCGCCGGCTTTGAGCTGATCTCTAAATTTTGTATTGTTCCCGTTTATAAGATTGCTATCAACTGTTACAGATACTGTGCCAGCGATCTGCTTGGTTCCTGTGCGCTGTACTACGCTAATCTGAGTGCCGTCGAATTCCCAGAATATGCCATTTTGATCGTCGAATATTCCAGACCTTACTGTTGCGCCGTGCCAAGCAATAACACTAACCTGAGAGTCAAATCCTAGCACTGCTGTTGTATCTCCAAGTCTTCTTTGTGCTCTTATCGTAAATGTTCTTTCGTCGATGATTGAATTTACTTCGTAGTCAAACGCAGGCGGTAATGCTGTAGACGGTCCTGAATTATAGCCGGGTGTTTCTACTCCTAACAATCTTACAATGCCGCCGACCTGGAGTCCGTGATCGTTGTCGTCGGTAGTAACAGTAATCAAACTTCCTACTTCTACATCTTCTGCTTCTACACTTCTTATATCATAGGAAGGCGCAAATAGGGCACCAGTAGTATACATTATGCCTTTTCCAGACTGATAACGAATATATTTTTTGCTCTGACGAATAGCCTGTGCTCCGTGTTGAGGGCCGCCTGTTCCTAGTTGAACTCCACCGTCAAACGGTCTGTGAATAAAAAAGGAATCTGGTCTAGGGTAAATCGATCCGTTAATCTGATCTTCTTCTAAAATAGTTCCTGATGTCCTTGCTTGGAATCTTAATCTTGTTGCTGAGGGGATATCAGTAGCAATAAAACTGCCGGCTGCAAGGTCGTGGTTGTTAGTTTCGCTCTCAGATTGTATTGTCACAATAAAGGTGCTTCCTGGCACCAACCCGTGTGCATTTTCAAACTGGGCTTCTAAAGTCGCAAGAGCTTTGTAATCAATTTCAGTCTGTCGAGGAATAATGTCTTCTGTTGGTTCTGATAATAGTACAGTAGATATTAAATCATAATCCGGTGCCACAGGAGCATTATTATCCTCTGTTAAAACACTCAAAATTGCGCTGCTGCTGTCCACAGCATTTACTCTTACTGTAACATCATTGGTAGGAGAACTTCCTCCTAGATCGTCGCCGCTCAAAACTATGCGGTTACCTGCCTTATAATCTGTTCCGCCATTGTTTACAAAGGCTTCATAAGTACCGGAAATTCTTTCAACATTGAAAGTTGCATTCTCTCCTATCGGCTGTTGCGGCGATCCTGTAACAGTGAAAGTTCCGCCTCCCTGGGCAGCAGTGCCTGAAACTGAAGCACCTGTTACAGCACCTGTTGCATCAACTGTTGTAACGGTGAAATTTAGATCATTATCTGGACTGACACCATACAGAGCACTTCCTGGAATTAAAAAAGTTTGATCAGGTGCATAGGCAGACCCTGTCTGATCAACACTGTTAAGAGTGTATGCGCCTGCGTCAAGGCTTACTGTTACCTCTAATCCTGAACCTAAAACATTAGTAGCTGTAATATCATTGACACTATCCGAATTATTGGCAGTACCTGATATAATATATTCGGTTATTCCACCGGCCCCGTCTACGTTATCTATTGTTACTGTAAGGTCGTTCTCAGGCGAAGACCCTCCGATGTCGCTGCCAATAACCGTTATATTATCTCCTATAACGTATCCTGTGCCTGGCGCTGTTATTTCTAATGCATAGATTTCGCCTAAAGTTCGCACAGTAAACGTAGCAGCAGTGCCTGTGCCTCCTTGATAAGGCACATCTGCGAATTCTAAAGCTGCATCAGGAGCCGTACCTTCACTTGTGACTCCTGTAATTTTACCCGACGCATCTACAGTGCTAACGGTAACAATAACATCGTTGTCCGGAGTTTGTCCATTAGCATCTGTTCCTGTAATCAACAATCTATCGGCAGGTGCATAATCTTGAGAAGCATCGCTGGCTGACACTGATACAGAATAGACATTGTCTGTGTAAGAAACGTCAAACAAAGGCACCCCTGAACCGATTACTTCGTCTTGCGGAGAAATATTAGACACAGTTTCGGTTCCATCAAAAGGCGTGCCTTCCTGCGATGTTGCTTGAATAGACCCTGTATCGTCTACAATTTCGACAACCATTACTAAATCGTGCTCCGGCGAACCACCCCCTAGGTTAGTACCAGAAACTAGAAGTCGGTCCCCTGCTTTGTATGCAACTCCTCCATTATTGATAGAGGCTATCTCGTATACGCCCGAACCAACTGTTACATCAAAATTAGCTCCAGAACCGCTGGTATTATCGTTAGTCCCAGATATATTTGTATAGGTATTGGTTGTTCCTAGTAAAGGCGCATTTAGAGGATCCGACAAAATAATATTATTACCGTTAATCGACTGTACAAAAGTAGCTACTCCGTTGCCTGAGTCGAAAGCAAGATTTGGAACTACTCCAGAGGCATCTACCAAAGTTACTAGTGTTTCTCCTGTAGTGTAGTCTCCGTCGATTTCAACTGTAATATAAGTTCCACCCCCGGCCGATGTTTGAATAACACCAGTCACCTGTGTATTTTGACCAATACTTGCATTTCCAACAATTGGAGACCCCACTGGGGGGTTTATTCCATCATAGGGAATAATTGTGGATTCACTTGCTACTTCTAGTTCTGTGGTAATTGTTCCTTCGCTACCGTTGCTAATTAGCTCAAAAGAAGGAGTTCCTATACTTGCACCGGTGTAAAAACCTGCTCTCCTCAATTGAGTGTACGTAGTGGACAAAATATCACCAGGAGCTGAACCTACTTTTGCTTTTGCAAAATATCTCAATGTGTTTTCGTCCGGAGTTTCTGTGACAACAAATGCTCCTTCAGCGCGTGCTGCACCTACAACTCCGTCTTCAAGTGCTTTTATCGTGATAGGCTCCCCCGCTGTTACTCCATGAGGCGTAACAGTATTTACAGTAATTTCACTCTGGCCCACACCAGTGTTGCTATCAGCAGCTTCTACCGTTATAACACCTATCATATTCGAATGGTTTGCACATGTGTAATAGTAGGTACCTGAATCTCCGAGAGTGGTTTGCCAGGTTACAGTATCGCCTCCAAAAGCTCCTTGGCCGTCTACTCCTTCGATAAGATTATTAGTTCCTGCTTCTGAAACAGTTTTTAAATATAAAGGATGTGTGCTGCTTGCATTGTTTGTAAATTCTAGTCTATCGCCTTCACGTACCAAAAATCCTGGATCTTGCTCGTTTATTATACTGCCGCTTCTGTCTGCTCCAGAAACTATCCAGTCTGAACTACCATTATTCGTTAATTCGTATGAAAAGTCCTCTGTTGTATTACCAAAACTAGCATCAGTTGTAACAGTAGATACAGGAGTATCTGTGCCTGGTATTTCATACAGAGAAGGGTATCCTCGCTGGACACCAATCGCTGCCCATTTTGTAGGCTGCAGTCCGTACTCGAAGTCAGCGTCTAGCATTGAATATGGAGTTGCTACCCTCATTCTTTCGATAGCATCAGTTCCAAAATCAAATGGTCTTACCGTAGTAATGCTTTGTGCGTTTTCCGAGTTTTCAACAAAGATCTGTAATCCGTCAGATTCGTTCTGATCGAGTGTGTTTGTGTTAAACTTTAGAGTTGTTACGGTATCTGTAGTCTGTAAATAGGTGGGGAAATCAGGATCTTGATCGCCTATATTTAATTCAATATCACCACCAAGGTCAGGGTCGCCAAAGTTATACAAAATAGTGTTTGTGTTAACATTCGTAACAAGCAGTATATCAGCTAGATTATATCTTCCTTGGATTTTTACATGGCCGGCACCTGTCGACGTTTCCGCAATAGCATCTAAACCAGTATCTATTACATTTCTTGTCAAAGTTATTAAACTTTCAACTTTCTCAAATGCATCTTCCTCGGCGTCCACATCTAATATGGTTTGAGTTTCCGTACTGCGTGCTGCAAAATTTTGGTTAGATAATATATTTTCAGTAATGAGATTGCCTATAAATTCTATCATTCCGCTTACAGCCGTTGTTCCTCCCGGCATTTGAAACACGTCTTTTTCATAGAAAAATCTAATAACATCAACTGTTTTAGCGTTGCCACCATACCTAAGATCAAAGATAAAAGCATTAAGAATATTTTCTATGCTAGTAGCATCGTTTGGCAAATAGTTGTAATCGATGTAACCAGGCACTTCGTTCAGTGCTTGCGCCTCTAAGAATTCGGTTGCCTCGGCTTCGATAAACAACAGATTACTGCTAATCATATCGTATGCATTAGGATATAAATTGTCGTTTAGGCCAATGCCAGGCTTGAATACGTATTCTTGAATTTGTGTCTTTGCCATTTAAATCTCCGTTATGACCCTAGGGCAATTGATAAAGCAGCAGCAGTATTATCTACATAATTTTTATTCGCGCCTGCTGTAGGCTCGGTTGGTTTGTCTAATATGTCTATATCGCTGAAACTGGCCGAAGCTCTTATTCTAGCTCCTATATTTATATTATCTAAGTTTCCGGTAATTATAGGATTTATGTCTGTAGATTCAGTAACAGTTAGAGCAGTAAAGTCACCACTACCTGGGGAAGTGCTTCCTAGATCTATGTTATCTATGCTTCCTTTAGACAAACTAGAAAGCATAAGGATGCCCGTAGATTGCACCAAGTCGCCATTGATAGATGTATCACCTTGAATGGCAACATCATTATTAAACGTTGAAGTGTCCGATATAACAAGACCACTTGCTTGAACGTCACCGTTTATGGAAACATTGCCAGTGATCGAGGTATCGCCATCTACTGAAAGTGAATTCAACTCGCCGACACTAGTAAGACTGCTATCAGTAATAGACGAGGCTAGTTTGCCATCTTCAAACAGAGCAACTTCATTTAACGAAAGAGGATTAGCCGTAACTAGCTCTCCGCTGAAAGAAACTGATCCTTTAATTTCAATATTTCCCGATTCGTCTACTTCAAATCCTGGGCTGGTAAAACCTGTCTTTGATACAAATTTAGTTTCGGAAACTGGTTTCATTATATAATCCTGTTAATTAATCAAGGCCTTATAGAGCTGTGCCGAAAAGATAATTTGCGCGCCTAATACACGATCATTTTTTGGCACTGCAATTAATAAAACTTTATTGTCTGCTATTGTAGCGGTTAAATCAATCAACTCGGTTTCTGTAGTTGACCTACCGTAAATTGTGATGCTTGCAGCAGAACTTCCCACAACAAGCAAACATTTTATAATTTCTCTCTGAGCGTTGTTCAGCTCTATAGAAATTGTATATTCTCCTGACGTAAAGTCATTAACAAAGAAAGAATCAATCACAGTACGTTGATCTAGCGATGCCCGCGGCCCGCCGTAACAAAATTTTTTATTATCTATAACTCGTAAACAGTTATTACGGTCTTCCTCGAATATTTTGATCATGATATACTCTACAATTATATTGTATTTATATAAATAATCCGTGATCGAACTAAACTTATTAGAAGATAATAAAATAGCACCGAATATTATCAAAGAAACAATAAGACTGAAGCGTCATTGCAAAAATGATTCTGCGTATAATTTGTGGCGCACTGAATATGACGCAGTCCTTGATATCACTAGTAAAAAAATAGTTTTTTTTGATGATGCAAAATTCAATCTTTTTTTAATTAGATCTAATTAGGTTAGAATATCCAGGTCTTTGAGTTAGGTCTATACCTATAGATTTACAGCGTTCTATACATTCGTCTGTGGCACTAGCGCCAAAAAAGACTTCAGTAGATTCTTCTATTCCTTCAAATATGTTGTGATAGATAAGATAAAACTCTATCAAAGGACATTCAGCAGCAAAAATGTTTATAATACCTTCTTCATGATAAATTACTTCCCAAAATTTTACGTCAGAAATTTCTGGAGTTACAGTGTAATCCCAGTCTTGCCTTGCCGGCAAACAATTTTTTTCTATCCATGTATCAGACAGATTACAAGAAAAGATGTTTTTGGTGTTGACAAATTTCAGCATTTTTTGTAAACTTATATACTCATTTATGTAAAGTATTAGAGCTGCACTGCATAATTATATTTAACCGAGGAGATATTTAATGGCTATAACTGTTGACGGCATATATGCTGGAAGACTTGAACCTGCTGAAAATTACGCAGGCTGCATTAGTGTGTTTCGAAATGCTTTCCCTGCACCGGACCAGGCAGTAGCAGTTTTAGAGGATTCATGCGCTGACGCTGAATCTCCTGCGCAATGGGAGCAGTCACGAATTCTTCAAACTGGTACAGATGTAACTAAGAGATCAAATTCTGTATGTCCTATTTCGAGAGTTGCATCTGAAATGGATTTTCCTCCGTTTCAGGGCCTTCATAATCAATGCAAATTATCAACAGAATCTGGCTTAACAAGTTACGTGGAAGATTTTTTTCAGACTGACATGACACTTGATTCTGAAGGGTTTCAGGCTCTCAAATACGAACAAGGACAAAGATATGTCAAGCACAGCGACTGGCATACTTCTTGTCCTACACGAGCAATTTCTGTATTAATTTATCTCAACGATAATTTCGAAGGAGGGGAACTAGATTTTCCTTTTCATGGTGTTAGAATTACGCCGCAGGCGGGAACAATGGTTATGTTCCCTTCCAGCTTTGCATATACTCATGAAGCATTACCTGTTCAAAGTGGTACAAAATATGCTTTAGTTACTTGGTTCCACGCTGTATGAATTTATTTAAGAAGAAAAAAAATACATTAACTCTGCACTGTTATACCGCTGATAAAATGGTGTATGAAAATGCTCCTATCCAAAAAGGTAATCAATTTTTTCCCGAATGGTGGCGTAATACTCCCAAAGTTAACGGCGAGAACACTACAATTAAAAATTGTAAAGCAATTCAAGAGTATTACAAAAATGGCATTGTAATACCTAGTTATTTTCAAGCAGAGTTGATCATACATGCTGCTAATGATCCGTATAACAGAACCTTTTCTTACACTCAAAGTTATATAGACGACAAGTTTGATGCGTCTCACGTCCCGGAACAATATCCTGTAATTGCGGAGTCGGATTATTTAAATTTTAAAATACTGTCTCCGTGGAGATTTAGAATAGAAGAAGATATACAATTTACCTGGACTTATCCTGAGTATAATTTTCTGCAGTCTCCGAAGCCTAATTGTACACTGATGCCAGGAATCATGTTTTTTCATTACCAATCAGAAGTAAACATCAACTATTTTCTAAAATACGAAAAGGATTGCGAGACAGTGGTAAATTTTGAACCTCTTGAACCTCTAGTAATAATGCACCCTTTAACAGACAAAAAAATTGAGATTAAAAATCATCTGGTATCTAAAGACGATATAAGGGCTCTAGTACCAGAAGAACATATGATTAATCTACTAGGGCGATCTCCTAAGGAAGTCATAAAAACATATAAAGAAAAGAAAAAAATAAAAGAAAAAATTAAACAAAATAAAGAGCAAAAATGCCCTTTTGGATAGGCAACACAAGGACATATAATAAATGACTTACAAAATACAGGTTTTCGACAATTATCTTTCTAACGATGCATTTAAAGATTTACGCAATGAGATAATGAATCCACACTTTCCTTGGTTTTATGGTGAAAGCAAAGTTGGTGAAGATTACGGCGACATGGGACCAAATAAAGAACTATTTGATTTTCAATTTGTGCATATGTTCTATGTAGACAATGCCCCTAATAGTCCTCATATAGAAGTATTGAATCCGTTATTAGAAGTTATAAATCCTTGTGCATTGGTTAGAATCAAAGCAAATATCACATTCTGCACACCCAAAGTAATTGATTTTCCCTTCCATGTAGATCATGACAACTTTATGGGCAAAACTGCAGTGTTTTACCTAAATACAAACAACGGTTACACTGAATTTGAAAACGGAGAGAAAATTGAAAGCGTTGAGAATAGAATGATAATTTTTGACTCTAATCTTAAGCACAGAGGTTCTACAAGTTCTAACAGCAGGTATAGACTAGTTTTAAACTTTAACTATTTTCCCTATGAGTAGAGCCATGCCTCTTCAGGTGGAATCCATACGTTAGAAAATGAAATCTTTAAGCCAATATCTGTAGCTGCTTTTGCTGCTTTGTACTGTGCTTTTGCCCCATAAAAAGTTTCAAAAAAAGGTTTTCTATATTCAACTGCAGAGTCAAGACCAGTTGTTAACAGGTAGAATTCTGCGTAGGGCAAATGACTTGCATATAAACCTGCGCCTCCCGATGCTTCTGAAATCACTTCCCAAATGTCTACGTCTTCTAACCTCAGCTCTCTCTTGTAATCCCATTCCTTAAACCAAGGAATAGGAGTTTTTTCAGGATCATATACAGGATCGTCGTAAATTTCGTTACGCTCTAAATTTGTAAAAATATCTGTAGTGGTTCTAAATTGCGGCATTTTTATAATTCAAATTTTATATTATCTATCCACATGTAATCGGCGCTACCCCAAATATTGGCATTAATGCGGAATTTTTCAACGTTGGTGTTTCTAGATAGAGATCTAGTTCCTGATCTGATTGTGTTTGTCGACATATCTTGATAAAAATAAGAATGTTGATTAGACGACCAGTTGAATTCAATTCTGTAATATATCCATCTATCGTAACCGTTGCCGCCGTATATCTCTGTGTCACCAGATCCGTCTCGGATTTCCCATTGAGGATTGTTCCCTCCCATGGCAAGAACTTCGTTACCGTTGCTATCAATAAGTTGTGTTGTAAATCCTGACTGATTGGTCTCTTCTTGCCAATAAAATTCAAAGGCAGATATTTGACTGCCTCCTAACAAGACACTTGGCGACAATTCTGCATTTATTGTAGATCCTGTTTCACCTGCGCTATAGTTTCCCTGAAAAGATCGATCAGTACGCACAGCAAAGTTCGATGTCTGTGTCCATTCGTTGGAGAACGAACCTGATTCAAAATTGTATAGCACGGTGTTGCTATCCTCTTTTATTGCAAAAGCGGAGGTAAGTTTCAGATCTCCCACGTGCTCAAAAATTTTTTTTTGTCTTCCTACACCTTTTAGCCTATCATATTCTTTTAAACGAGATAGATTTCTAGCTTTGCTGAGCCACATTCGTTATTGACCTTGAGTTTTATATCGCACAACAACTATTCCGTGGCCGCCGCGAGCATTGTCATTATTATAGTCATAATTACCGCCGCCACCGCCGCCGGAGCCGTAGTTGTTATTTGCTCCACTGCCGGCGGCGTATCGTCCGCCGTCGCCGCCACCGGCCGGTCCTGGACCTCCGTCGCCAATATACGAGGCGCCGCCACCTCCGCCGCCGCCGGCCCTAGAAACGTTACTGCCGGTTATATTGTTTGAAGCTCCGTAACCGCCTCTCATATTATATCGGCCACCACTACCGCCGGCGCCGCCGCCGCCGCCAGCACGTGAATTATATCTGTTTGCATATGCGCTGCCGCCGTTATTTCCATATGATGTAGAGCCGCCACCGTTGTATTCATTGTAATCTTCTAGGCCGCCGCCGCCTCCGGAGCCGCCGTACTGCCCGTCATTATATCGATGGCCACCTCCGCCGCCGCCATATGAGTCAATGTTGCGAAAGGTGCTGCTCCCACCTCTAGATCCC
>Ga0209923_1000136_pt1 | contig 16511 bp, 16 predicted proteins | sample SalPon1_A_H2O_MG_FD_185696 | JGI IMG/M metagenome (GOLD analysis project Ga0209923, IMG submission 185696) | Salt pond water microbial communities from South San Francisco under conditions of wetland restoration - Salt Pond MetaG R1_A_H2O_MG... | ecosystem: Environmental > Aquatic > Non-marine... | reverse complement strand
GGGGTGGTCCCCCGCACATGGAGACCCCACCACCACAGCCCGCGAACGTGCGCGGCCCGCACCACGAGGCGGCGATCTACCGGGCGGGGCTGGACCCCGCGGCGGCGGATGTGACGCTCGTGCTCGTCCACGGCCGTGGGGCGCGCGCCGGCGGGATGGTCCAGTTCGTCCTCCAGCAGGTCGATGAGCCCGTCGCGATGGTCGCCCCCGAGGCGGTGGGGTGGGAGTGGTACCCCGAGTCGTTCCTCGCACCCCGCGAGCGCAACGAGCCGTCGCTGTCGTCGGCGATCGCGGTGGTGGATGCGGCGATCGACATGGCGACCGATGCGGGTGCGGCGCCCACGTCGGTCGTGTGCGTGGGCTTCTCGCAGGGCGCGTGTCTCGTCGCCGAGACGGTGCTGCGTCGCGAACAGCGCCTCGGCGGGGCGGTGATGCTCTCGGGCGGGCTCATCGGCGCGCCCGACCGCAGCTTCAGCACCGATGCGGACCTCGCGGGGATGCCCGCGTTCGTCGGGGTCAGCGATGACGACCCCCACATCCCCCTCGAGCGTGCCGCGGAGACCGCGCGGGTGTACGAGGCGGCGGGCGCGGCCGTCCGGTACGACGCGTACGAGGGGGTGGGCCACACCATCGTCGACGAGGAGGTGGCGTACCTCAACGCGCTCGTCGCGGAGACCGCCGCCGATGCATGAGTCGGAATTTCTTTGTGACGCACGGGCGTCCCTGAGCCAATGAGCCTCGAGGCGGACGTCACCGCGGCGTATCGGCAGGCGGGGACGGTGCTGGCGGACGTCCTCGAGGAGACCGCGGCGATGATCGAACCGGGTGTGCGGCTGCTGGATGTCGCCGAGGCCGCCGAGGCGGCGATCGCCGACCGCGCCGATGGCTGTGCGTTCCCCGCGAACATCAGCCTGGATGCGGAGGCGTCGCATGCCAGCCCCGCGCGGGATGACGAGCGCGTCTTCGATGACGAGCTCGTCTGTCTCGACCTCGGCGCGCACGTCGACGGCTACATCGCCGATGCCGCGGTGACGGTCGACCTCGGCGACAACGCCCCGCTCGTCGACGCCGCGGAGGCGGCGCTGGCTGCGGCGATCGATGCGGTGCGCCCGGGGGTCGACCCCGGCGCGATCGGTGCGGTGATCGAGACGACGATCCGCGACCGCGGCTTCACCCCGATCCTGAACCTCTCGGGCCACGGCGTCGGCCGCTATGACGCGCACACCGCCCCGTCGGTGCCGAACCGCGAGACGCGGACGGGCCGGCCGCTCGCCGCGGGCGACGTGATCGCGATCGAGCCGTTCGCGACGACGGGCCGCGGGAAGGTGTCCGAGGGGGCGGTGACGGAGATCTACAGCCTCGTCGCCCCCGCGCCGGTGCGGTCGCGGACGGCCAAGCAGGTGCTGCAGACGGTCGAGTCGACCTACCGCGAGCTGCCGTTCGCGACGCGGTGGCTCGACAGCCCCCGCGCGGCGCTGAGCGTGCGCCGGCTGACCGACCGCGGCATCCTCCACGGCTACCCCGTGCTGCAGGCGGAGTCGGGGGCGCTGGTGAGCCAGGCGGAGCACACCGTGATCGTCACCGAGGATGGCTGTGAGATCCTCACCGATGGATGAGCTGTTCGCCCCCTGGCGCATCGAGTACGTCACCCGCGAGCGGCCCGAAGCGGACGGCTGCCCGTTCTGTGCGATGTGGGCCGCAGACGCCGACGGTGAGCACCGCATCGTCGCGCGGGCCGACGCGAGCTACGTCGTGCTCAATCACGCGCCGTACAACCCCGGCCACTGCCTGATCATCCCCGCCGCGCATGCGGCGTCGTACGACGAGCTCGACGCGGCGACGCTGTGGGAGCTCGCGTGGGTCCAGCAGGTGACACTCGGCGTGCTGACGGAGACGCTCGAGACCGACGGGATGAACGTCGGGGTGAACCTCGGCGGGGCGGCCGCGGGCGGGTCGATCCCCGACCACCTGCACGTCCACGTGGTGCCCCGCTGGGCGGGTGACACCAACGTGATGCCGGTGATCGGCGAGACGAAGGTGATCGTCGAGGCGCTGGATGCGACGCACACGCGGCTGCGCGCCGCCTTCGCCGCACACCCAGCGGCCACCGCGAGAGCCGACGGGGCGGTCACCCTCGAGGCGCCGGCGGTCGCCGATGACTGAGCGGCGGCGGGCGGTGCGGCGCGTCGGGGGGATCCTCGTCGCGATCAACGCGGTGCTCGTGCTCGCGAAGGCGGCGGTGTGGCTCGAGTCGGGGTCGCTCGCCGTCGGCTCGGAGGCGGTCAACAGCCTCACGGACACCGTCTACAGCCTCGTCATCCTCGCGGGGATCGTCGCGATGACGCGCCCGCCCGACCGCGAGCACCCCCACGGGCACGAGCGCATCGAGCCGTTCGTCTCGCTCGTCGTCGCCCTCGGGATGGTCGCCGCCGGCGGTGCGGTGCTGTGGAACGCGGTGCTCGCGCTGGCGGCGCCGGCGGCGACGGTGCAGGCCGCACCGCTGGTGATCGCCGTGCTCGTGGGGTCGGCGGCCACGAAGCTCGTGATGGCGCGGTGGCTCCGCCGCGTCGGCCACGAGCAGCAGTCACCGGTGCTGACGGCCGTCGGCATCGACGCACGCGTGGACGTGCTCACCGCGGTGGTGGCGATCGTCGGCGTCGCCGGGGCGAGCGTGGGGCTGCGGTGGCTCGACCCGCTGGCGGCGGCGGTCGTCGCGGTGGGGATCTTCTACAGCGGCTACGACGTCGTCCGCGAGAACGTGAACTACCTCATCGGCGCGGCACCGCCGGAGGAGCTGCGGGCGGCGATCATCGACCGCGCGCTGGCGTTCGAGGAGGTGCGTGGTGCACACGACGTGATCGCCCACTACGTGGGCCCGCAGATCGACGTGAGCCTGCACATCGAGGTCGAAGGCGACATGACGATGCGCGCGGCGCACCACCTGGAGACGGAGGTCGTCACCGCGATCGGCGCGCTGCCGGGTGTCGACGACGTGTTCGTCCACATCGACCCGCGCGAGCTGGGCGAGTGGAAGCCCGATGAGGGGGTCACCCGCGACGATCAGGCGGGCTCGCAGAACGCGTAGACCGGCCCGGGGGCGGTCACCTCGACGGTGAGGCGGTCGCCGACGCTGACGCCCGCATCCGCAGCATCCTGGATGATGAGCTGCCGGTACGCGTCATCGCGGCACTTCACCGAGCGGCCGGTGCCGGGCTCGACGACGAGCACCTCCCGCTCGGTGCCGACCATCGCCTCATAGCGCGCGGCGGTGAGCTCGCGGACGCGCGCCGACAGCGCGCGGGAGCGGTCCTTCTTCGTCTGCCCGCCGAGGCCCTTCAGCTCCGCGGCGGCGGTGCCCGGGCGCTTCGAGAAGCGCGTGACGTTCGTCTTCGTGGGCGCGACCTCCTCGAGCAGGCGCATGCTCGCGGTGTGGTCGGCGTCGGTCTCGGTGGGGAAGCCCGCGATGAAGTCCGTCGAGAGCGTCCACGTCGGCAGGTGCGCATCGAAGATGTCGACGATCTCGCGGAACTGCGCGACGCGGTGCTGGCGGCGCATCGCCGCGAGCACCGCATCCGACCCCGACTGCACGGGGATGTGCAGGAAGTTGTACAGCTTCGGCTGGGCGGCGAAGACCGCCGCGAGCTCCTCGGCGATGCCGTGGACGCCGCCGGGGTTGGCCATCCCCACGCGCACGCGGAAGTCGCCGTCGACCTCCGTGCAGATGCGCTCGAGCAGCTCGGGCAGCCGCCGGCGGCCGCGGTCCCACCCGTAGACGCCGGTGTCCTGGCCGGTGATGCGCAGCTCGCGGGCGCCGGCGTCGACGAGCGCCCGGGCGCGCTCGACGTTCTCGGCCACCGGCGGGGAGTCGATCCGGCCGGTGGCGAACTTGGTGATGCAGTACGAGCAGTTCGACATGCAGCCGCGGGCGATGGGGAGGATGCCGATCACCCCGTCGATGATCGGCTCGGTGTCGGGCGTCGTCGTGGGGCACTCCCCGTTGCGCACCGCCGTCGGCACCTCATCCCAGTGCAGCACCTGCGCGTCGATCCCCGCCTCTGCGAAGCGCTCGCCCTCCGTCAGCGCCATGCAGCCGGTGATGATCAGGTCGCTCGTCTGCTCGGCGAGCGTCGCCGCGCGCCGGAGCATCTTGTCGGCGGTCGTCTCGATCACGGTGCACGTGTTGAGGATCGCCACGTCGGCCGCGGCGGGCGAGCCCGCGGGGTGATGGCCGCCATCGCGCAGCGCACGCTCGATCTGCCGGCTCTCACCGACGTTCGAGGTGCAGCCGTACGTCTCGATGTGGTAGCTGGCCATCGACACCGCCAGATTCCGGACTCAGCGGCAAAAACGCGCCGGTCGCCTCACTCGGGTGCGTCGGCGAGCACGGCGGGGCCCGACGAGGTGCCCAGCCGGCTCGCCCCCGCATCGAGCAGCCGGAGCGCATCGTCGTAGCTGCGGATGCCCCCGCTGGCCTTCACCGGCAGATGGGCGGCGAGCTGCCGGACGGCGGGGGCGGTCGCGCCCTCGCCACCGTAGCCCGTGGAGGTCTTCAGCCCCGCCGCACCCGCGGCGACGGCCGCCGTGGCGACCTCGGTGATGGCCGCCGGCGGGAGCAGCCCGGTCTCGCAGATCACCCGCACATCCACGGCGACCGCAGCGGTCACCGCGGCGATGTCCGCCCGCAGGCGCGCGGTGTCGCCGGCGACCGCCGCGCCCAGGTCGGGGACGAGGTCGATGATGTCCGCGCCCAGCGTGACCGCCTCACCCGCGGCGGCGGCCTTCGTCGCGGGGGTGTCGGTGCCGTGTGGGAAGCCGACGACGGTGACGAGCTCGCCGGGGAACGACGCGTCGACCGCACCGAGCGTGCGCGGGGGCACACACAGGTGCATGCCCCAGGTGGCGGCGGTCTCGGCGGCCGCCCGGGCGTCCGCACGCGTCGTGAGCGGGCCGAGGACGGTGTGGTCGATACACGCGGCGAGGGCGGTGCGGTCCATGCGGGAGGCTCACGCCGCGGATGCGTAGAACCGTCGGTGCTATCAGGCCATGCCGCAGAGCTGTGGCCGATGGTGCTGCCCGCAGGGACACAGCTGCCGGGGGTGGGCCTCGCGCTGGTGCTGGGCGTCGCCGCGGTGGCCGTCGGCGTCGCCGCCCGGCGGGTGCGCCCGCGGGTGGACGCGGCGGTCGTGCAGGCGATGGTGCCGTGGATGGTCCTCGGGGCGGTCATCCACGTCGCCTGGGTGACCGACACGCTGCCACCGCAGGTCGCGGCGGTGGGGGCGGTGCCGGCGGTGTACGTCGCGGTGGCGATCGCCGCGGCGGGCACACTCACCGTCGCGACCCGCAGCGGCGCGCCCGCGGTGGTGACCGCGGCGGTCGGGGTGGGCGCGGCGGCGGCGGTGCTGGGGTGGTGGCTCACGCGGGTGCCGCTTGCGGGTGCCGCACGCGTGGGGCTGCTCGCGGTGACCGTCGCGGTCGCGCTGGTGGCGACGGTGGGCATCCTCGTGGGGATGCGCCGGATCTGGGGGCCCCTGCAGATGCGCCCGCAGGTGGCGACGGTGGTCGTCGGCGGCCACCTGCTCGATGCGGCCTCGACCGCCGTCGGCGTGGACCTGCTGGGGTACACCGAGCGGACGCCGCTGTCGCGGCTGCTGCTGGAGGCCGCCGCGGCGCTGCCCACCGCGGAGACGCTCGGGGTGACGTGGCTGTTCGTGCTCGTGAAGGTCGCACTCGTGGTCGTGATCGTGCGGGTGTTCGATGCGGGGATCGCCGAGGCGCCGACGCAGACGCGCCTGCTGCTCGTCGTCATCGCCGCGGTGGGCCTCGGCCCCGGCGCACACAACCTGGTGCTGTACCTGCAGGGGTGAGCACCGACGCGCTTTCGCCCCCCGGTGGTGACGGGGGGACATGGTGGATGTGCTCGTCGTCGGCCACCTGAACTGGGACATCACCCTCCGGGTGGACACGCTGCCGGCGCCCGACGGGGAGGCGGCGGTCCTCGACCGCGACGAGCACGCCGGCGGCAGCGCCGGCAACGTGGCGGTGGGGCTGGCACAGCTGGGCGTCGCCGTCGGGGTCGGTGGCTGTGTGGGCACCGATGCGCGCGGCGAGCAGATCGTCGCCGAGCTGACCGAGGCGGGCGTCGACACCACCGCCATCCAGCGCGATCCGACCCGGCCGACGACGCAGAAGCACGTCCTCGTCGACCCCGACGGGGAGGTGATGGTCATCGGGGCGGCGGGTGCGAACGCGGGCTTCGATGCCGCGGGGCTGCCGGCGGGGTGGCCAGAGGGGCTGCGGTGGCTGCACCTGACGAGCCAGCGGACCGCCCAGGCACGGACGCTCGCGGCGGCGGCGACCGCGGCGGCGGTGCCGGTGAGCGTCGACCCCGGCCGGCGGATCGACACCGACGCGGCGGCGGCGACGGCGGATGCGGCGGTGGTGTTCCTGAACGACCGCGAGGCGGCGGTCGCCGTCGATGTGGCGCCGACGGCCACGCGGTCGGTGGTCGTCAAGCACGGGCCCGACGGCGCGGAGCTGCGGAGTGCCGCGGGGCGGACGGCGCACCCGGGGTATGCGACGGCGGCGACCGACACGACCGGCGCGGGCGATGCGTTCGCCGCGGGCTACCTCGCGGCGACGCTGCAGGCGGCGCCGCCACAGCGCCGGCTGGCGGTGGCGAACGCCTGCGGGGCGATCGCCGCCGCGGCGGCGGGGGCGCGCCCCGAGCTCGCATGGGCGGCCATCGAGCGCCAGCTGCGGTCGTGACCGCGCCGAGGCGGGTGGCTTTTTGCCCGCGTCGCCCCCGCTGCGCACATGGCGAAACAGCCCCATCTGCTGGTCGAGCCGGGTGAGCTGCCACCGACCGCGCTGCTGCCGGGCGACCCCGCACGGGTCGACCGCATCGCCGCACAGTGCGAGGACGTCGAGGAGGTCGCCGCGAACCGCGAGTACCGCGTCGTGACGGCGACGACCGGCGGCGTCCCGGTGACGCTGTGCTCGACGGGCATCGGCGCGCCCTCTGCGGCGATCGCCGTCGAGGAGCTCGCCGCGGTGGGCGTGGAGACGTTCATCCGCGTGGGGACGACCGGCGCGCTGCAGGCGGGGATCGAGATCGGCGACATGGTGATCGCGACGGCGGCGGCGAAGGACGAGGGGACGACCCGGCGGTACGAGGCCGTGAGCATCCCCGCCGTCGCCGACTTCGGGGTGACGCAGGCGCTGTACGATGCGGCCGCCGCACGCGGGGAGGACATCCACCGCGGGCCGATCGTCACGGATGATGCGTTCTACAACGAGACCGACGCGTACGTCGCGGCGTGGGAAGCCGCGGGCATCCTCGCCGTCGAGATGGAGGCGGCGGCGATCTTCACCCTCGCGCGCCGCAAGGGGCTGCAGGCGGGGGCGATCTGCACCGTCGACGGCAACCTCGTGGAGGGGACGCAGAAGGGGGCGGACTCCGACACGGAGCTGCCGCCGAAGGCGCACGACAACATCGAGCGGGCGATCGGCATCGCGCTGGACGCCGCCGCCACGCTGGGCTGAGGCGCCACGGCTTTGCGCCCCCGGCTGCTACCGCCGCTGATGACGACCGTCACCTGGCGGCTGTTCGCCGACATCGCCGAGGCCGCCGACGCGCGGACGGTGGAGCTCACGGTCACAGAGCCGGCGACGGTGGCGGCGGCGCTGGATGGGCTGTGTGCGGCACACCCGGCGGTCGCCGAGCGGGTGCGCACGGACGGGCGGCTGCGGCCGGAGGTCAACCTGCTGCGCAACGGTGCGAGCTGTGCGTTGGATGACCCCCTCGCCGATGCGGACGAGCTCGCGCTGTTCCCCCCGGTCTCCGGCGGCTGATCAGTTCGGCCGTGGCCGGGCGACGAACAGCGTCTCGACGACGCTGAAGGGGTCGTACACCGACTGGTGGCACTGGCAGTAGACGTCGTTCTCCCCGCCGAACTTCGCGGAGCCCTCGGTCTTGTACTTCGGCACACAGCAGAAGTGGGTGCACTTGTTGAGCCACGCGATGAACCCCTCCGCGGTCGCGACCGACAGCCAGGGGTCGTCGGGGGCGACCTCCTCGACCTGCGGTGACTTGATCACCTGGATGGGGATGACGTTCGAGGCGCCCTCCGAGCGCCACCGCCCCGTCGCGGGCTTGCCGAGGCCCGCATCGCCCACGCCGTTGGTCCACTCGCGGTAGTCGCTGAAGTCGTCGACGTGCAGGCGGTCGCCCTCGCTGTACGTCTCGGTCTGCCACGCGTAGCCGGGCGCGCTGCCCACGCGGAAGTAGTTGTCAGACTCGTAGCTGGGGTCGATCCCCTGGTAGCCCTCGACGCCGCAGTACTGGAACCAGTCCGCCGAGTAGGTGATCCCCGAGCCCTTGTAGTCGGGCGTCTCCGCGACGGTCGTCTCGATCCCGCCCGACGAGCGGGTGGTCACCTCCGGCCAGGCGCCGCGGAGGTAGCCCTCATCGTCGATCTCGAGGGGGATCATCGGCATGCCCCGCGGGGCCGGCCCGGAGACGCGCTCGATCGCGTACGCGATGGTCGTCCCGCCACCGACGCCCGGGCTGGTCGTCGCCGAGTTGATCGCCGCGGCACCCGTCGCGCCCACGCTCGCGAGCGCCGCACCACCGACGACGCCCTTGACGAACCGCCGCCGGCCCGAGTCGCTCGGGTACTTGTCCCGGGTGCTCATGCCTGGAGGTCCGATGGACCGGACAAAAGGGTGACGAACAGCCACATCCGGTGGCGGTCGAATTATCACCCGGGGTGAGAGAGACCGTAGCATGCCGGCGCACAACCGTGATGTCGCGACCGATGTGAGCGAGCTGGGCGCGCTCGTCGGCGAGACACTCACCACACAGACGTCCACCGCCGAGTACGACGAGGTGGAGGCGATCCGCACCGCGGCGATCGCGTACCGCGCGGGTGAGGCGGCGGACCGCTCGGCGGTGATCGAGCGGCTGCAGGCGGCCGACACCGACACCCAGCTGGTCATCGCCCGGGCGTTCCTGCTGTACTTCGAGCTGATCAACCTCGCCGAGGAGCGCGAGCGGGTGCGCGCGGTGCAGGATGCGACCGCCGCGGGCACGCTGCCCGATGGGATCGACGCGATGCGCACGCTGCTCGCGGAGGCGGAGCTGGATGCGGATGCGGTGCAGGGGCTGCTGGATGCGGTCCTGATCGAGCCCACGTTCACCGCCCACCCCACCGAGGCGCGCCGGAAGACGGTGAAGGCGAAGCTGCGGTCGATCGGCGAGCGGCTGCGGCGGCTGGATGAGCAGGCGCTGCCGGACGCAGCGGCGACGGCGGTGTGGCAGGCGATCACCGCGGAGGTGGTGAGCCTGTGGAAGACCGCCCAGATCCGCACCCGCCGGCCGGAGCCGCAGGATGAGGCGCGCAACGTGCAGTGGTACCTCGAGTCGGTGCTGTTCGACGTCGTCGGCGAGGCGTACGGGACGCTCGAGCGCGAGCTGCAGGCGGCGTACCCCGGGGTGACCGTCCCGAAGCTCTTCGAGTTCCGCTCGTGGGCGGGCGCCGACCGCGACGGCAACCCCTTCGTGACGCCCGCGGTGACGAGCGACACGCTCGCACGCCAGCGGGCGGTGGTGATCGACCGCTACGCCACACAGCTGAAGCGGCTGTCGGGCATCCTGAGCGCGGAGGCGGGCCGCCTGCGGCTGGATGCGGCGTTCACCGATGCGCTGGCGGCGGACATCGAGCGCATGCCCGCGATCGGCGCGGAGGTGCGCGAGCGCTACCCCGACGAGCCGTACCGCCAGAAGCTGCGGCTCATGCGCGAGCGGCTGCGGCGCGTCACCGACGTGCGCCCCCACGGCTACGACGCACCCGCGGGGCTCATCGCCGACCTGGAGCTGCTGGATGCGTCGCTGCGGGCGAACGACGCGGCGATCGTCGCCGACGTGCACATCAAGCCGCTGCTGCGGCAGGTCGACACCTTCGGCTTCACGCTCGCGAGCCTCGACCTGCGGGATCACCGCGAGAACCACACCGCGACGATCGGCGCGCTGCTGGGGCGCGTCGGCGTCGACTACGCCGCGATGGACGAGGCCGAGCGCGTCGCGTTCCTCACCGACGCGGTCGCCCAGGACGCGCCCGTCGTCGACCTGACGGCGACGGACGGGCTCGAGGCGGTGCCCCAGCGCGTCTGCGAGCGCTTCACCGCCTTCGCGGACTGGCAAGAGGAGTACGGCGTGCAGGCGATCGACACCTACTGCATCTCGATGACCGAGGCCGCCTCGCACGTGCTGGAGGTGCTGTTCCTCGCCGACCAGGCGGGCGTCGTCGACCTGCCCGACCATGCGGGCGTCGACATCGTCCCGCTGCTGGAGACCGAGGCGGCACTCAGCGGCGCGCGCGAGATCATGGGGACGCTCTTCGAGAACCCCGTCTACGCCGCGCTGCTCGCCCGGCGGGGGGACCGCCAGGAGATCATGCTGGGGTACTCCGACTCCAACAAGGAGAACGGCTTCCTCGCGGCCAACTGGGACCTGTACACCAACCAGCGGGTGCTCGCGGCGATCTGTGCGGACCACGACGTGGAGCTGCGGCTGTTCCACGGCCGCGGCGGGTCGATCTCCCGCGGCGGGGGGCCGATGAACGAGGCGATGCAGGCGCTGCCGGCGGAGACGGTGACGGGGCAGATCAAGTTCACCGAGCAGGGGGAGGCGATCGCCGAGAAGTACGCCAACCCCCAGATCGCCATGCGCAACCTCGAGCAGATGCTGCACGGGCAGACCGCGGCGATGCTCGCCGCACGGTCGGCTGCGGCCGCACCGCCGGCGGCGTGGACCGACGCGATGGACACCCTCAGCGAGACCGCGCGGGCGGCGTACCGCGGGCTGCTCGGGCGCGACGGCTTCGTGCGCTACTTCGAGCAGGCGACGCCGATCACCGTGATCGAGGCGCTGAACCTCGGGTCGCGCCCCGCCTCGCGGACGGACGAGCGCTCCGTCGAGGACCTCCGGGCGATCCCGTGGGTGTTCGCGTGGACGCAGACGCGCTGCATCCTCCCCGGGTGGTACGCGGTGGGCACCGCGATCGACGCGTACCTCGCCGACGGCGGCGAGCTCGACACCCTCCAGGCGATGTACGCCGGGTGGGACTTCTTCCGCACGAAGCTCGACAACGTCGCGCTGGCGCTGGCGCGGACGGACCTCGAGATCGCCGCGGCGTACGCCGACCTCGCGGATGCTCCGCTGCGCGAGCGCTTCTTCACCGACATCACCGCCGAGTACGACCGCACCGTCGCGCACGTGCTCGCGATCACCGGGCGCGATGCGCTCGTCGAGCGGGCGTGGCTCGCGGAGTCGCTCGAACGGCGCAACCCCTACGTCGACCCGCTGAACCTGCTGCAGGTGCAGCTGCTGGGCACCGACGACCGCACCGACGCCGAGGAGCGCGCGCTGCGGCTGACGGTGAAGGGGATCGCCGCGGGGATGAAGAACACCGGCTGATCAGCGCTGGTGCCACGGGGCGGCGGGGAAGTCGACGATCCGCCGCCGGGTGTCGACGCTGTCGACGGCCGCGCGCGCGTCCGCCGAGAGCTCGAGCTGCGCCGCCGCGAAGTTCTCGGCGATGTGGTCGGGCGACGTGGCCTTGGGGATGGGGACGACCCCGGGCGTGTCGACCGCCCACGCGAGTGCGAGCTGGGCGGGGGTGATGCCCGCCGCGGCCGCGGCGTCGGCGAGTGCGGGCTCTGTGGCGACCGCGTTGCGGGCGATGGGCGTGTACGCGACGAGGGTGTGGCCCCACTCGCGGGCGATCGCGAGCAGCTCGGGCTGCGGCAGCAGCGGGTGCCGCTCGACCTGGTGGGCGGCGATGGGGTGTGCGAGCAGCTCGCGCGCGGTGCGCAGCTGGTCGGGCCGGAAGTTGCTCAGGCCGATGTGCGCGACGAGCCCGTCATCGACGAGCGCGTCGAGTGCGGGCAGCGTGCGCTGTGGGTCGTAGGTGTCCAGCGGCCAGTGGACGTACAGCAGGTCGATCGTGTCGACGTCGAGGCGTGCCGCGGAGGCCTCCGCGGAGGCGCGCACCCGCTCGGGGGTGAGGTTGTCCGTCTGCAGCTTCGTCGCGACGGTGACCGCCGCGGGGTCGACGTCGGCGTCGGCGATGCCCGCGGCGACGGCGGCCTCGTTGCCGTACTCCTGGGCGGTGTCGATGTGGCGGTACCCCGTCTCGACGGCGTGGCGGACGGCCGTGCGGGCGGGCTCGGGCGCATCCAGCAGGTAGGTCCCGAAGCCGATCGGCGCGAGCTGCATACCGCCCGGAGTCGGCACACCGACAAGGGGCTTTGCGTCGGCCGCAGCGGCGGCCCCGAAATGATTTTAGAAGGGGCTTGCGCACGCTCAGTATGCCGGCAGATTCTGCGACGGGATACGACCCCACCCTGGGGCGGAAGTTCATCTTCGTCACCGGCGGGGTCATGAGCGGGCTGGGCAAGGGCATCACCGCCGCGAGCACCGGCCGGCTGCTGGCGAACGCCGGCTTCGACGTGACGGCGGTGAAGATCGACCCGTACCTCAACGTGGATGCGGGGACGATGAACCCCTTCCAGCACGGCGAGGTGTACGTGCTGCGCGACGGCGGGGAGGTGGACCTGGACCTCGGCAACTACGAGCGCTTCCTCGGCGCCGACATGACGTCGGACCACAACATCACCACGGGCAAGACGTACCAGCACGTCATCGAGAAGGAGCGCGCGGGCGACTACCTCGGCAAGACCGTCCAGATCATCCCGCACATCACCGACGACATCAAGCGGCGCATCCGCGAGGCCGCCGCGGGCACCGACGTGTGCATCGTCGAGGTCGGCGGCACCGTCGGCGACATCGAGGGGATGCCCTACCTCGAGGCGCTGCGGCAGTTCGCCTCCGAGCAGGATGCCGCCGACGTGCTGTTCGTCCACGTGACGCTCGTGCCGTACTCGAAGAACGGCGAGCAGAAGACGAAGCCCACGCAGCACTCGGTCAAGGAGCTGCGGTCGATCGGGCTGCAGCCCGACATCATCATCGGCCGCAGCCGCGACCGCCTCGCGGCGGACACGAAGCAGAAGATCGCCCGCTTCTGCGACGTCGCCCCCGAGGCGGTGTTCTCGAACCCCGACGTGGAGGACATCTACCACGTGCCGCTGCTCGTCGAGCGCGAGGGGCTCGACGCGTACGTGATGCGGCGGCTGGGCATCGCCGCGGAGGCGCGGGAAGCCGCTGATCGACCACAGCGGTGGCGCGAGCTGGTCACCCGCGAGCGCACGCGGACGGCGACGGTCGCGCTCGTCGGCAAGTACGACCTCGAGGACGCGTACATGTCGGTGTACGAGGCGCTGAAGCACGCGGGCATCGCCACGCAGACGGAGGTGACGGTCACCTGGGTGGACGCGGATGCGATGGACGATGCACACGCCGAGCGGCTGGCCGCAGCCGACGGCGTGGTCGTCCCCGGCGGCTTCGGGCTGCGCGGCACCAGCGGCAAGATCGACGCGATCCGCCACTGCCGCGAGACGGAGACGCCGTTCCTCGGGCTGTGTCTGGGCTTCCAGATGGCCGTCGTCGAGCACGCGCAGAACGTGCTCGGGCTCGCCGAGGCGCACTCGGCGGAGTTCTTCGCCGACACGCCGCATCCGGTGATCGACATCCTCCCCGAGCAGTACGCCGTCGAGGACATGGGCGGGACGATGCGCCTGGGCGCGCACACGACGACGATCGACGCGGGCTCGCTCGCGGCGGCGGTGTACGATGCGACGGCGTGCACCGAGCGCCACCGCCACCGCTACGAGGTGAACCCCACGTACATCGACGAGCTGCAGACGGCGGGGCTGCGGTTCTCGGGGCGCTCGGAGTCGCGCATGGAGATCGTCGAGCGGACCGACCACCCCTACTTCATCGGCACGCAGTTCCACCCCGAGTTCCGCTCGCGGCCCGACCGCGCGAGCCCGCCGTTCGTCGGGCTGCTCGCGGCGATCCACGGGGAGATGGACGCGCGGTCGCTCGTCGAGGTCGAGCACTGATGGTCGATGCGGCGGCGTTCATCGACGAGGCGACCGCGGCGGTCGATGCGGCCGTCGGCGACCGGCGGGCGGTGATCGCGCTGTCGGGCGGGGTGGACTCGTCGGTCGCGGCGACGCTCGCGTACGCGGCGATCGGCGAGCGGCTGACGCCCGTCTACGTCGACACGGGCCTCATGCGTGCGGGCGAGACCGACCAGATCCGCGAGACGTTCGGCTACATGGAGACGCTGGAGGTCATCGACGCGCGCGAGCGGTTCCTCGACGCGCTCGAGGGGGTGAGCGACCCCGAGCGCAAGCGGCACATCATCGGCGAGCAGTTCATCCGCGTCTTCGAGACCGTCGGCGCGCGGATGGACGCGCGCGTGCTCATCCAGGGGACGATCTACCCCGACCGCATCGAGTCGGAGGGCAACATCAAGTCGCACCACAACGTGGGCGGGCTGCCCGATGCGGTCGAGTTCGACGCGATCGTCGAGCCGCTGGCGGAGCTGTACAAGGACGAGGTGCGCGCGGTGGCCCGGGCGCTGGAGCTGCCCGCGGCGATCGCCGACCGCATGCCGTTCCCCGGGCCGGGGCTGGCCGTCCGCGTGATCGGGCCGGTCACCGCCGAGCGGCTGCGCGTCGCCCGCGAGGCGACGGCGATCATCGAGGCGGAGCTCGCACCGCACGACCCCTGGCAGGGCTTCGGTGCCGTCCTCGGCAAGGCGACGGGCGTCAAGGGCGACAACCGCATCCACGGCCACGTCGTCGCCGTCCGCGCGGTCGACTCGCGCGATGGGATGACCGCCCGGGCGATGGAGCTGCCGTGGCAGACGCTGCAGCAGATCCAGTCGCGGATCACCGGGCAGGTCGACGGCGTCGCCCGCGTGGTCTACGACATCACCCACAAGCCGCCGGCGACGATCGAGTACGAATGAGCCGGGTGGTGCTGCTGGGGCCGCATGCGGCGCTGGAGGCGGCGTTCACCGCCGCGGGCGCCGACGTCGCGACGGTCGCCGCAGGCGCGGATGCGACGCAGCTGGCGGCGGCGGACATCGCCGACGCGGAGCTGCTCGTGCTGACGGCGATGGCCGATGCGACGACGGCGATCGTCGCCCGCGAGCTGCACCCCGAGCTGCGCGTGGTCGCCTACTGCGGCGAGTCGCTGCCGCCGGTGGCGACGACGCAGGTGGCGCTCGCCGTCGACCCCGCGCTCGTCAGCCCCGAGGCGTTCGTCGCCGCGTGGGCCGATGAGGCGTAAGAGGCATTGAGCCCCGGCGCCGACGTGGTGCATGAGCAGCACCGATGCGCTGGCGGCGTTCATCGCGCGTGCGGACCCGCCGGCGGGGGAGGTCACCGCGGATGAGCTGTACGTCGATGCGCACACGCTGGTGAAGGGGTTCGCCCTGGCCGCAGACGGGCAGGTGCGCCCGCATGTGCATGAGACGTCGACGAACGTCTTCCACGTCGTCCGGGGGACGGTGACGGTGACGCAGGGCGAGGCGGCGACGACGCTGAGCGCGCCCGCGGTGGTCGTCACCCCGCCGGGGGTGCCGCACGGGCTGGCGAACGAGGGCACCGAGCGCGCGGTGGTGACCGCGACGTTCGCCCCGCCACCGTGACCGCGGTCACCGTCGAGACGGGCCCGCGGCTGCACGTGGGGTTCCGCAACCTCGCCCTCGGCGGCGAGCGGCTGTACGGCGCGGTCGGCATCGCGATCGACCGGCCGCGGCTGCGGGTGTCCGCACGGCCCACCGCAGGGGCGACGGCGGACCCACTCGGGGTGTGTGCGGCGCTGGGCATCGACGGTGTGGCGACGGCGATCGAGCGGCCGCTGCCGATGCATGTGGGCCTCGGCAGCGGCACGCAGACCGCCCTCGCGCTCGCGACCGCGGCGTCGCATGCGGCGGGCGACCCCGTCGACGCCCGCGCGGTGGCGCCGCGGCTGGGCCGCGGGGGCCGCTCGGGCATCGGCGTCGCCGCCTTCGAGGCGGGCGGGTTCATCATCGATGCGGGCCAGCCGACCGACGCGTTCACCGCCACGGTGCCGCCGTCGGGGTCGTGGGAGGTGCCCGCGGTGGCGCACCGGGCGACGCTGCCGGCGACGTGGCGGTTCGTGCTGGTGCGGCCGACGGTGCGCCCGGGCCGCAGCGGTGCCGATGAGGAGACGGCGATGCGCGCGGTGGTCGAGGCCGCCGATGCCGCACCGGCGGCGGCGATCGACGCGGTCATCGACGAGCAGCTGCTGCCGGCGGTCGACGCGGGCGACCTCCACAGCTTCGGCGCGGCGCTCGCGGCGATCGACCGGCACAACGGCCGGTGGTACACCGACGCGCAGGGCGGCACCCACCGCGGAGTGCTCGATGGGCTCGTCGACGCGCTCGCGGCGGCACCGGGCTGTGTGGGCACGGGCCAGTCGTCGTGGGGGCCGACGATCTACGGGGTGACCGACCACACGGCGGCGCCGGCGGTGGCGGCGGCGGCCGAGGCGGCGCTCGCCGACTGCGAGC
>Ga0209923_1000134_pt1 | contig 16753 bp, 18 predicted proteins | sample SalPon1_A_H2O_MG_FD_185696 | JGI IMG/M metagenome (GOLD analysis project Ga0209923, IMG submission 185696) | Salt pond water microbial communities from South San Francisco under conditions of wetland restoration - Salt Pond MetaG R1_A_H2O_MG... | ecosystem: Environmental > Aquatic > Non-marine... | reverse complement strand
TGATTAATAAAAATCAATTGCAAATATAGGTTGATTAATTTCTTTTTGGATAACAATTTACATATTCTCTTTTAGTGCCTGAATTATATTCTATCTAAAATTGTAGGCTTTTTTAGGTGAAGCCAGTGCTGTGACCTTTGGCAAGTATTCAACTTTTTTTATTGTCAGGAACATCTACTTTGATTATCATTATTTGTGATTTGGAATAAGTAAAGTTGTACTTTTGTATAGCTTAAGTAAAAGTATTTGATCACTCGATAAAAAAAGTGAGCAGTAAAAGATAGATCTTATCATTGATTTTATCAGAACCAATCCATTTTTGTCAATCAAAAAGTTTTTAAAACAGGCTGATTGGAATTTTTGATAAATTTCTGCCATGAATTTAATGTCATTTATTATTTCGTGTTTTAAAATTGATATAGCATAGATAAATAAAAGTAAATACAAGAAAGGAATACATCATGTAGACGTGATTGCTACTTTCTTAATAGAATACCCCAATAACATTGAAAGCCTCAATCGGAGTTGATTAAAGAATGGTATTTTTTTAATTAACTTTAAAATCAAATTTTTGTTCTTGAATGAATATAGCGAACCTGTTTAACGGTGAGGTAGTTTAACTTATACCTTTAAAAACAAAGTAGGATTTTTCAAAAATATATATTTAGATTTTATTAAGGTTTTGATTTTATGTTAATTTTTAAAGAACAAGTAATTTCAAACTTTCGCTGATCATTTCTCTGGTCTCATCCGGTAAAATGATTTGTTGATGTTCTTCCTGGACATCTGTTTTATAAAGCGGAAACTGACTGACTACCTTCGCTTTAAGGGTCTGTAGAGTCATTAAAAGCGACTGCATCGCAAACTCGCCTCTGGGTTCTTTAGGCGTAAAAGTGATAGGTAATACGTATTTATCAGCTAGCTCGCCGGAATGGGTGCACCATTCCAGCATATTTTTTAAAACAGCCGGAATGTTATGCGAATACTCTGGGGTGGCGATGATTACTGACTTAGCAGCAGCTAATTTTGATTTAAAAGTTGTAATATCGGCTGGAATACCTTCTTGCAATCTTTGTGGGGTGAACAGCTTGAATTCTCTGATCTTGTCATAAACCTCAATGTCATATTGGCCGCCAAAATTCTTCTCGATCGCTTTGAGCTAATAATAATTACTGCTTTGCGGACTGGCCGATCCTGATAGGCAAAAAATATCCATATTATTCCCTGTTCTTTGAGTCAATAATAATGGTAACCGGACCATCATTGATCATTGAAACCTCCATCATTTTGCCAAAAGCTCCCGTAGCAATTTCCTGGTCCGTATCTTTTCTTAATTGATCCACGAATTGATCATATAATTTTCTCGCCTTATCCGGGGCTGCTGCACGAATAAAACTGGGCCGATTACCTTTTTTTGTGGATGCGTGTAAGGTGAACTGGCTTACGACCAGCAATTCGCCGTTAATAGCTTCAACGGAACGGTTCATTGGTTTTTCTTCGCTAGGGAATATCCGCGTATTAATGACCTTCTTGCTGAGCCATTCCAGGTCTACCTGCTCATCAGCATCTTCTATCCCTACGAATATCAATAATCCATTGCCTATCTCAGCTACTTTATTATCGGCAACTTTTACGCTTGCTTTTTTTACTCTTTGAACTACTACTCTCATTTTTGATGATGAATATCTTTCCTGTAAGTATCTTCCTCGGAATGCAATATCTTCAAATAGCTCTGGTATCTGAAATAAGGTATCTGATCTGCTTCAACGGCCTTTTTTACAGCACATTTGGGTTCCTTATCGTGCAGACAGTTGTTGAACTTGCAGTCCTGCTGATGTTCGTTGAACTCAGGAAAATAGTCCGCGATCTCCTGATCATCGAATTCAACCAGACCAAATCCCTTGATGCCGGGTGAATCTATGATCTTCGCACCTATGTCCAGATCGAACATTTCCGCAAAGGTCGTAGTATGTTTTCCCTGGATATGCTGCTCTGATATCTCCTTAACGCTTAGCTCCAGTTCTGGAGCGATCAGGTTGATCAGCGAACTCTTCCCTACTCCACTATGTCCGGCAAAGAGTGAGGTCTTTTCTTTCATCAGCTTTTCGACCTTATCGATGTTCCTCTCTTCAACCACTGATGTGCCTACACAGGTATAGCCTATTTCACGGTAAGTATCGGCCAGGAACTTCATCTCTGCAAAGTCGTCCATATCATAAGAATCCAGCTTATTGAACAGAAGCCTTACCGGAATACCGTACGCCTCTGCCGCTACAAGATAACGATCGATAAAGGTCGTAGAAGTGGGCGGATTGTTGAGTGTGATCATAAGGAAAACCTGATCAATATTGGCGGCAACGATCTGCACCTGTTTAGATAACTTGACCGATCTTCTGATAATATAGTTCTTTCTATCATGGATGTTCTTGATAAGTCCTAATGTCTGATCGCCTTTCTGCTCCAGCTCGATATCCACATGATCGCCCACCGCCACGGGATTAGTGGTCTTCAGCCCTTTCAGGCGTATCTTCCCTTTCATCTTACAATCGTAAAAGCTATCTCCTACCTTGACCACGTACCAACTTCCCGTGGACCTGTAAACTTGTCCTTGCATCTGCATTATTTCATTTCAAGTTGTGAAATTAATATAATCATAATTATTGGAGACCGATGGATGGTCATAAAATAGAAAAAACTAATACTCCGGTTCACCATTCTGAAAAGAAGAAGCTCTGCACTTTCTTTTTCAGCCGATCATTTTGTAGCTTTGAGGCACTTTTTTATAAAATAGCGCATGTCCATCATCATAAACAAGGTAACCAAATCCTACGGCGAACAAAAAGCGCTGGATTCAGTGAACTTCGAAGTCAAAAAGGGGCAGATCGTAGGTTTTCTCGGCCCTAATGGTGCGGGAAAGTCCACATTGATGAAGATCATCTGTGGCTATCTAATTGCCGATGACGGTCAGGTGTTCATCGATAAGACCGATGTGACAAAAGAAACCTTGAAAGCCAAGTCCAAATTGGGATACCTGCCAGAGAACAACCCATTGTACCCAGAAATGCACGTGCGGGAATATCTGAACTTTATCGCAGAACTAAGAAAAGTAGATAAACCCAAAATAGAAAGCGTAATCGACAAAACAGGTTTAAGAGCAGAATGCAATAAAAAGGTCCATCAGTTGTCCAAAGGTTACAGGCAGCGCGTAGGCCTTGCTGGATGTTTGCTCCATGAGCCTGAAGTACTCATCCTGGACGAGCCTACCACCGGACTGGACCCTCATCAGCTGAACAGTATTCGCGAATTGATCCAGGAAATAGGCAAGTCCACCACGATCTTACTTTCCACGCATATCATGCAGGAAGTTGAAGCCATGTGCAAGCGTGCAGTGATCATCCATCAAGGTCGCATTGTAGATGATAAAGTGCTACAAAGCGATGCGGATGAAAAACAGCTTATAGAGGTCGAGTTCAATTATCGGGTGGAAGAGGTCGCGTTAGAATCCATTCCTCAAGTAAAAAAGGTGAAGAACATCAAAGGATTCAAATATCAAATAGAGTTCACTACCACGACCGATAGAAGAAGCGAAGTATTTGACTTCGCCTATGATAATGGATTAAAGATCCTAAACCTGCAAAAGATAACGCAAGGACTGGAAGAACGATTCCTGGAACTTACAGGCGATGGTTCTTAATGTTCTATAGAATTTTCTACGCAAGCTGAAAAATTGTAATACGTTAAAATATGGAGAAGCAAGATCTAAAAAAAATCGCATCAGAATATATGCAAGTTTGGAATGCGTAAAAAGCGTTCCTACTTGATAAATATGCTGATGAAAAAATCGTTGTGCATTACACTCACTTTGAAAAATCTTATGTAGGGATTACAAATTATAGATCTATGCTCGAAATGACTTATGATTTCTTCCCTGACTTAAAAATTACGATTAATAATTTGATCTCCAACGAAGCCGAACAGATGGTTACTGTAGAATGAAAATACGATGGAACCCACAAAAACGGAAACCTGTTCGGGGTGGAATCTTCTGATAAAAAAATATCAGTATCTGGTATCACGATCTTGAAAATAAAAAACGGATTGGTAACAAAAGAAAAAGGAATTGTTGATAATTTGAGCTTGATCATGCAACTCGGCGCTTTAAAAAGGTAATCAGAAAAGCCCGCGCAAACATTGTATAAGCGTAATGAAGCTCGAATCGTTATTATCCCTTTTTTGCACCTAAAGAACTTTGCGATGGGGTAAAAGTAAATCGACCAGAAGCACCATGCCTTAACAAAATAAAATAGATATAAACTGATGTTTGTCCTTGCTCTTGATATTTTATTAATTGATAATAAGCTACTTGAATTTTATCTAAAATCTCACATCTAAATCTCATATCTGAGTCGGAAACGACGAATATTTTAAGAAAGCTTAAAGGCTAAGTTTCGTAAATTTGTAAAAATGTCAAATATAAGATGTTCCATTACACCGCTTCTTATACGGACCTTTACCAACTTAGTATGGCGCAGGTCTATTTTAAGACCGGCCGAGTGCATGAAAGGGCGGTCTTTGACTACTTCTTTCGTAAACAGCCTTTTGATGGAGGTTATACCGTGTTTTGCGGATTGCAAACAGTATTGAAGGTTATTGAAGACCTTTATTTTTCAGATGATGATATCCGATTTTTAAAGACCAATGGCTTTGACCCTGATTTTCTAAACTATTTAAAGGATTTCAAGTTCAACGGTCATATTTACAGCACTCGCGAAGGCGACCTGGTCTTCCCTACCCGACCTATCTTACAGGTGGAAGCAACGCTTATAGAAGCGCAGATCATTGAAACACTGCTTTTGAACATCCTGAACCATCAGACTTTGATCGCTACGAAAGCCAGTCGGATGAAACAGGTTGCCGGTCAGGCTAAATTGGTAGATTTTGGGTTGCGCCGGGCACAATCCACCGCGGCCTATCACGGTGTTCGAGCCGCCATCATCGGTGGATTTGATGCGACCAGCAATGTAAAGGCCGCTCAGGATCTTAACATTGCTGTTTCCGGGACCATGGGACATTCGTTCGTTCAAAGCTATGATCATGAAATAGACGCTTTTCGCGACTATGCCGAACATCGGCCGGGCGATTGTGTACTGTTAGTAGATACTTATGATACTTTAAATAGCGGTATTCCCAATGCTATTCAGGTTGCTAAGGAAATGCAAGCGAAGGGCCATCAATTGTTGGGAATTCGATTAGATAGCGGCGATCTGGCCTATCTTTCCAGAAAAGCCAGGGAAATGTTAGATGATGCGGACTTAGCATCGGTTAAGATTGCCGCATCCAATCAACTGGATGAAAAGGTCATCAAGAGCCTCAAGGAACAAAAAGCTCCCATCGACTTCTTTGGCGTGGGCACTTCGCTGATGATCGGTAAGCCCGATGCGGCATTGGATGGTGTTTACAAATTGGCCCAACACAATGAACAGCCGAGCATCAAATTATCCGAATCCATCGAAAAGGTCACCATTCCCGGCATAAAACAAGTCTATCGATTATCCGATCATCAGGGCAATTGGATCGGTGCGGATATCATTGCTCTAAGATCGGAAAGGTCTTTCTCAACAATGCATTCCCCGAATGATCCACTGAAATCCATGAACGTTAAACCTTTTAGAACAAAAGCATTATTAGAAACTGTGATGAAGGATGGAAAGCAAGTAAAAGCTCCCACACCAGTATCGGAAATCGCAGCTTACGCGCGAGAGCAGCTTAACAAATTAGAACCAGAATACAAAAGATTTGATAATTCTCATATCTATAAAGTAGGATTATCCGATGAACTCTATGAACTAAGACATCAATTGATCACTAAAAACAAATCGATATGAAGGCATTAATTATCGTAGATGTACAATATGATTTTCTTCCTGGCGGCGCATTAGCCGTCCCGGATGGCGATGGGATCATTCCCATTATCAATAAAATTTCCCGGGATTTTGATCTGGTGGTCGCCACACAAGATTGGCATCCTGATGGACATTATAGTTTCGCATCCCAACATGATGGCTACGAACCTTTTGATCAGCTAGAATTGAACGGAGAGGTCCAAACCCTTTGGCCAGATCACTGTGTGCAAGGTAGTCACGGCGCAGCGTTCAGTAAAGACCTTGACCTGAAACCCGTGGAAGCGATCTTTAGAAAAGGGACAGACTTGAGGATAGATAGTTACAGCGGTTTCTTTGATAATCAACATAAGCGGACCACGGCATTAGCTGATTACTTAAAGGCGAAACAAGTTAATGAAGTCTTCATCTGTGGTCTGGCGGCCGATGTTTGCGTTTATTTTACCGCACTAGATGCATTAAGGGAAAATTTCAGGACAAAGCTCATCAAAAACGCGACAAAAGGTCTTGATGAAGAAGCCATTGACAATGCTTACCGGGATGTCAAAAAGAAAGGTGGAGAATTGATCAACTACTAATTGTAAAATGACTTGAAATGAAAGAATTTTGGAATAAAAGATATGCGCAAAAGGAATATGTTTATGGCCGTAATGTCAATGAATTCTTAAAACAAAAAATCCGCTCGTTAAAACCCGGTAAGCTATTATTACCTTGTGATGGCGAAGGAAGGAATGCCGTGTTCGCGGCTAGGTCAGGTTGGCAAGTAACCGCTTTTGATTTCAGTGAAGAAGCAAAGAATAAAGCCATGCGATTAGCACACGAACATCAAGTTGATATCGATTATTTTATCGCTGATGTGAACGAAGTTGAGCTAGATCAAAAATTTGATGTCATCGCATTGGTCTATGCTCATTTTCCACCCGATGTAAGAAGAAATTTTCACAAAAAGCTCATCAAATGGCTCAAGCCTAATGGAATGGTCCTAATAGAAGCATTTGCTAAGGATCAATTAGGCAAACCTTCTGGCGGTCCCAAGAATATTGAACTTCTGTATGATAAAGAGGAACTTGAAGAAGATCTTAAAGAATTGAAGATAATCGAATCCAATAAAACTAGCGTAACATTGTCCGAAGGTGATCATCATTCCGGCCAAGCTGAGGTTGTAAGAGTAATTTTGCAATTAAGGGATCAGCACTAATTCTTTTGTCAAATATCAGGTTATTTCAGCATGTAAAACCCAATTTGATAAGAATTCAGTATTTTTGGGAGAAGAAAATTATTTTCAAATGGCTTATACAAAAATTCCCAGTGTAGATCTGGCTGATTTTCTATCGGACGATCCCAAACGCAAGCAGAATTTCGTCAATGAGATCGGACAAGCTTATGAGAACATAGGTTTTGTTTCCCTTAGAAATCATTTTTTAAGCAATGAACTGATGAAAGACCTGTATGATCAGGTTAGAGAATTCTTTGACCTGCCGGAAGAGACCAAATTACAATACGAACGCCCCGATATCGGCGGCCAGCGTGGCTATGTACCATTTGGTAAAGAACATGCTAAAGGCCGGAAAAAGGGCGATCTGAAGGAATTTTGGCATTTTGGTCAAATACCGGATGAGGATGCGGATCTGACAGAAGAATATCCGGATAATGTGGAAGTGAAAGAGTTACCAAAATTTAATAGAGTTGGCATTGAAGCCTATCAGCAATTGGAAAAGACCGGCATTTACGTTTTGCGTGCTTTAGCTTTAAGATTAGGCTTAAATGAACATTACTTTGATCATTGGGCAAGTAACGGCAACAGCATTCTACGTCCAATACATTATCCGCCGATCACCGAAGAACCAGATGGAGCTGTTAGAGCTGGTGCTCACGGCGATATCAATCTGATAACGCTTCTCATGGGTGCCTCAGCTGGTGGTTTGCAGGTTAAGAACCGAGATGGCGAATGGATAGATGCCAGGCCCGAGAAAGATGAGCTGGTCATCAATGTAGGCGATATGTTAGAACGCCATACCAATGATAAATTGAAGTCAACCATTCATCGTGTGGTCAATCCGCCACGTGAGGAATGGGATCAGCCGCGCTACTCTATTCCGTTTTTTATGCATCCGCGAAGTGAAATGAAACTCGATTGCTTAAAGGAATGCATTGATTCTGAACACCCTAAACAATATAAGGATATCAGCGCCGGTGAATTCCTGGATCAGCGATTAAGAGAAATCGGATTAAAAAAATAAGATGGACCTAAAAGACCAACTGAAAAAGCACTTCCCGGATCATGCGCCGGAAAGACCAGCTGATGAGAACCAAAACACAGAGAACGGATTATGGATACAGGAAGATCCAGTGATCTGTAAATATGAAAAGCGCAAAGGTAAACCGATCACTATCATAGAGAACTACCAAGGAAATAAACAGGATTTTAAAGAACTCACTAAGTTAATACAGAAGGAATTAGGTGTTGGCGGTTCAAGTAAAGATGAAAATATATTATTACAAGGTGATCATCGAGATCAGGTGATGAATATCCTTCAGGACTTGGGTTTTAAGACCAAGCGCGTAGGTGGCTAAACCTTGTTCGATATCATTCTATTCATTATTTAAAGTAAAAAAATTGAAAATAGCCTCTTCTGAACTCATACTCAATCCCGATGGAAGCATATACCATCTTAATTTAAGACCTGAAAACATCGCAGACACCATTATCACAGTTGGCGATCAGGACCGCGTTGAAAAGGTAACCTCTTTATTTGATGACATTATCTTTTCAACGCAAAAGCGAGAGTTCAAGACACAAACCGGTTACTACAAAGGCAAAAAACTCACGGTCATTTCCACGGGCATAGGCATTGATAATATTGATATTGTCATGAATGAGCTAGATGCTCTGGTCAATATCGATCTGAAAACGCGAGAAATTAAAAAAGAGCTTAAATCCCTAAATATCATTAGAATAGGAACATCCGGTGGCATTCAACCAGAAGTGCCACTTGACCATTTTGTGATGGGAAAAGCAGGTATCGGTTTTGACGGATTAATCCACTATTACAAACACGAAAATGTATTGAATACCGAAGCGACGATAAAGCTCAATGCGCATTTAAGACTTAATAGTGGTAAACCAACCGCTTATGTGGTTGATGCCAGCGATAAGCTAACGCGACTTTTTGAAGGAAAAAAAGGTGTTTATAGCGGTTATACGGGAACCAACCTTGGATTTTACGGACCGCAGAATAGAACCTTACGGTTAGGATTAAGCGACCCTTCGTTTATTGACCAATTGGTAGAATTCGAGTTTAACAGACATAAAATCAGTAATTTGGAAATGGAATCAAGCGCAATCTATGCGATGTCCAAATTGTTAGGTCACCATGCGGTATCGATGAATGCGATCATTGCCAATCGTTCAACAAAAGAATTTAGTAAAGACCCAAAAGCTAGCGTTAAGTACTTGATCAGGTTTGTTTTGGACAGCTTAACAGAACAATAAAATATAATTAGTTGTTAGCTAAAATAATTATATTTCTTGTATGGTATCACAGGATGATATAATAGATAAGTCAAGAAAATTAAAACCTGAACTTTACAAAGAATTCTGCGTAAAGAATAATGGTTTATTTGGCTCTTTTTCAAATGAAAATTATTCTGAAGAAAGTGATATTGATCTACTTGTTGAATTAGAAAAACCTATTGGATGGAAATTTCTATCACTTGAAATATATTTAGAAAAAATATTTAAAAGAAAAGTGGACTTAGTTACACGAAAAACCCTTAAAAGTCAATTGAGAGATCAAATTTTGAATCAGGTAAAATATATTTAACTTGAAATCATCTTTCGTTCAAACCTACATTTTTTAGAAGATATTCAATTAGCAATGAGTAGAATATCTGAGTACTTGGTTAGTTATGATCTTAAAGAATTTAAGAAGGATCATAAAACAGTTGATGCTGTTATAAGAAACTTTGAAATTAATGGTGAAGCATCAAAAATATTGATGATTTAAATAAAAAAATCAAATTGACCATTTTATAAAAAATATGTAATATTACAAAAAACAAATCATGGCATTAATATCATCAGGCAATCCAGTACTATCTGATAAAAGATTAAAAGTAGAGACGCTTACAGGAGAAGCTACGATGACCGCAAAAGGTGCGGTTTACAAAACCCTGGCGCTTTTAGGTATCGTTTTACTTACCGGAAGTTTTAGCTGGAGTTACGCAGCTGAAAATCCGGCTTACACACAGATTATCACCATTGGTGGAGCAATAGCCGGTTTTATTACGGCTTTAGTGGTCATTTTTAAACAGAACCTCGCTCCTACTTTAGCTCCGTTATATGCTGTTTTTCAGGGATTGTTCTTAGGTGCCATTTCAATGCTTTTTGAAAATATGTATAACGGCATTGTTTTGCAAGCTATACTGATCACGCTTTGTATTCTTCTGGTGATGCTTAGCTTATATCAGTATGGCATTATTAAAGTAACAGAGAAATTTAGAATGGGTGTTTTTGCAGCTACCGGCGGCGTAGCACTGGTCTATTTTTTGAGTTTTATCATGGGATTTTTTGGTGTACAAATTCCTTATATTCATGGTAGTGGTCTGATAGGAATTGGGTTTAGCGTTGTCGTTGTCATTATTGCCGCGCTCAATCTGGTTATGGATTTTGATTTCTTTGATAAAGGTGAAGAACATCAATTGCCAAAATACATGGAATGGTATGGCGCTTTTGGACTGATGGTTACTTTGATATGGTTATACCTGGAAATCTTAAGGTTATTAGCTAAGACCAGAAGATAAATTCACTCTATTTCATCCAAAAATTTAAATGATCGTAAGATCATTGATGCTTCATCTTCATAGTCACTGTACGAATATTGACCTGCGGAGTAAACGATCTGATAGACGTCATCTCCTTTTTGCCTGAGATATACTTTATAAATAAAATCACCAAAGGAATAATTTGATTCTCTTTTTCTACCTGATTTTCTGTATGATATAATGTAGAAGTCATTATTGATCTTTGATAACTCAAAATTTTTATACATCGAACTGTTTATATTCTTAGAAGTATAACTTGTAACAATTTCATCTATTAATACATTTTTATTTAAGTTGATTTTTATTTTAGCCCAGGCATCTTTTCCTTTCAAAGCTTTATCAAAATCAGTATCTGGATAACTTTTTTTACCTTTTTCGCTAAGATTAATTTTTCTGTTTTTACCGTAAATTTTTTTCTTTATACTATATGAATTATATATCTTTTTTTTGGGAGCAATGCTTATTATTGCTTTATTTTGAAATGTCTCTCCTTCACCAAATTTCACCCATTTTTTAGGGTAAAAGAATTGAAAAGTATCGTTCTTGAATACTTTAACGCGCTTATTCAAGTCAGCTACAAAAACGACATTCCCCGAGCTACAGGAAATGAAATAAACAACAAAGCTAACGAGTAATATTTTTTTCATTATAAATATTTATAAATACAAATGTATTTAAAGATCTTATGTTTTTTGATAGTTTTTGAATAAAATCATTTAAGCGTTCATTAAATATAAAGAAACCCAAAACCCATCTCCAAAAAACTATGAATACTTTTTTATAATTGTCAATAAAAATTATGCTGTAGTCTAATATTCAAAAAGTTACATTTATTTTTCTTAATTTCCGCGTTCCTACATTAGTATTCGGTTTAATTATACCAAAATTTTAGACATTTAATACTTTTATAATGAGGCCTAAGTCTGGATAAGCAAAAGCTTATGTTCAACATGCTTAAAGGATCTTTTCCCAAAGCCATTTTCTATTTAGCTCAGTGATGTTCTTAAGCGAAATGTCCTGAGGACAGACCACCTCACAGGCACCGGTATAAGTGCAAGAACCAAAGCCTTCTGAATCCATTTGCGTTACCATATTTTCTAAACGCTTTGAAGCTTCTGGCTTTCCTTGTGGTAACATCGATAAATGATTGATCTTAGCGGATGTAAAAAGCATTGCACTGGCATTCTTACAGGTAGCCACACAAGCTCCACAACCTATGCAAGCTGCGGAATCAAAAGCGTCCTCAGCAAGCTCGTGATTGATCAATGTTGTGTTAGCCTCTGAAGCTTGTCCAGTATTCACAGCAATGTATCCACCGGCTTGAACAATCCGGTCAAAAGCAGAACGATCAATGACAAGGTCTTTTTTTACTGGAAATGAATCAGCCCTAAAGGGTTCCAGATAGAGCGTTTGTCTATTTTTAAAACTTCTAAGATGGGTTTGACAGGTCGTTGTGCTTTTCTCTGGACTATGAACATGACCATTGATGACAAAACCACATTGACCACAGATACCTTCACGACAATCGCTTTCAAAGGCAACCGGATCGCCACCCGATTTTATGATCTTCTTGTTCAAGTGGTCCAGCATCTCAGGTACGGACATGTGTTCATCCAGGTCATCTAAGTAATGTTCTTCAAAGTCACCTTTTTTATGGGGTCCGGCTTATCGCCAAATATGAAGCTGTAATTCCATGCTTATCTTTTTTTTAATCCTTACTTATAACTTCTTTCTTTTAACTCAACGTGGTCAAAGCTCAAATGTTCCTTATGGAGTTTATAACGATTATCTCCTTTATATTCCCAGGCACTGACGTATCTGAAATCATCGTCATTTCGAAGTGCTTCTCCGTCCTCGGTCTGATGCTCTTCCCTGAAATGAGCTCCACAGGACTCTTCTCGCTGTAAAGCATCTTTTACGATAAGTATGGCCATTTCCAGATAATCTTCAACTCGTATCGCTTTCTCAAGTTCAAAATTGATCGCCGCTGCATCGCCTGGAATGAGCAATTACTTGTAAAAACGTTCCTGAATGAAATACAAGGATCCTAATGCAAATTCCATATCCTTTTGATTCCTTGCGAGACCGCAGTTCGCGTAGAGCATCTGTCCTAGTTCTTTGTGGAATTCCTCTGCAGTCGTATTCCCTTTTATGGCTAATAATCTATCAATGCGCTGACCTACCTTCTCTTTGGTCCGTTTTGCAGCCTTTTCCCATGCATGGATTTCGTCCTTTTCCATGGGTTTGATCTCTGCTAAATAGTCCATCACCGTACTGGGCGAAATAAAATAACCGTCCACACAAGCCTGAAGTAAACTGTTTGCTCCTAATCGATTGGCTCCATGATCAGAAAAATTGGATTCTCCTAATGAGAATAAGCCTTTAAGGTTGGTCATCAATCGGTAGTCCACCCAAAGTCCGCCCATACTAAAATGAGCTGCCGGTGCGATCATCATGGGCTCTTCATAAGCATTAAGTCCTGTTATCTTTCGATACATTTCAAACAAATTGCCATACCTTTCTTGTATGGTTTTTTTGCCATCACGTTCTATAGCATCCTTAAAATCAAGATATACCGCATTTTTCATTGGACCTACGCCAAAACCTTTATCGATCCGCTCTTTTGCCGCTCTGGAGGAAATATCCCTGGGAGCAAGATTTCCAAAGGCTGGATAGCGTCTTTCCAGATAATAGTCACGATCTTCATCTGGGATCTCATTAGGAGAACGTTTTTCATCAGCGGATTTGGGCACCCAGATCCTACAATCATTACGTAAAGACTCGCTCATAAGCGTCAACTTGCTCTGATAGCTACCTAACTGAGGTAACGAAGTTGGATGGAATTGCGTCCAACTGGGAGAAGCCATAAAAGCCCCATTTCGATGAGCACGCCAGATGGCGGTCGCATTACAGTTCATGGCCAGCGTGCTCAGATAATAGATCTTGCCATAGCCTCCAGAAGCTATGATAAGCGCATCAAAATGATGCGTTGAAATACTACCTGTGTCCATGTTCCTGACCACAACACCTTTGGCTTCACCGTTCAAGGTGATGATATCCAGCATTTCATGTCTTGTGTTCAACTTGAGGTTCTTTCCTGCACTTTGGCGCATCAGGGATTGATATGCTCCAAGTAACAACTGCTGACCAGTTTGGCCACGAGCGTAAAACTTCCGGCTTACCTGAACACCTCCAAATGACCGATTGCTAAGATAACCACTATATTCACGAGCAAATGGAACACCTTCTGCTACAGCCTGATCGATAAGCGACATACTACATTCTGCAAGTCTATAGACATTGGCTTCTCTGGAACGAAAATCACCTCCTTTTAACGTGTCGTAGAACATACGCCAAACACTGTCGCTATCATTCTTATAATCCTTTGCCACGTTCACACCACCTTGGGCTGCAACGGAATGTGCACGCCTGGCCGAATCATGAAAGGTAAACACTTCTACCTGAAAACCTAATTCCGCTAAACTCGCAGCCGAAGATGCCCCCGAAAGTCCAGTTCCTATGACGATGATCTTATAATTTCGCCGATTAGCAGGATTGATCAGTTTGGCATTAGCCTTATAATTTTGCCATTTATCCTTGAGTTCACCAGCTGGTATCTTCGCGTCTAACATAAACTTGATTACGGACTAATACAGTAAAATCATTAAAAAACTAAGTTAATGCTTATTTGATAAAAAATGAAATGAAAGCGACCCTACATACTGGGATCATGATAAAAGTCAGCTAAAGCAAAAAGGCCATTAGTTGATCATTTAACTATAGTATTACGAAAAAACCTTTACCGGATAAGGAAGTCTTTATGATTTTCATCGATACTGAAGCTTCCATATTTCAACGCAATAATTATATTTGTATCATGGAGCAATTTATCGTATCGGCCAGGAAATATAGACCTAAAGAATTTGAAGATGTCGTGGGACAGCAGGCGATAACGGATACCTTAAAAAAGGCCATAGCAAACGATCATTTAGCTCAATCCCTTCTTTTTACAGGTCCGAGAGGAATTGGAAAGACCACTTGCGCAAGGATATTGGCCAAGAAGATCAATGAGAAGGAATCAGGTGAAAAGGAACAGGACTTTTCATTTAACATCTTTGAGCTGGACGCTGCTTCTAATAATCTGGTAGAAGACATAAAAAACCTGAACGACCAGGTGAGGATTCCACCCCAAACCGGAAAATTCAAGGTTTACATTATTGACGAAGTACACATGCTGTCCTCTAGTGCGTTCAACGCTTTCCTGAAGACCCTGGAAGAGCCACCCAAACATGTCATATTTATATTGGCAACGACGGAAAAGCACAAGATCATCCCAACTATCCTTTCGCGTTGTCAGATATTTGATTTTAAGCGGGTTAGTGTTACTGATATCAAATGTCATCTCAAAAAAGTAGCTGAACAAGAAGGGATTACAGCAGATGATGATGCCTTACACCTAATAGCTGAACACGCCGATGGTGCCTTGCGCGATGCATTATCCACTTTTGATCGGGTGGTCAGTTTCTGTGGGAATGAGCTTAAGCGCGAAGAAGTTAGTCAGAACCTTAACATCCTTGACTTTAGGACCTATTTTGAAATGACTGACCATTTGGCCAACCAAGACCTGAATAGTGCGCTTTTGCTCCTGGATAAATTACTGGCAAAGGGATTTGACGGCCATCATTTTATCAGCGGATTAGCCTCTCATTTCAGAGACATCCTGGTGGCACAAAATCAGGAGACCGTCAAGCTCCTGGAAGTGAGCGATGAGGCGAAGCAAGAATATATAAGACAATCCAAAGCACTTTCTGCGGACTTTCTGATAAAGAGCATCAATATCGCCAACGAGTGCGATTACAAGTACAAGAATTCTTATAATCAAAGGATTTCACTAGAACTGGCCTTGATGAACATCATAGGTTCCCCGAATGAGGAACAGCATCAAAAAAAAAAATTAAATAAGCCTGTACAGCAGCAAACCAAAGATGACGCTGCTTTTAAGCATGATGCTAAGGCGATACAGAAAGAAGATCATCAAGCAGATACTAAGAAACAAACGGGAGAGCAAAATAGTTCTGGAGACAATGATGATGCTCATGGTCATACCAGTGCAAGAATACTTCCAGCCGATGATGATGTAGTAAAAAAAGATAACGATAAGAAAAAGATAGAAGGACCTGAATACGAACCTGGTAATCCCCAAAGCTCGTCTGAAGAACAGCATGATGAAAAGTCAGTAACTTCTAATGATAAAAAGATTTCATCTGATATACTAAATAATCGACCAAAGAAAAAAGTACAGAATGAAACATCAGCTTCAGCGAAAACCTCTGTCAATGAACCGGAGGAACAACCCATGAGAAAGAAAGTGGCCGGTCTATCTATCAAAAGCATCCATCAAAAGAAAAAGGTGCAATCCGCATATGCGAACAAGAACGTGCCAGAGAAAGAGATGAATGAGGTGTTTACAAAAGATCAGGTGTTGGCGTTCTGGAAAAAATATACGGATATCGTTAAGAATACGGGAAAGCGTAATCTTTCTGCCATTCTTGAAGCTTGCCAGATCAAGGTCCAGGATAATGAACTTCTAGTGACCTTACCGGCACAGGGAATGAAAGAAGATCTTCAGCGAGAACAAGATAAGCTTTTGAACTACCTGAAAAAGAACCTACGTAATACGCATATTGAAATGCATATTCATGTTAAAAGGACAGAAGAGAAAAGTCTGGTCACAACTCGTGAAAAATACGATAAGTTAGTTGAGATCAATCCAAAAGTAGAAGTCTTAAGACAAAAATTCAATTTAGAACTATGAGCATGTTAGGATTAGCGCTTCCTACGGATCCACGCTGGGCTCGTATCGCGGAAAAGAACCTGGAAGAAATATTAGTAGATCACGCCTATTGTGAACAAAAAGCCGCTTCTACCGCCATATCACTGATCGTAAGCTTCCCAGAATACACAGACCTTGTGAGCAAAATGAGCGAATTGGCCCAGGAGGAAATGAGCCATTTTAAGATGGTTCATGA
>Ga0209923_1000132_pt1 | contig 17134 bp, 12 predicted proteins | sample SalPon1_A_H2O_MG_FD_185696 | JGI IMG/M metagenome (GOLD analysis project Ga0209923, IMG submission 185696) | Salt pond water microbial communities from South San Francisco under conditions of wetland restoration - Salt Pond MetaG R1_A_H2O_MG... | ecosystem: Environmental > Aquatic > Non-marine... | reverse complement strand
TTCAAGGAATTTTGATGTTTTTACATCGTTCCGGCATTGGTAGCTTATCGTTGTTTGTTTTTTATTAAGTTTATCAGCTAGTTCTTGTTGCGTCAAGCTGCTAACGTTAGGGCGGTCTTAAAGTGCATATACGGTTAATCGCTGTTAGTTAATTGTATATGCGGTTAGGGTGTGTTAGATTTTCTTAATATCGGTTCGCTATTGTTGAGGGATTTTAAATTTGTAGAAGTGAACTTTTTCCTTAATTTAGGCATAAAGTTTAATATCAATCAAATAACAATATTAATGGCATCTTCTACAACCAATAAAAAAGAAATTGTTGACTTCCTATGGGATTGGGCAGAAGGTCATGGGGATTGGGCGAAATTACTTGTCCAGAAAGTAGTTGATAAAGAAAGCAATTTACATCAGTCTGAAAGAGAAGAAGTTTTTAAATACTTTCTGGAATCCATAGGACTTGAAAAGGATTTGCCTGAGCTGACCTTTTCAAAACCGTCCTATACTCCTACCAATCAACATATTGAACTCAGTTCTTTGTCAGATGTAACAGGTGTCAACAAACTGGCAAAAAATCAAACCATAGATTTCAGCCCAAATATCACAGTAATTTATGGAGAAAATGGAACTGGGAAAACGGGTTACGGTAGAATTTTAAAAGCCCTCGGATTCAGCTATGATAAAAATAATACCATTTATGACAATGTCTTTGCCCAATCTCAACAACCAAAATCAGCTACCATAAACTATAAAGTCAACGGAAATGCTGACACTTTTACATGGGATGGCACCAACAAAGATGAAGACCTGAAAAATATTTCCGTATTCAATAGCGATTGCGTTCAAATTTCACTGGATGCGAGCAGACAATTAATCGTATCACCTATTGGTTTTCATTTATTCAACATTGTGTCGGCTGAACTGGGAGAACTTGATAGCTTATTACAAACAAAAAAATCTGAACATCCTACTCAATTAACCTGGGTAGATAATCTTCACGAAGGAACACCACAACACCAGTTTATAAATAGTCTTTCAAAAGATTCCACTGAAAAACGTCTTAATGAATTAACAGATTTCAACCCAGAGCATGAAGAAGACTTGAAAAAGAAGAAAACGGAACTTTCCAAATTAAACAAATCATTACTACAAAATGAGATACGTTCTTTACGATCACAGTCTGATGAGCTTTCAAGGCTTGTAAATAAAGTAAAAGCAGCTCAAAATACTTTAAATGCAGAAAGCTGGAAAAAACTCATTGAACTTAATAAGCGAATAGTCGTATTAGAGAAAAGTGCTCAGAAAGGAATAAAGGAAATTGCGGAAGATAAAGGCATTGAATATTATGAAACCGAGGAGTTCAAAAAATTCTTGAGTTCAGCAGAGGCTTACATTAAGATACTTGATAACCCTGAATATCCTGAGCAAAGTGACGTATGCGTTTATTGCAGGCAGCCACTTGAACAACCGGCCAAAGAGCTTTTATCAAGTTACAGAGCTTTGCTGAATGACAAAACTGAGGAAAACATTACCAAAGCAAAAAAGGAGAAGCAGCAACTCATTTCAAAAATAAAAAATGAGGTTGAAGCCCGATTACAGCTAAACCATGAAAGCTTTGGACTGGATGAGAAGGATAAGCCCGTACAACCGCAAAAGCTGCAAGATTACAATCAGCAATTGGCTGATTTGAAAAAAACTTTTGTAGATGATAAAGTGGTAGAGGATTCTGTTTTTCTATTTAAATATGCTGATTATATACAGTTCTTTACCGAGAAAAAGTCGGAAGTTGATAAAACCCTGAAAGAGAAAAGTGAATTGCTTGGGAATTTGGATAAGAAGGAAAAGGAACTAAAAGCCAAAATTGCAGAGCTTAAAGACCGAAAGTTATTATCAAGCAAAAAAGAAAAAGTTAAAAAAGCAATCTCAAATCATAAGGAACTTTCAATTTTAAACAACCATTTAAACGCCTTTAATACAGCTTCAATTAGCCGGAAAACCTCACAAGCCCGTGAAGAATTGGTCAGACAAAATTTCAATCAGATTTTTAAGGACGAATTGAAATCACTTCGAAAATCCAATCTTCCGATTGAATTGAGTTTCGGAACCAATCGGGGTAGATCAAAACTCTCTCATCACATTGGCAATAAACAGTTATTGGAAATTTTAAGCGAAGGTGAGCAAAAGGCCATTGCTCTATCGGAATTCTTAACGGAATTGCAACTAGACAATGTCAAAGCTCCGGTCATTTTTGATGACCCCGTAAATAGCCTTGATCATAAGATCATCGATGCGGCTGCAAGAAGATTGGTGAGACTCAGCAGAGATAGGCAAGTTGTTATATTCTCGCACAGCGTTTTATTATTTAACAGCTTACTCTATTTGAGCAGCGAACCTAATTTTAAATCATTGAACTGCAACTTTTACAATGTCAAAAAGGAATACGGTTTAGTGGGCGTTGTAACAGAAGCTGAGGAAGAAAAAAATAAGGTGAAAGAAAATATCTCTAAAATAAATGTACTGGTTAATAATACTCCAAAAGACAGGTCTGAGGTCGATGTTGCAAAGGAAGGTTATGCAGAATTAAGAAGCGCAGTAGAATTATTTGTTGAACATGAAGTATTTAATGGAACAGTTCAACGTTATAAAAAACATATTTCTATTGGAAGGTTTATGAATGAGAAAAGTGACATTATCAGTAATCATAAGGAATCATTGAATGACATCTACGATAGGTGTTGTGGATTTATAGGTGCTCACAGCAATCCACAAGTTGTTTACAATGATCCGACTCTTGACGACCTGAAATCTGACTTTGGTGAATTCAAGGACATCAGAAATATCTTTGCATAATCAAAAATGTAGAAAAAAGCACGATGCCCTAACATTGTACAAGCGTAATGCGGTCTGAATGGTTGAAAATGAGTATTTTAGCTCCTAATAAACTTTGTGGTTGGAAGACAGTTAATTGCTCCGAAATCCCGCACTAGGCTATATTGACCTTGGAGTAGTTGCATTGAGTTCATAGGTTGTTTTGTTTAAAATGTTTTGTTACCCGGTAGTTATTACCGCTCCAAATTATCCTCTTCCAGTTGCCGTTCCTCAAAACATAGATAATTCCAGGCTTCTGTTATAAGGTTTTCTTTTGTTTCTTCATCTTGATCATAGCCGGGTAGCCAATTGATATGGCTAATATGATTTACAAACACCTCATATTCGGCAAACATGGCTAATACATAGTCTAACTGTATGATTATTCCATGTTCTAAGTTTATTAAGTAATTGGGTTTATCTTTCCGAAGTTGATTATCGCCCCAGAGCCAGTGATAATATTGTTCTGCTATATCCATAAGTAAAAAATTTTAAAAAATTAGTCAGTTTCAAAGCTAATGATTACTTCCTGATTTACACTTTTGTAAATTACTAAGACTACTGAATATTTAATTAGCTACAAAACAAAAATCATATAATATATAGCCAAATATTCTTAAAAAAATATTTAGATTTGTTGATATTTAATCTGTCAGATAATAAAAAATATATAGAATTTTTATGCTCATTTGCTTTTGCAAACACAAAAAGACATTTGTATTGATTGACTTTTTGAAGTTTTAAACCCAACTAATCAACTATGGAGCTAATACAAAATAACCCTTTCAGAATTGCCGGAATTTTAACTAATTCGAGTCAACGAGAATTGGAAAGAAATAAGGGTAAGTTTTCTAAGTATATAAAAGTTGGTAAAGCACCAAAATCTGAATTCGATTTTGAATCATTGGGTCACTTTGAAAGAACCGAAGAAACATTACAGAAAGCATTTTCAAGACTTGAACAAAATAAAGATAAAGTAAACTATGCTCTCTTTTGGTTTATGAATGCAAGCCCATTCGATAATACAGCGATAGATTATCTAAAAAATGGTCAAGAAGAAAAAGCAGTTGAAATTTGGCAGAAGATAACCCAGAATAAAGAAGTGAGTTCTAAAAACTTTTCTGCTCTTAGTAATTTAGGAACTTATAAATTATTAAGTCAAGACCAATATGATATTAAAAAAGGTATTGAAGCTAAGATTAAATTAGTTGAATCTGATTACTTTAAAAACTTTGTACATACTGTAGCTGATGAAACATATAGTATTGATAATCAAAAGCAAATTGAAAAACTGGTTGATGAGTTATTAGATCAATTTAAAGATCAATATTCAAGCTCCAAAACACTAGAACTGTTTAACAACTGCAATGGATCTGCTCAAAAATACTTGTCTGACAAGTTTACAGAAGAACCCATTTATAAAATCGAAAGCCAAATTGAGAGTTGTAAAAAGAAACGTAAAGCAGACAAAGGCAGAACTTATGAATTTGGTTTAAAATTATTCACAAACACAAAAGACGATTTATCACTTCTCAAATCATTACTTGGAACAAGCGATTTAAAATACAAGGCAGTAGCTGACCAATTGGCAAACGAAATAATGCAATGTGGAATAGATTATTTTAATGAAAGCCAAGAAAATGATTCGAGTGAAAATTATCTTGAATCGGCTCAAAAGCTAACAAAATTAGCTGACTCAATTGCAGTTGGGAAATTAGCAAAAGATAGAGCAAAAGACAACCTTGCAACTCTTGCCGATATGAAAGACCGAGAGGTTAATCAAGCTATTGCAATATTGAATTCTATTAAGTTGGCTTACGAAAAAGCTATCAGCGAAATTGATGCTCAAGTTTCGGCAATGAGAATGACTATGTCATATAATCAATCCATCAATTATTCGAAAGTGGATAAAATGAAGGCAAACTGCTTAAATTGGGATAAAGTAGTTGAAGTTGTTAGTAATGGTATAAGTATAAATGACGTTGAAGCCATCCAGCGTTGCTCAAACCAAAGCAAAGTTTCTGAATATAAAAACCTTGTAGATTTCTTGTTAGGCAAACTTGGACCCATTCAAATAAGTGAAGTAAAACATTTATGCTATTGGAAAGATGTAAGAACAGCTCAAGCAAAATCTACGGCAAAGAAAGTTGGTTCAACTATCAGTAGCGCAAGTGATGGTTGCTACATAGCCACAATGGCTTATGGTGATTATGACCATCCTCAAGTTTTGGAATTGAGAAAATTCAGAGATGACTTTTTGAGCAAAACAAAATTAGGTAGAAGTTTTATCAAGCTCTATTATCAGTATTCACCAAGTTTGGTTGAAAGGCTAAAAAATAAACAAGGTATCAATCTTATAATCCGTAAAGGGCTAGACCAATTCATAAAAACAATCAGAAAATAATGAAGAAAATTTTACTTATATCGCTCTTGTTGGGAGCAACTAATCTTTTTGCTCAACAGCAAATAGATAGTGTTCAAACAGAACAAATCAAAGAAAATCTAATTAAGCTTGAAAAACAAGAAGCTTTAGTTCAAGAATTGGTTTTTAATCTTAAAAAACAAGATTCATCACTAATAAAAATTGAATCAAAGTTGAACAATATCAAACTTGATAAAGATCAAAAAATTGAAGATTTATATTCAAACTTAAATAATCAAAATAGAATCATAAATAGATTAAATAATTCCCTAGAAATTGCTTCGATAGAAATTGATAAAAAACAATTTTTAATTGATAGTTTAAGCCAACTCATCCAAACTAACAGCCAAAACATTGACACCAATTCTAAAGAGCTTGGAGCTAAAATACAAGAAACAGGTCAAGAGGCAGATAAGCAAATAGCCCAATTAGACAATAGCGTTGAAAACAATCGCTTATATTGGATAATTGCTACTTTAGTTACCCTTTTACTTGGCGGTTTGATTTATTGGCTGTTGAGCAAACGCATCAAATCAAGCAAAACAGATGTAGAAACCCAAATCAGAAATACCAAAACATCACTTGAAGAAGAAAGTTTGAAGTTGGATAGTAAACTAATGGAGGTTTTAGATACGCAACTAAAACTAAGAGACTTGAGTCATTCAGAAAAATCAGATAGTGAAGAGAAAGACCATTCTCTAGTTTTAAAAGTTGCGGATGAGGTTACTCGTATTTTAATGAATCTTCAAGTAATGGATAAAAATATAAAAGGTTATAAACACCTAAAAAAGTATTCTGAGTCTATATTAGACAATTTAAAGGCTTATGGTTATGAAATACCACAACTTATAGGACAAAACTATAAAACAGGTATGAATATAGTGGCAACAATGGAATTTGACGAAAATATAGAAGAAGGGAAAGAAATTATAAAACGGATCATAAAGCCACAGGTAAATTACAACGGGAAAATGATTCAAGCAGCGAAAGTAATAGTAGCTTATAAAGATTAAAAATATATAAATGGCAAGATTAAAAATAGATTTCGGCATTGATTTAGGAACAACCAACTCTGCAATTGCAGTAATGGATAAAGGCAAAGTGAAAATGCATCGAACTGATACACGTGGAGAGACAATGCCGTCTTGTGTGATGATAAACAAAAAAAGTTTCATCCTTGGCGATAAGGCATTTACAAAGCTTACAAAAGATAAACAAAAAGCTTTTTCAAATCCTGAATTTCAGTCTAATATTTTTACTGAGTTCAAACGAACGATGGGTAATTCAGTAAAATATAAAACAGACGAGAAAATTGGAGTGGAGCTGTCATCAGAGGAATTATCAGCCGAGGTTTTAAAAACCTTAAAGAATTATGTTGATGGAGAAAGTGTAAAATCAGCAGTAATTACAATTCCAGCTTCATTTGAAATGAACCAGATTAATGCAACAAAAAAAGCAGCTAAGTTAGCAGGAATTGAATATGTGGAATTAGTCCAAGAACCTTATGCAGCAGCTATAGCTTATGGAGTAGAATCGACCAATAAAAATGGTTTCTGGTTAGTCTTTGATTTTGGCGGAGGTACTTTTGATTCTGCTTTGGTAAAAGTAACTGATGGTATTATTAAAGTAATAGATACCGAAGGGGACAATTTCTTAGGTGGTAAGAACTTAGATGAAGCTATAGTTGATGAAATATTTATACCCTATTTAAAAGACCGTTTTTCTATCAAATCAATTATTAACAATCAAGAAAAATTTACTTCATTCAAAGAGATGTGGAAACCACTAGCCGAAGACGCTAAAAACCAATTATCTTATAAAAATGAACACCCTATTCTCACAGATTTATATGAGGAATACGGTGAAGATGATGAAGGTGAAGACTTTGAAATTGACTTAACCATTACAAGAGAGCAATTAAAAGAAGTTATTGAACCATTTATTCAAAAGGCTATAGACTATTGTAAAGTATTGCTTAATCGTAATAATTTAGACGGTTATTCTTTAGGTGAGCTAATTTTAGTGGGAGGTCCAACACTTTCACCTGTTGTTAGAGAAATGCTTGAAACACAAATTAAAAAGCCGAACATAAGTGTTGACCCAATGACTGTAGTTGCTAAAGGTGCTGCTATTTATGCATCAAATATTGATAATTCGATTGACCCTGTAACCATTGATGAGGAAAATAATTTAAGCGATAATACTCAAACTTCAGAAGTTAAATTACATCTTGATTATGATTCAATGGTTGTTGGAGAAGAAACCTTCGTTAATTTGAAAACAAAAAAAGAAGGTAAATCAGTTTTTGTAGAAATTTCAAGAGAGGATGGTGCTTTTAAAAGTGAAAAAGTAGAAATAAATGATATTGGAAATGTTATAGAATTATCTCTTGTATCAGGTGATAACAACTTTAGAATTTCTGCATATGATGAAAAAGGTAATAAGTTAGAATCTGAGCCCAATTCATTCTATATAAAAGAAGGTACAGCACCAGGTGGTGCTACTCTTACTCATACTGTCTGTATAGAAGTATTTGATAAGAAATCAAATAAAAAATTACTTAAAAAAATTACTGGGCTAGAAAAAGATAAAACACTTCCGGCGAATGGAGTATTCAACGGGCTAACTACTATAAAACAAATCCGTCCGGGTATGGATGATTTTATAGAAATACCAATTTACCAAGGAATTCCTGAAACGAAGGCTATCAGTAATAACCACGTACATACAGTTCGAATAACAGGTGATGACTTACCTGCTTTATTACCAGAAGGGAGTATTGCGGATTTAAAAATAAACTTTAGTAAAGGCAGTGAAATTAACGGTTCAATCAATTTTATAGATTTAGATTTTGAATTCCCATTAAATATTGAAAATAAGGAATCTGAAATCACTGAAGAGTGGCTTGAACAAAAAATTAGAGAAACAGAAATTGACTTGAGAAATGTTGACTCTAGTCAAAAAAATGAACTTCAAGAAAAAATAAAAAAAGTTAATACCTTATTTGAAAATAAAAAGACAGAAGCAGGACGTTTAGAAGCACGTGCTGAACTTCAAAAAATCGCAAGAGAAATTGAGCTAAACGAAAATCAAAATGAATGGCCAAAACTTGAAAAAACTTTAAAAGAAGAGTTTTATCGTCTGGAAAAAGCAAATAATGAACTTGGGGATGATAAAACCAAAGAAGTAGTAAATCAATTTCGTTTACAATTAGATGAAATCATAAGGTCAAAAGATGTCAAACTTGGCAACTCCCTTCTGGAGGAAATTAAAAAATACTTTGTACAGCTTACGCTTATTTATCAACTTATTAATTTTATTAGAGAACATAATGAAAATTTTGGTTCGTTCGATTGGGAAGATAGTGGTAAGGCACGTTCACTTTTAAATAAAGGTTTAGAAATTATTGGTGAAAATCCAACTGTAGATGAGTTACATCCAATTGTAATTTCGGTTATTGATTGTATGGTTGAAGTTGATAAACCAGATATAAATACTTTTGGAGTATAGAAAATTTAAAAAAAATGACAAAAAATATACTATTACTTACATTATTTTTGAGCTCAATCAATTTGTCAAATGCTCAGAGTTATTTAGGATATGTAAAGAAACAAGTGAATTTTAGAACCGAAGCTAACACAGACTGTAAAGTCATCTCATCATTACAAAGAGGCACTGCATTATTTGTGATTTCAAAAGAAAAAATCAATGGATTTTATCAAGTTTTAAATATAGAAACCAATCAAGAGGGCTTTGTCTATTCGAGTTTTGTAAAGCTCGATAAATTGTTACCTAAAAATGAAAAAGGTATTTTCACCCCCACTGGAAAAACAGACTCTAAAAAGCCAATAATCAAAATACATAATAACACAGATCTTACCCTGACCTTAAAGCTTGACGATTATTCATACACTTTCTCATCACAAGAAAGAAAAACACTAAGCTTACCTTCGGGTTCATACTCGTATAGAGCGTCAGCACCTGGTGTTATACCCGATCATGGAACGGAAAATATGAAAAGTAATTATCAATACGAGTGGAGTTTTTACGTCTCGACAATTAGGAATTAAATGAATGAAAAACAGCACATATTATCTAAAAATCAAAATATTGAAGAAAAATACACCGTAAAATTCTTCCTTAAAAAAGGAAGTTATGCAGAAACCTATCGTGTAAAAGACCAAGAAGGAAAAACTAAATTACTAAAGTTGTTTTCTTATTCTAAATTGGACAGGACACAGTTTGATGAAAATGGAGATATTCTAGAGATTGAGATTTTGAAGAAAATCAATCATCCTAATTTGGTTAAGTATTGCGACCACGGAGATTTACTTATTGAAAATCAAAAATATGCTTTTGTAATTCTCGATTTTATAAGCGGCGAAACTTTAGCCGATAAGATGAAACGAGAACAAACTTTAAATCCGTATGAAGCTAAAGATATTATTTCAAGTGTTCTGAACGGCTTAAACTACTTGCATAATCTCGATAAACCGGTCATCCATAATGATATTTCTAATTTGAATATTATGACTGATTTGTCAGGAAAAGTAACGATTCCAAAAATAATTGATTTTGGATATGCTCGCTATCTAAGCCAATCAAACAAGGATTTTCTAAAAGATGGTTTAAATCCGTTTTATCAAGCTAATGAAGCATTTAATAAAGTGTTTTCTCCAAAGAGTGATGTATTTTCAGTAGGTGCATTGTATTATCATTTACTAGATGGATTGCCACCTTGGTTCGTAGAAATTTCAAAATACAAGTCTGACAAAATAAAGCTGGAAGATGCTGTTTTAGAAGAACGTAGAAGGCCATTAAAGTTTGAAAACAACATAGATGAGCAAACGCAAAACACCATAACCAAAGCTTTGCAACCAAAAGCTGAAAATCGTTTTAAGAACGTTAAAGAATTTATCCAAGTGATAAACGGAGAGTTCGAAGTTCAACAACTTTCGACAACTGAGGAAAAGCCCAAAACAGAACTTAAGGAAATTAAAAAAGGGCAAGGATTTTCAGCAATAGCTGGAATGCAAGAGTTGAAAGATGCTATTCAACTTGATGTGATAGATGCTTTGAACGAAAAAGAACGCTATGCAGAATATGACTTGACTATTCCAAACGGTATGTTGTTTTATGGTCCGCCGGGATGTGGTAAAACCTTTTTTGCAGAAAGGATGGCGGAAGAAATCGGTTTTAGTTTCTATCAAATAAAGCCTTCCGATATTCAAAGTAAATATGTTAATGCTTCGCAGGAAAACATTAAAAATCTTTTTGATGAAGCTCGAAAGAACGCACCAAGCATTATTTTTATCGATGAATTAGATGCTATGGTTCCAAATCGTAATGACTCTAGCATAAACCACATGAATACAAGTGCTGTCAATGAATTTTTAGCTCAAATAAATAACTGTGGAGATGATGGTGTTTTTACGATTGGTGCTACTAACAGACCAAGATCAATTGATCCGGCAATCTTACGAGCAGGTCGCTTAGACAAGAAAATTTATCTACCTCCGCCTGATTATGAAGCACGTGAATTAATGTTTAAACTCTTCCTTGAAAAACGACCGAGAGAAGTTGGGCTAGATTATGCTGATTTGGCTAAAGCAACAGAAAATTTTGTGTCAAGTGATATAAAATTCCTTTGTGATGAAGCATCAAGAAAAGCACTAAAAAAGAAGTCAAGAATTTCAAAAGAAATCTTGTTAGAAACAATTAATAATAATCGCCCTTCCATATCTCTTAAAGAGTTGAACAGCTACAAAGCAATTAAAGCAAAAATGGAAGGTTTAGAAGAAAAAACAAATAAACGACCAAGCATTGGTTTTAAAAATAATTAGATATGGAAAATTTAAACTTTGAAAGATTATTATTGAAAACAGCTTTTTCCTGTATGGCTTGTGATGGTGATATTGATAAACGAGAAGTTAAACTCATTAAGAATTTACATAAGAAAAATAAAACCTTTGGTGATATTGATATTAATGAAGAAATGAACATCCTTCTAAATAAAATTAATAATGACAACCACAATTTTATAAAAAAATATTTTGATGAATTAACTGCATCAAATTTACCAGAAGAAAATGAGCTAAAATTGATTGAAGTTGCAATTGATACTATAAAAGCTGATGATAAAGTGGAATATGCTGAGATTAAATTCTTTAAAGTAATCCGTTCTAAACTAAACATTACTGACAACCCTATTTTAGAAAAACACCCTGATTTTGAAGACTATTTAGAACAAGACATTATTACTGATTCATATTTGAAGAGGTTGCAAGATGATTTCTTTGATTCGCATATCTCAAATGAGTTTGAGTTGATAAGTGAAATTGATAATGACATTTTAGACAACACGAAAGACAAAAATGAAGAATAGTGTGGCTTTGATAAAGACTGCATTGGCGATTCTGTTTTTTCTGTGTCTGTTGGATATGCCATACGGATATTATCAATTTGTCCGTTTTGTTGCCCTAATTGGTTTCGGAATTTTAGCATACAAAGCAAATGAACAGAATGAGAAAACTGAAATGATTATTTACGGCAGTCTTGCCTTACTATTTCAACCGTTTTTTAAAATCGCTTTAGGAAGGGAAATTTGGAATATAGTGGATGTTATTGTTGGAGTTGGCTTAGTTGGAAGCTTATTTATTAACAGGTCAAAAATTTAAGCTAAGACAAATATTTTAGATTTGTGTTTAATCAAAGATTATGAAATAGTACACTCTATAAGGTGAAAGAGAAGAAAACAAAAATGCGTAATATTTACTATTTATTAACTATGAACTTAAGTCTGTAACTTAAAGTGAAAATATAAATTAGAAACTGATAATCATTTTGAACATTTTGACTGTAAAAGCTTCAACTCCTTACGTAATCATAAACGTTGTCAAACACTAAAAAACATATTTGAAAATATTTATTGCCGTTTTAATCTTAATAGCACCATATGCTCTGTACTCACAAGACTATGAAGAACATGAGATAGAGGAATTTTACAAAAAAATTGAGGTTGATAGTGGAACTCTTGATGAAGATGGAGACGAAATAGATTTTATTTTCGTTGAAACGGAACTCGACCAGGAAAAATACGAAATTGAAATAACCGATGGTCCCGGAGACCTGTACGAAATAAAAGGAACTAACTATTACATTGAATTTAGATTTTATTATGGATACGCAGGATATGGAGAAGAAGGCATATTAGAAGTTGGATCATCTGCTTGGTCAAGTATTTTTTATAAAAAACAATAATATCAGATCATTCTAAAAACTAATGTTATCAATAAAAAAAGCGAATTTGACGAAAACGTTCTAAATAAAAATCTCCACGCCAGAAGAAATACGTGAAAATTTTATCAAGTAAGGAATTGATAATCATAGAAAATTATATGAATACATTGAAAAATAAAGTGATAAGCGAACTTGATACTGATTTTCAAATAAAAATAATTTAAGTGTAAAAACCAAAATATGATTTTTTTTACTGCAAATTATTCAACAACAAATCATAATTTCGTTATCCAGAACTTGGAAGGCGAGAGAGTTAAGAATAAGTATTTACCCGCAATATTGATTTTGAAGAATATACTGCAAAGGGGAAAGCCAACTCTCATGTCAAAATTTTTGCAGTCGAAAATTGGTAAAATTCAACAAAATAAGGAATTTAACGAACCATATACTCTGATTGATAAAGAATTGCCAGTTTGGCATCACACAATAAAAGGAGATGACACAAACAACTATTATCCTGCAAAGACATTCTTTGAACAAACAATTCAAAAAGAAATTCCTGAATACAAGTTTTTAGCTCAATTAATAAGACCGGAAACACCAATTAACGAGATAACTCAAAGAAATAACGAGAAATTTACATATCAGCAAGTTGATTTTTATTTACCGCAAGCATTTTTAGTTATTGAGATTGACGGACAACAACATAAAAAAGATGATGTTCACAAATTATCAGATGAAGAACGAGACCAACACCTTGCATTACATCGAGTAAAAACTATACGAATTGACACCACAGATTTAGACAATAACACAACTGTTTTCAAAGAAAAAATTGAAGAAATAAAGCAAAGACTCAATGAACACAGCAAAACTCTTGAATTTTACAAAAGTAATTATGAAATAGATTTTGGTCGTTTATCAAATGAAATCCTGAAACAAAAATTATTACCTACTGCAATAATACGTTTTCAAATTCTTATCTTAGAACTGCTTGAAAAAGGTAAAATTAATTTAGATGATGAAAAGTGGATTATTGAACTAAAAGAAAATGATATTGAGGGTTTTGCCGATTTAGCAATCAAGGATTTATTCATTTGGTTTAGCCACTTGCTAAAACTTCAAAAAATAGATTTCAAAGAACCAGACTATGAAATAAAGCGATTTAGCAATCAGAAAAATATAAAAATTGATTTTAGCCTTTTAAAAAGGTGGACAGATCAATATGAGTTGAATTATGACATAATTTATTGCAGAACAGATTACTTTGATATTTACTATGATATTGTAACACAAAAAACAGAAAGGATAAACAATTTTCATCTTTCTGCTACAAATCCAGTAGTTTATAAATTAATTAGAGATGGAGAAAACAATGATTTTCAGCATTTAGAATTTTTTCTTCAAAATATTTTTGGTTACAATTCATTTAATCGCGGTCAATACCCGATAATTGAAAACGCATTAGCAAGGCGAGACACAATTGGTTTATTGCCAACTGGTGGAGGAAAATCATTGACTTATCAATTAGCATGTTTATTGCAACCAAGCATAAGTTTTGTAGTATGTCCTATAAAATCTTTGATGTTCGATCAGAAAAAAGATTTGGAAGATGCATATTTTCAAAATATTGAAACAATAACAAGTGAAATTACAGGCGAAGCAAGAGAACAAATTTTAGATAACTTCAGTAATGGAAAGTATTTCTTTGTTTTTATCTCGCCTGAACGTTTTCAAACTAAAGATTTCAGAAACCGTTTATCTGAAATACATACAAATTACAATTTTGCTTATGCTGTAATTGATGAAGTTCATTGTTTATCAGAATGGGGACACGATTTCAGAACATCTTATTTAAATCTCTCAAAAACAATTAGAAATTATTGCGGTGATTTTAAATTTCTAGGATTAACTGCGACTGCATCAGTAGATGTATTAAAAGATATTCAAATTGAATTTAATATTGAACAAGAAGATGTAAAAACTCTAATAAATTATACGAGACCTGAGCTTGAATTTATAGTAATTAAAGATGAGGGTAGGAAATACCAAGAATTGATAAAGATTTTAAGAGCGAAAAATGAGGAAGAAGGTATATTTGAATTAAATGGTGATAAAACAATATGTGGCTTAATTTTCACGCCTTATGCGAATAATTGGTACGGTAGCTTTGGTTTAGCTAATAAATTAAGACAAGATTTAGATATTGATGTTCGTTTTTATTCTGGCAGTAAACCAAGGAATTACACTATTCCAATGCCCTATGACAAATATAAGTTGAAAGTTCAGCAAGATTTTAAAAACAATAAATTTAGCTTATTGACTGCAACAAAAGCATTTGGAATGGGAATTAATAAACGAAATATTAATTACACTTTTCATTATGGTATTCCTAGTTCAATGGAAGCTCTTTATCAGGAAGCAGGTCGTGCAGGTCGAGATAAACAAGCATCAGAATGTTATGTCTTACTTAGCGAAGAAGATGAATCTAATTTAAAAAAAGTGTTTCGAGAAGATATTACTTATGAAGAGCTTGAACAAATCCAAGATGATGTAGGTTTTGATGGTAACGACGTTTTTAGAAACACTTTTTTATTTATAAATGGTCTCGAACCAATTAGTAAAGAACTTAAACTCGTAAAAGATTTACACTATAATTACTCAGAACCAAGTTCAAATAAGGTTGTGAATGGCAGTTACCTGAATACAACTAAAGCTAAAGTAGAAAAAGCAATTTATAGACTATCAAACATAGGTATAATTAAAGATTGGACGATTGAAGATTTTTTTGGAGGTGGTGTTTTTACCGTTTATTATGAAAACTATACAGATAGTTCAATTCAACAAAATTTATTAAGATTCATAAGGAAATATGAAGATAATTTTGATTTTGATACTAAAGATGCTCATTTGAGATACACTCGAATATTTAATCGTGAAGATTTAAGCATATTTGAAAGGTCAGCATTGATTTTATTGCAATGGTCTTACGATAAATTTGCATACAACAGGAAGCAATCCTTACAAAATGTATATTATAACAGCCTAACTTATGAAGATACACAAGAGGGTAAAGAAAATTTTAAAAAATCTTTAGAAGCGTATTTTAAATTTACACAAGCGACCTATGTCCTTCAACATATTGCCGAGAATAACGATAAAGATTTTGAAAAGTGGTTTGAGATTTTTTACGATAAAAAAAATGATTTTGTAAGCAGAGACAAGTTGATTGAATTAGAAGGTAATATTTCGAGATTTTTAGAGAGCCATCAAAATAATACGGGGCTAAATTTAATAAATGCCATTGTAACTTTATTTCTAGATAAATCTTTAATCAAAAGTGATTCAGAACGTCTCTTAAAAGCTTTACAAACCATTTCAACATACAATGAACGTAATTACGATTATATCACTGACCAGATATTGAATATATCTAAACAATTTAGTGAGCAAAACAAAATAAAAATAGTGAACTTCCTTTATAAAATTTGTAATACAGAGAAAGATAAACTTAAATATGCTAAAGAATTAGGAGACACAGAAACTATTCTTGACCACTATAATAAAAGACTTAAAAGCATTAATAAAAATATAGAATATGGATTCAGAAAAATTGGATAGTGTTGTAAATGAGCTGGAACGAAATTCAAATCAACTAAAAAGTTTTGCAGATGTTTACTCAGAAATAAGCACACTTCATTCAAGTATAAGTAAGAACTTGAAGTTAATAGAAGAGAATAATAAAAACCTTAATTCTATAAGTGATATTATTAAAAAGAAGACAGAAAAAAACACGGAACAGCTTAAACAAATTAACAGCTATCTTGAAAAAAAGATTGAAGAAATTTACAAAGACAATAAAGCTTTTCAAAAAGAACTGGATGCTTCGTTAATAACAAAACTTGATAAACATAAATCTGATATTCAAATTGAAATAAGAAATGAAGGAACTCAAATACAACGTGCGTTCGAAACCACCCTTAATTCTAATTTTAATAAAATGGAAAGTAAATTAAAAGAAAGTTTTGAGGTACAGGCAAAGAAGTTAAAAATATTGAAAATTTTAGTCTTTATTTTAATTGCAATTGTAATAGGTATAGGAATCAGGCTATATTTGAAATAAACTATTGCTAAGTAGTAACAAAAAAATAGAACTTTAAAGCCTCTGTTAACTTACAAATTAAAAAGAAACAAGACTACACAATATTGTATTTTCAAAAAAGACTATGTATTAAATCAAAACCAGTTGAAAACTCAAACATACTACCAAACTGAAAGAAACGTTTAATTAACATTAATCATTACGTTCAACGAACAATTAAACGAAAACACAAAGTTTCGTTTCTTGTATTCAATTTTCGTTCATAATCCATCTGATTTTATCTACAAAAGGCTAAATGATAGTCGGTTTCGTTTCTACCTTTCGTTTATCTGTAATCGAACGAAAAAATGTTTTAATCTCATTTATTAGATACGTTCAACCAAAGTGATAAAAGATTTATATTTTTAGACTTTAAAATCAATCTATGGCCATAAAGAAATCAGAACTGTATTCATCATTATGGGAAAGTTGTAACGAGCTCAGAGGTGGAATGGATGCTTCCCAGT
>Ga0209923_1000130_pt1 | contig 17207 bp, 15 predicted proteins | sample SalPon1_A_H2O_MG_FD_185696 | JGI IMG/M metagenome (GOLD analysis project Ga0209923, IMG submission 185696) | Salt pond water microbial communities from South San Francisco under conditions of wetland restoration - Salt Pond MetaG R1_A_H2O_MG... | ecosystem: Environmental > Aquatic > Non-marine... | reverse complement strand
CAGCCCCTTCTCCGAGCGGAACGCCGACCGCTCGGTCTTCTTGAAGTCGAACCGTGCCTCCGTGTCCGTCTGCCGTAGATGGTCTTGATCAGAACTCATGATTATGCGGTGTTGTAGACCTCGTCGCGGACCCAGTCGTAGCCCTTGTCCTCCAGCTGCAGTGCGAGTGACGCATCCCCGCTCTTGACGATCCGCCCGTCCAGCATGATGTGGACGTGGTCGGGCTCGACATACTCGAGGATCCGCTGGTAGTGCGTGATCTGCAAGATCCCCGCACCCACCTCATCGCGGAGCGCGTTGATCCCCACCGAGACGTCCTGGAGACGGTCGATGTCCAGCCCGGAGTCGATCTCATCGAGCACCGCCACCGCCGGCTCGAGGATCGCCGCCTGCAGCACCTCGTTCTGCTTCTTCTCCCCACCGGAGAAGCCCGCGTTGAGATACCGCTGCATGAACTTCTCATCCATGTCGAGCATCGCCATCTTCTCGCTCATGATCTCCTGGAAGTCCATCACGCTGACCTCCCCATCGTCCCAGTCGCCCTCCATCGGAGAGGTGTCATAGCCCGACTCCTCCTCCTCGGGCTCCTCGCCGGTCAGGAGCGCAGTCTGCTCCTCGAGCTTGGCGTTGAGCGCGGTGCGGAGGAAGTTCGTCATCGTCACCCCCTCGATCTCCGCGGGGTACTGGAAGCCGAGGAAGATCCCCAACGCAGCCCGCTCGTTCGGCTCGAGCTCCAGCAGGCTCCACGTGCGGTTCTCCGCATCGAGGGAGATGTCGTCGGGGACGTCGTGGTCCTCCAGATGGAGGACGATGTCGCCCTCGGTCACCTCGTAGGCGGGGTGTCCTGCCACGATCTTCGCCGTCGTGGACTTACCGGAGCCGTTCGGCCCCATGAGTGCGTGGATCTCGCCGGATTCGACCGTGAGGTCGACCCCACGGAGGATGTCCTCGCCACCCTCCTCAGCCACGCGCGCGTGCAGGTTCGTGATTTCTAATGTCGCCATATGTTGAAGTAATCCTCATCCGAATACATCGGGGAGACGCGCATAATGGTTACGCATGCGCACGTATCGAGTTTGTACTTTGGAAAATATTCTTTGCGTTCCCGGAAATCAGTCGGTCACGCCGAGGGGGCGAGCAGCTCCTCCGCGCGGTCCCGGTCGGCAGGGTAGCCCACGTCGATTCGCCACCCCTCCATACGGATGGCGTCGATAGTGCGACCCGACCGGATCAACAGGTCGATCGCGTCGCTGATCTCGAGCTCGTCGCGGCCCGACGGCTGTACCAGATGGCAGGCATGGAAGATGGCGGGGCTGAACGTGTAGAAGCCGGTCATCACGAGGTTCGACGGGGGGGCATCGGGCTTCTCGACCACCGCGGTGACCTCGCCGAACTGGTTCGTCTCACAGACACCATAGCGTGATGCCTCATCCATCGGTACCTCCTCGACGAGGAACGCAGCATCGGCTCGGTCCTCGCGCTGGCGGTTCACCACATCCGCGAGGTTCGCATCGAAGATGTTGTCGCCGAGAATTAGCATGAAGTCGTCATCGAGGTGCTGCTCGACTGTCAACAGAGCATCAGCGAGCCCCCGCTGGTGTCGTTGATGGGCGTAGGTGATCGGGACGCCGGCGAAGCTGTCCCCATAGTGCTCGATGATCACCTCCTTGCGGTAGCCAACGACGACGAACAGGGCGGTCGCGCCGAGGTCGACCAGCTGCTCGAAGCAGTGGGTGAGGATGGGTCGACCGGCGACGGTCACCATCCCCTTGGGTTTCTCAGCCGTCAGCGGCCGCAGGCGTGTCCCCTCGCCGGCAGCAAGCACCACAGCATCCATACCACCGCATGACAGCCCCCGGGCTTAATGCTTCAGAAGAAGCTCTCGAGTCCCGTCTGTTCCTGTCCGGAGCGGACCTCATCCCATTGCATACCCAGTGCCTCGATGATGCGTTCGATCGGTGCCCGGACCGTCTTCTCGAGCATCTGTTCATAGTCCACCGCGAACGTATCGGGGACCTCGTCGGCGTACTCGAAGCTGATCACATCCGGGTCACGCTTGAACTCCGCATAGACGGGGTCCGCCTTCGGATCGACCGCACCGGTGGCCTCGATCTCCCGGAAGAACGCGGGGTGTACCTTCCGCAGGTACACCCGCTTCGGCTTCGAACCGCGTGCGAACGAGGTGCCCAGCACCGCATTGGCGTACTGAGCGCCCCGCACGTGCGCGGTGGCGGTCTCATACGCATCGAGCCGCTTGCCGATCCCGCCGGGGATCGCGACCGCGTCCAGGTCGATCGTCCCCGCCTCGAAAGCCTCGATTACCTCCTGGAGGTAGGTGGCGATGGCCTCGGGGTCCTCGCCATAGACGATCTTCTCGATCACCTCCCGTTGAACCTGCTTGGTGATGGGGGCGATGTCTGAGCGTTTGTACTCGAAGCCGGTGATGTCGATGCTGTCGACATCCTGCCCCTCCTTCCAGATGATGTGGCCGGCGTACCGCTTCTTCTTGCCCGCCTGGAAGAACCGGCGATACAGCTTCTCGAACTCGATCTGGAATCGGTGGTCCGCCGCATTGAGCACGCTGCTGGCGAACGCATCGTATGCGTCGTTGAGGTGATCCTCGATCGCGAACGAGCGCTCGATCGCGGTGGCCTTGTCCATCTCCCCGCCCAGTTCGACCATCACCGAGTCCGTATCCCCGTAGACGACGGTGTGACCCATATCGCGTGTCGCCTCGGCAGTGAAGGCGATGACCTCCCGACCCGTCGCAGTCACCGCCGCCGCACTGTCGCGGTCATACAGCCGAAACCGCGCCCACCCAGAGACCCCATAGAGGCTGTTCATGATGATCTTGACACTGGCCTGCTGCTGATCGAACCGCTCATACTCCGGAGAGCCGACCGGATGCGCATCCCGAAGGCGCTTCTTCTCCTCCCGCTCGGTGAGCAGCTCATCGACCATCTCACGCATGATACCATCGGGCTCCTTCCGGAAGTGCTGACCCGTCGGGGCGGTGTACGTCGGGCCCTCATAGGAATCGGGGTCGACGCGTGTCTCCGGGCTCGCGTTCATCGTCACCATCGACATCGGATACAGGCTCTTGAGGTCGAGGACGCTCACCATCTCCCGCACCCCGCTGATCGGATCGAATACGGCCCCACCCTCGAAGTCCTCCGCCTCCTGTCGCCCCTTCGATGGAAGGACGAACTTGCCGAAGGCTTTGTGTAGCACGAACATGTCGACCGCATCGCCGGGTGTGGGTGCATCCTCCAGCTTGCACCCCACGAAGGCTGCCACCTCCCGCCAGAACGAGATGATCTGCTGTTTGCGATCGAGCGCAACGCACAACTCCACATCACGGAGATTGTACTCGATCAGCCTTCCTGGGTCCTGCTCCCAGAGGTCCCCGATCGCACCGCTGTAGCGCTCCTTACCGACGCCGAGCTCGACCTCACCCACGGCGTCGAGCCGGTAGGAATCAAGCTCCGACAGCTGTGTGCGCTTGTACGCATACAGCAGGTCGAACACCACTCGCCCCTTCACATCCGGACCGCCCCACCCCGACCGCCACACCTCCTCGACCCGGGAGAGGCGGTCACCGCGCAGGTCGAGTGAGGACGTCGCCGCGAGCCGATCTAGCCTGTCAAGCAGATACGGGAGGTCGAAGTCGTCGAAGTTCCAGCCGCTGAGCAGGTCCGGATCACTCGCCTCGATGTAGTCCAGGAACGCTGCGAGCATCGCATCCTCGGCCTCGAAACGACGCAGCTCCACCGACAGCGGTTCCTCGATGGCTCCATACTCGCGGAGACCGTCAGGGATGGCAGCTCCGGTGGGTGGTTCGACCACCCAGATGACGTACTCGTCGGCCCCGCTGTCATGTGAGGTGAGACAGAGGATGGGCTCCTCGCCATCCTCCGGGAAGCCGTTGCGGTCATCGACCTCGATATCGAACATGCAGACCTGGACCGGTGCTTCCACCTCCGCGGGGCGCAGTTCGCTGTGGTGTACCTCCAGTGCCCCGTCGGCCCTGCGGCGCGCGGGTACGCGCACGCCCCCGGTCAGGTCCTTATCGATCAGCAGCCTGTTGGGAAAGAGGATGTCCGCCTCGAAGTGATCGAACGCATCGCGGATGCTCCCCACATCCCGTGGGGTGCGTGTGTACACGCGCACCAGTGCTTCGCCCCGGATCGACGTGTACCCCGGTTCGGTGCGAACGACCTCTGGGCGATCGAGGCTCCGCTCGGAGAGCCCTGCCGCCGGGACGTAGAAGTAAGGCTCAAACCCGAGCACCCGGACATGCTCTGCGGTCCCGTCGGCCTGTCTGCCGAACAGGTGGATAATCGGCTGCTCCACACCGGCATCCTCCTCGACCGTGTAGTCGACCTGGACCACGCCGATTGCGATGTGCTCTGCGACCGGTGCAAGCGAGGTGTCGGTGGTGACCGTCTCGGCCGATGGACCGCCGACACCGGCGACCGCGTCGGCCTCTCCAGGGGGGCGCTCCTCCTCAGGCTCCCCGAAGCTGCCGAGTCCGGTCTGTCCCATGTACTCACCGGGGGACCACGCTGTAAAAGAGGCGGCGGTCAGCGCCCGCAATAGCTATACCATGCGATATCATACCATGGATACGATGGAGGAATCCACCGATCAGGAGTTGGCGCGCGCGGAGGTCCCAGTCCCCGTGCCGGCGGTCGACCGCATCGAGGCGTACGAGGTCGATGAAGGGATTGTGCTGTACGATCCGCAGAACCCCCTTGCCTGGTTGGAGACGTCTGCACCGGTTGATCTGCGCTCGTCGCGCTGAGTGCGCGGAGAGCTCGTGATGCACGATGATGACGAGCAGCGCTGGCCTCACGAACCGGATATCGCCACCGAGTGGCCAGCTATGGGGAGCGAACGGTGGCCGGATGAACCACCGGCGGTGGTGGATGATGCGGCGGTGCCGGGGGGAATCGACCCCGAGACCGGGCGTCGATTCATCGCGGCAGCGGTGTATGCGAACATCGCCCTCGCGGGGTTGGCGATCGGAGCGCTGTTGATCGGGACACGCGGGAGCTGGAGCTGGGGGATGCTCGCGCTGGTGGTCGGGACCGTCGGAGTGGTGCAACTACTCCGCATCATCCGGGTGCAGACGCAGGGGTGAAATCCGCTGGCGGCCAACCCCCGTTGATGCTCCGTGGACAGACCACCGATGGGCGCGCGGTCGAGGTCCTCAAGCGATCCCGGACGGCAGTGCTCGTCCGCATGCTCGAGGATGACCGCCTGCGATACCTCCCCCACACCGCGATCGCGCATGTGGATCACACTGGGGGTGCAGACGAGACGGCTGCACCGTTGCATGTGCAGGTCGCCCGTGTGGTCGGTGCAGCGGGGTTCATGACCCCGGAGGCGCTGATCGAGACGACAGGCCGGTGTGAGGCAGACCTCGCGCCGGTGACCGACCACCTAGTGCGGGCAGGCATCCTTGCGCGCGAGCGGGTGGGTGGGGTCTTGGGTTACACACCCGTCGATGACCCCGGGTGAGCGGTGTCCGTGACGGTCGACCGGTTCGAGTGAGGATCCTTCTCCACCCGGATGACACGGTCGGCCGCACCGATCAGCTCCTCATCATGGGTGACGATGAGCACTTGCGGGACACCGATTTCTCGCATGGCGTCGATGAGTGCGCTGAGCTGACGGACGTGTCCGCGATCGAGGAAGACGGTGGGCTCATCGAGAATCAACGGGGGGAGGTCTGTGGTGCCCGTCGCCCCCTCCGCAAGGAGCTGGTAGATGGCACAGCGAAGTGCGAGATTGAACACAGCGCGCTCCCCACCGGAGAGCTGTGCGGGCGACAGTGGCGTCCCGTCGTTCTGTCGGACCGTGATCGCATAGGTGGGATCGAGGTCGATCCCCGCATATGCATCGTTCCCGTACACAAGCTGGAACATCTCATTGAGCAAGCGCTCGAGGACCTGCAGATGACTGCTCCGCAGGTCCGTCCGGAGTGTCTCATACAGCCCTTCCAGCTCCCGGACCTCCTCGGCGACGGCGGTGAGCTCCTCACGAGCGTCGCCCCGGCTGTCCCGCTCTGCGCGGAGTCTGCGTAGGCGGTCTCGCATCCCCGCGAGCTCCCCACGGCGCTCGGTCAGCTGATCACGCTCGCCCTGAAGGATCGTCAGCTGGGTGTGGACCTGCGTGAGGTAGTCCTCAGCATCTGCCAGCCGGTCGCTCGCCGTCTCGATGGTCGCCGCATCCAGCCGCTGGGCCAGGGTCTGTGCCTCCGTTCGCAGGTCACGCAGCTGGTCTCGCTTCTCGGAGAGCCGCTCGTCGACGAGCTCGAGCTTGTCTGTGGTCGCGGCGAGGCGGTCGTGGGCCTGTGTCCGCGCCGTCTCTGCGGTGACCGCCGCCTCGACCAACCTCTGATGTGACTCAGCGCCCGCGCGAAGCTGCTCGGAGCGCTCGAGTGCGGTGGCGGCTTGCTGGACAGCAGCCGAGACCTCGGGGCGACGTGCATCCAGTTCCGCCCGCTCCTCGGCAAGTGCGCGCTCATCGGTCTCGGCCGCCTCAAGCTCCGCCTGCTGCGCCGCCAGGCGGCGGGTATCCTCCTCGACCTGTGCGCGCGCATCCGAACACGCCTGTTCGACTTCAGCCAGCGCCTCACCGAGGGCGGTCATCGTCGCTGCGGTCCGCTTACGATCGGCGATATGCGCCAGTCGCGCGCTGACGCACTGCAGCTCGCCGCGGATGACCTCGGTCCGCTGCTGCAGGTGTCCACGGGTCGCATGCGCATGGATCGTGTCCGTGGGCTGCCCACAGGTGGGACACCGGCCATCCTCGATGAGACTGCGCACCTCGTCGACGTCTGCCTCTGCCTCGGTGAGCTCCGCCTCCAATCCAGCATGGATGCGCTCGTAGGTCGAGTGATCCTGCTGGAGGCGGTCGTGGTGGGACGGCCACCCGGTCGCCGGGGGTGGGGCGCTCGCGACCAACTGCCGGATGACCTGCCGCCGTGCGAGGTGCACCTGATACTCCCTTCGATGCGCCGTGTGCGTCTCATGCTGGGTGTCCCGCTCGCTGCGGAGCCGGTCGGTCCGCGCTGCGAGCTCCCCTGCGCGCGCACGCAGACGACGGCTCTCGGTGGCGAGCTGTGTATGCTCCGCTGTGGCGGTGCTGTGCCGTTGCAGCGCCTCCTCCCGCGCGGTCGCCGCGACCGCTGCTGCACGCTCGACCCACTCATGATGGCGCTGCACCCCTTGCGGGTCGGTCTCACCGAGCGCCTCGAGGGCAGCATCCCGCTCTGCGACCGCTGCAGTGAGCGCCTCCTCTTGCTCCCCCCGCGTCACCTCGAGCTGCTCATGCCTGTGTTGGAGCTCGCTGATCGCCCTCTCGGCGGCCGCCACCGCCTCGGTGAGTGCCGCGTGCTCGTCCATATCCGCCTCGTACTCGGCGATGGTCGTGCGTGCATCCGTGGCCACCTCCTCGGCACGCTCCTGCTGGTCGGTGTAGTATCCGATCCGCTCCTCGGTCGCCGCGATCTCCGCATCGTGCCGACGGACCGCGCCATCGGGCCCCGCCGCGGCGAGGGGGGTGATCTGAGCCTCCAGCTCATCGATGCGTCCGGTGATGCCCGTGATCGCATCCTCCACCGCGAGTGCCGCACTGCGGGCGCGGTCCCGATAGGTCTCGAGTCGACCCAGCTGCAGGAGCGTGTCGATCATCCGCTGGCGCTCAGCGGGTGTCGCCTCGATCAGTTTGTTGATTTCGCCCTGGCGCACGTACGCACAGTTGCGGAAGGCATCGACGTCCATGCGGAGCAGATCCCGGACATGGGCGCGGATATCACGGGTCCCCTCGATCGCCCGCTGGGGGCCCTCGAGGGTCGCATGTGTCGTCGCCACCCCCGAGGATCGCCGACGCAGCTCGCGATGAATCGTCAGCGACGCATCCTGGTGGCGCAGTTTGAGGTCGACCACCGTGGCATCTGCCCCCGTCGTCATCACCGCATCCAGGGTGTCATCCAATGCCGCAGACCCGTAGAGGCTGAGGAAACATGCCTCCAGCAGCGAGGACTTGCCAGACCCGTTGAGACCGTGGATCACGGTCACGCCCGGTCCGAGTGCGACGTCGACACCGGCGTACGGCTTGAACTGCTCCAGCCGCAGTCGCTCGAAGTACACCTACTCACCCCCGGCCGCGTCGTCCTCGACCAGCAGGGCGGCCGCGCGCTCGCGGACGCTCCCGTCTGGCACCGTATCATCACGGATCAAACCGTCGATCGCCGCTGCATGCGCGGAGAGCTCACGCTGCTCGAGCGCTGCATCCACGGCAGCATCGGGGTCGGCGAACGTGACCGGCTCTGTCGATGCAGGACGATCGGGCAGCGCCCGACGGTCCACCACCCGTGTGAGCAGGGCACCACCCGCTGCGGCGACCTCCTCGATTGCCGCGGGTGCCACCGGTGCCCCCGCGCCGGTGAGTTCGACCACCACGACCGCATCGGTCAGCGGGTGCGCTGCTACGACCTCCGTGACCCGCTCGATCCCCTCCTGGGGAGCGAGCGGGACCTCGATGAAGGTGAATTCGCGCGTCTCGAGGGAGCGCCTGCGGATCTCCACATCCGGGCCGATGGCGACGAGATTGTACCCACGGGGGGAGACCTCGGCGGTGGAGACCCGCTCGGTGGATCCACAGTAGGTGACCCAGACGCCATCGACGGTCTCGATCCCTGGGGCATGGTTGTCCCCGAGCATCAGCACATCCAGGTCCATCGGTGCGGCCTCCAGTAGCTCTGCGGTGTCCACCTGTGCGTGCGCGAACGGTGAGAACAGCCCGTGTGCGACAAGGGCTCGGTAGGGTGTGTCGGTCGGCTCACAGGCGCTGACCGCCCCTGCGAGATCACGGCTCCGATGGTCGAGCCCGTAGATGGCGAGGTCGTCGATCCGCCGGGGCGAGGGCCCTAGGCGCTCTGCGAGGCCCAGCTGTGCCAGCAGATCCAGCCACTGGGAGTCATGCCGTGCCTCATGATTGCCCACGATTGCCAGGAAGGGGATGTCTGCTGCAGCGAGTCGCTCGAGGGACCCTATCGCGCCCAGGAGAGCCTCGATATCCGGTCGACGATCGTGGAACAGGTCCCCGGCATGGATCACCGCATCCACGTCGGACTCGATCGCCGCATCGATCACCTGGTCAAATGCCGCATGGAAGTCCTCGGCGCGGGCCGCCGAGTGATACTGCCGGTAGCCCAGGTGGGTGTCCCCTGTGTGGATCACCCGTACCATACCCAACGGTACCCGAGTGGGGATGAAAACGGTTCCGTGGGCGGCTACAGCCGCAGGGAGTAGGACCGCTTGCGAGCGTCCGTGAAGACAATCCTGCGGTCGATCGCACCCACCGCATCCAACCGGTCGACCGCGTCCCGGACGGTCCGTGATGGTAACAGCGTCTCCGTGCACAGCTCCGCGGGTGTCATCCGGTCGTGCTGATCGAGCACCTTCGCGACCAGCTTCGCGCTCGGAGGCAGTTCGCGGATTGGCTCCCACCGCCCGGCCGCCTGCTGAGATTGCTGCATGGTTGCACAGACGGTATGTGTTGTAATAATATTTACTCTCCTGAAGTATTACTGACAGACATTAGCCGTCGGGGATCGAACACACCCCACCCGTTGTCCCACATCACCACCGCAGAGGGGAGGATCAACAATGTGGTGAGGTACGAGTACAACACGCTGAGCGCGATGAGCAGCCCGAACTGTCCGAGCACGGGCACCAGTGCAACGACCAGCACCCCGGTGCCCGAGGTCGTGGTGATCATGCTGCCGGTCAGTGCCCCACCGGTGCCGACCACGCTGACGGTCAGTGCATCGAAGAGATCGGCCGCCTGGCGGTATTCCTCTGAGATCCGATGGACCAGATGCGCTGAGTAGTCGATACCGAGACCGATGCCGATCGACAGCACCGTCCCGGTGATCGCGTTGAACTGCACCCCGAGGTAGCGCATGCTCGCCGCCAGCAGCGCGATCGTCACGAGGATGGGCACGATGTTGACGATCCCCAGCCCCGGTCGGCGTTCCAAGGCCCAGTAGGCGACGAATAGGAAGACCACCGCCGCGAGTATCGCGAGTGCCAGCGACTGGTACGCGGCCTGTCCGATGACATCCGAGACTGCTTTGAACACCACGATGCCACCGGTCGCCGTCGCCGCCAGCCGGATGTCCGCGGCCACCGCACGGGTGTCCGCGACGACCTCCGACTGCGAGCGGTCAGCCTTCACTGAGAAGACCAGCCGTGTCTTGCTGTAGTCCTCGGTGATGTACGACCGGGCACTCGCACCGGCTTCTGAGGCCAACAACGCCTCATACACCCGCTCGAGGTTCTGATCCGGCACTCCGTTGCCATCGACATCGTTCGCGGCGACCAGCGCGGCGAACTCGTCCGACCGGTCTGCCTGCTGGTCAATCACCGAGAGGATCGACTGTGGTGCCGCATCGCGGCCGTCCGTGACGAACGAGTCAGGAGGGTCTTGGGTGGCCCGGTTCAGCGCTTCCAACGCGCGATCATCCCGTAAGGGACCCTCGATGTAGACCGTCACCGAGTCGTCGCTGGATGACTCGAAGGTGTCCTCGAGGAATGCGATCGTCCGACTCACCGTGTACTCACTCGGTGCCAGTGGGGCTGGCAACACGGTGAGGTACGCCGGCGTCTCCTCCGGTGGCAGGAAGTTCTCGGTGGTGAACTCCGTCCCCACGCCGGTCCCGTAGTAGGCGAGACCGCCCGAGGTGACCACGACGACGATCATGAACAGGTAGGGGGCACGTCGCGCGATCGCGACCCCGCCTGTCAGCACCTGACCGAGCCGTGATTCGGCACTACTGATGGGCCGTTCCGAGATGAAGCCAATCCCGTGAGCGATGCGCCCGCGGTCGACACGGTGCTTCAACGCCGGCAGGAAGATGCCGAAGATCAGCAGCGTGAAGATGATACCCACCGCAGCGGTGTAGCCGAACTCGCGGATCGGTGCGAGCTCACTCACCGCATTCGCCATGAACCCCAGCACCGTCGTGCCGGTCACGATCGTGAACGCCGGCAGCAGCTGGTCGGTCGCCGCGCGCATCGAGGGGGTCACCGCCTGGTCGGTCGCTCGCTCCTCCCGGTAGCGGTTGACCGCATGGATGCCGAAGTCGATCCCCACCGCGAGCAACAGCGGTGGGACCGCAATCAGGATCTGGGTGAACGCGATCCCCGCATAGCCCATGAAGCCGAAGGTCCAGATGATCGCCATCGCCAGCGAGCTCAGTCCGATCACCATGTCGATAGGATCACGGTAAGCGATCGTCAGGAAAATGAAGATGAGTGCGACCGCAGCGGGCACCACCAGGATGAGGGACTCTCCGATGACCGAGCCCAGTTCGTTGGAGATCACCCCGGAACCGAAGAGGGTGATGTCGCTGTCGACCGACTCGACGATGAACGTCCCCTCCTCCTGTATCGGGCCGAACGGGGAGTCCCCCTGTGTGCCCGCATTCGATGCTGAGACGCCCTCCAACGAGTGCGTCACCGTTCCGATCGTGGCCGATGCGCTGGGATCGGTGGGGTTGAGATCCTCACTCAGCAGCCCCGCGGCACCCTCATTGGTCGCCAGGGTCGTCCGCACCGCCGCGCGGACCTCCGTCGTGGTGGCACGTTCGAGGGCATCCAGCTGCGCGGCGGTGCTCGCCGCGTCGGGGTCGAGCTCGAGCGCCACGAGCGTTGCGACCGACTGCGTGCGGACGACCGACTGCGAGGAGTCCGATGCCAGCCGGTGCTGTGCCCGCAGCATCGATTCGAGTGCCTTCTTGCTCAGGACGTTGCGATCTTCTTGGATCAGTGTCGAGGTGGCTGTCCCCGGCCCGAATGCGTCCTGTTCGAAGTTCTCGGTGACCTCCTCAAAGGCGATCTGAGCGGGCACATCCTGGGTGAACTGGTCGGTCCCCGAGTCCGTCGCCGACATGGCCAACCCCCCGGACATGACCACGGTGAGCACCAGGAACACCGCGATGACGGTGGTGTCGCGATGGACGATCCAGTCGTCGATGCGGTCGATGATCAGCTGGTGTAGCCGGTCATCGACCTCCTGATCCGCCATCGCTCACCTCACCCTCGCCGGCGCCACAGCACCACACCCGCTCCGAGTACACCCACCACGAGGATGGCCGGGAGCAGGGTGGTGATCCCCAGCCCCGACTCTGCGGGCTGGGTCACCTCGATGGGGACGCGGTAGGTGTTCGACACTTTGGTGTCGTCCTCCATCGTGTCGAATTGGAAGTCCAGCTTGAGCGGGTAGGTCTTCTCCAGAGCGCCCCCGGCGACGCCCAGCTGGAAGGTGACCTCCGCGGTCTCATCGGGGGCGAGCGCGGGGATGAACGCCTCATCATCGTCGCTCGAGAGGGGGTCATCTGGGAACACCTTCGCTTGGATCTCTCGCATCGGATCGTCATCGATGTTGGTCACCGCGAGGGTGATCTGTCCGGCACTTCCGGCCTCATACTGGGTCGTCACCGCCTCGACACGGAAGCGATCGCCCCGCTCCTCGGCCACGGGGATGCCGGTGACGAGCGTCGGTGCGGACTGTTCGATCCCGTCGGAGTCGGTGTACTCCAGCTCCAGGTGCGCACTGTATGTCCGTGCGACTGCATCGCTGTCAGCGTTCACCCTGTAGTCGATTCGCTTCGTCTGGCCGGGGGCCCACCGGCCCGGGACCACCGCCGTCGAACTCGCGCTCCCGGGGCCGAACGTGAGCTCATCGCCCACGGCGCGAGCGGTGACCTCCGTGTCGTACGCGGGTGCGCTCCCAATGTTCTCGATCGCGAAGCTGACCGTCTCGGTCTCGCCGACCTGTGCGCCCGTGGGCGTGGCAGTCACCCGGAACTGGGGTTCAGAGGTCACCTCAATCCTCACGGTGGTCGTCTCCGTCCGGACGAAATCACCGTACTCCACGGTGACCGGGTCGTAGTTGACGAAACGTGTGTACGCATACTCATAGGTGATTGGAAGCTCGTACGTCCCTGGCGGGGTCTGCTTGGGGATCGTGAGTGTGATCGGGTCGGTCGTGACCGCGCCCGTGGGCACGTTCCCGACGGCTACAGCCCCCACATCTGCCTCAAGGGGGATTTGACTATCATCGATCGACAACACCAACGCCCGAGCTGTGGTCACACGATCCTCGTACTTCTCATCGCCGCCCTTCGTCAGCTTGCCGCGGTTGGTGATCGTAAGCGCCACCTGAGCGTCAGATCCTGCATCGTACGACCGCTGAGCAACATCGAACGTGAGCTCTGGCTCACCGATGACCTGGTCTGCAGCGCCCAGCCCGATCGATGCTGGCATGATGAGGAGCATCACCCCAGCCAACACGAGGAGCCGCTGTGTCGGCCGCCTCACCGTCGCCTCCGGTCAACATCACCACTGCGGGGGACCGCTGAGCCACCCAGAATGTCCATACATCTTCTCCGGGTCACGCGTCTTTACTCCGTTGGTCACCGCCGCTCTCACCCGAAGTCTCATATCCCACTGCGGCGAAGCCACAACCATGACAGATACTGCGGAGGATGTCGATGTGAGCTTCGATGAGGAGCCCACGTCACACCAGGAGCAGCTCCAGGCTCTGCAGGATCGGTTGGACGTGCTCGAGGCGCAAAACGAGGAAATGCGCGACCAACTGCTGGATGCGAATGCGGAGAACAACAAGTTCCAGCAGAAGCTCGAGCGGCTTGCGCACGAGAATAAGAAGTTGAAGCAGACCCCGCTGTTCGTTGCGACGGTTCAGGAGATCACGGATGCGGGTGTGATTATCAAGCAGCACGGGAACAATCAGGAGGCGTTGACGGAGGTCACTGATGACCTCCGCGCAGAGCTCGAGCCTGACGCGCGGGTGGCGGTGAACAACTCGCTGTCGATCGTGCGGCGGTTGGACAACGAGACGGACGTGCGTGCACGGGTGATGCAGGTGGATCACTCTCCCGAGGTCAGCTACGCGGATATCGGTGGACTCGATGACCAGTTGCAGGAGATCCGCGAAACGGTCGAGATGCCGCTTGAGCACCCCGAGATGTTCGAGGCGGTGGGGATCGCACCGCCATCGGGGGTGCTGCTGTATGGCCCACCGGGCACGGGGAAGACGATGCTCGCGAAGGCGGTCGCCAACGAGACCGATGCGACGTTCATCAAGATGGCGGGTTCCGAACTTGTGCACAAGTTCATCGGGGAGGGGGCCAAGCTGGTGCGTGATCTGTTCGAGGTGGCCCGGATGAACGAGCCTGCGGTGATCTTCATCGATGAGATCGACGCGATCGCCTCGAAGCGCACGGATTCGAAGACCTCCGGAGACGCGGAGGTGCAGCGGACGATGATGCAGCTGCTCGCGGAGATGGACGGCTTCGATGAGCGCGGGGAGATCCGCCTGATCGCCGCGACGAACCGGTCGGACATGCTCGATGAGGCCATCCTGCGTCCCGGACGGTTCGACCGGCTCATCGAGGTCCCGAAGCCAGAGGCGGCGGGCCGGGAACTGATCTTCCAGATCCACACCCGGGGCATGACCGTGGCGGATGACGTGGACTACGGGCGGCTGGCAGACCTGACCGAGGCTGCCTCTGGTGCGGACATCCGAGCGGTGTGCATGGAGGCAGGCATGTTCGCGATCCGCGAGGAACGGACAGAGGTGACGATGGCCGATCTGACCGCCGCATGGGAGAAGGTCCGCCTCGAGGACGTCGACAGCGAGGGCGCCGACCGCGCGTTCGCGTGAGACCACCACACCCTTACTGCAGACCACCGACCACCTCGCATGGGTGAACCGGCGGACGATCCACGTGTGCAGGCGGCGATGGTCATCGAGCGCCTCGAGGAGGCGTATCCCGATGCGACGATCTCACTGGAGTACCGCGATCGGCTCGAGCTGCTGATTGCGGTTGTGCTGTCGGCGCAGTGTACCGATGCCCGCGTGAACCAGGTCACCCAGGACCTCTTCGAGAAGTATCGGCGGCCGTCGGATTACGCGGCGGCGACGACTGATGAGCTCGCCGAGGACATCTACGGCATCACCTTCCACAACTCCAAGGCGGGGTATCTGCAGTCGATCGGCGAGCGATTGCTGGAGGAGTTCGACGGAGAAGTGCCCGACACGATGGCCGACCTCACCTCGCTGTCCGGCGTGGGGCGCAAGACAGCGAATGTCGTGTTGCAGCACGGGCATGACATCGTCGAGGGGGTCGTCGTGGACACGCACGTGACCCGCCTGTCGCGTCGGCTGGGGCTGACGGACGAGCGTGCACCTGAGCAGATCGAGGCGGACCTGATGGAGCTGTTACCGCGGGGGCACTGGCAGCAGCTAACCCACCTGTTCATTGCACATGGGCGGGCGGTCTGCACCGCGCAGAATCCCAGCTGTTCTGACTGCACACTCGAGGACATCTGTCCCTCATCCCGGCTCGACCACGAGCGTGACCTGGCCAAGCAGGAGCCGTGGTGACGTTCACAGCCAGTACTTGCTCAGGTAGATGTACACCCCGAGGCACCACGCGGCGAGCCACAGGATGACGTAGCCGAAGACGCCGATCCGCAGCCGTCGACGCCATGCTGCCATGTCGGGGTGGATCTCATCCAGGTCGATCCCCTGATGAGGCGTGTCATAGAGCGCGGCAGCACGCTTTGCCTGGAAGATGCGGGCGATCCCTGTCAGCCCGAAGACCAGCAGGGCGTAAGCGTTGAGCCCCAAGAACGCGTGGATGACGTAGATACCACCCTGCTGGTCCAGCAGACGAGGGATCATCCAGAAGACAACGGGGATGGTCGTCAGAATCAGCCCGGGGATGATCACACGGAGGTGTCGGACCAACACCGCCCATGTCACCACCGCCGCATCAATCATGATCCACGCGCCGTAGAGGTAGAATGGGAGGCTAATCGTGACCATCGCCGCCGCGACCGAGGCGGTGGTCACCTCAGGGAGCATGCGAGCGATTGCGATGGCGTGCACTTGCGGCTATCGCTCCGCTGGACCGGCACACATACGCACGTGTGGACGCGAACGACCGCATGGCAGATGCCGGTGAGGACCCCGATGCCGAGCGCGCGGCCCTCCGTGCTGCGGTCGAAGAGCGGTATGACTTCGAGCGCTTCGGTGCCGCGGAGATGGCGGAGATGGATCTCGAGGAGTGGGAGGCGGCGTTCGACCCCGAGAGCTGGGTCACCGGTGAGCAGTTGCTCGACCGCATCGAGCGCGAGCTGACCGCGCGGGTGGCTCTGCGGGAGATCTTCGGGGTGATCGAACGCCACGCCGGCCCGGACCGTGTCATCGCGTACTCCGATGAGGGCTACGCTGTGGTCCGCCCTGACGGGTCGGTCGAAGGCACGGGCACGATCGTCCGGGATGTCGAGCCATCGGTGGCGCTGTGTTCGATCCCCGAGTATGAGGTGCTGGATGTCCCCGACCGAGGCCTCCCGCAGCCGGAGGATGTGACCGATGGCAGCGGAGCATTGGGAACGATGATGCTCCAGGTGGTCGCGGCGATCCACCTCATCGTGGGGGTGGTCCTCATCGCTGCATGGGTGCTGGTGAGGGGTGTCTCATCGATCATCGCACCAGTGGCCGGACTGGGGTTCCTCCTGGTCGGGGGGCTCCTGTTCCTCATCGTTGCGAACGCGCGACTGTCTGACCGGTTCCGGGCCGAGCAGTATCGGAACAGACTCCGGGCGCTCGAGGAGGTCGATCCCACGTCCGTCGGGGGCGGAGACCACCCGATGACCACGGGCGACGCACAGGCCGAGCGAAGGGGATGATGTGGGGTGGGTCGGTGGGTTTAAGCGGCGTCCTTCCTGAGCGCCGCCATGGACAGGCGGAACTTCCTCCGCGCCGCCACAGTCCCTGTTGCCACGGTGATGGCGACCCCAGCGGTCGCCCAAGAGGGAGCAGCGGAGACCGTCACCGTGGCGGTCGGTCCAGGTGGCGCGCTGGTGTACGAGCCAGGGACGGATGCACCACTGGAGGTGTTGCCGGGGACGACCGTCGAGTTCGTCTGGGAGTCGGACAATCACAACATCGTCGTCGAGGCACAGCCCGATGAGGCGAGCTGGAGCGGACACGAGCCACTGGAGAACACGGGCTTCACCTATGAGCACACCTTCGAGACGCTTGGCACCTACGAGTACTACTGCGAACCCCACCGCAGCGCAGGGATGGTCGCGACGATC